>Ga0181567_10000170_pt1 | contig 45130 bp, 2 predicted proteins | sample 101ome_14_FD_133761 | JGI IMG/M metagenome (GOLD analysis project Ga0181567, IMG submission 133761) | Coastal salt marsh microbial communities from the Groves Creek Marsh, Skidaway Island, Georgia - 101403AT metaG (megahit assembly) | ecosystem: Environmental > Aquatic > Marine > Intertidal zone...
GCTTCCACACGGTAGGGTACGCGGATCAAGAGCATCATCAGCACTCCTACCAGCACCAGGATAGCAAGGAGTTTACTCAAGGTGTGCTGCGGGCCTACTAACTTGCCGCCCAGGTCCCCAAGCACGTCAGTCACCCGTGCGCCAAGCCATCGATCCTGCCGCTTGAGGTCCCGGAGTCGATAGCTCAATAATTCGCAGGGCAGCTGCATCGAAGGTACTTCAGCAGGATCAAAGGGCCTGGCCAGTCGCTCGAAGGTCACCACCCCAACGATGGTATCACCCTGATGCAGGGGAACGGAGCAAAGGTGTGGCAGATCGGAACTGCGAGCATATTGGGCGTGGTCCCTACCAAGAGGTCCGTGGGTTTCAGTGGTTGGGTGCAGGATGGTATCATCCTGATCCAGCGACTCTTCCATGGCGGCCTCAAGAAGCTGGATGACTTCCATCTTGCGATCAAAGCGCTCGGTATGGCTCATCGCACGGAGCTTGATGCCATCACCCTCCAGCCAGCCGAGGCTGACTCGGTCACACTGAAAACGGGCGGCCAAGGCATTGCAAAAGGTCATGGCCGCCGGCACAAACTGGCTTTCCTGGGATACCTTACCAACCAAGTCTAGGGTATTGGCCACCTTGAGTGTGTCTCCCTGTGCTTTGGAGGCAGTCTGGCGCAAGAGGAGCTGGTTTGGTATTTCGGCCACAATCTGCAATCTGAGCTGAGCCTCGCGAGCACGCTCAAGAGAGCAGTCCTCCAGCAAGACCAAGGCGACAAAGGTATCGCGTGTCTGGCGAAGCGGCAAAGTCAGCCCCATGACATAGTCCAATGGTTCGACCTGTGACTCGGCTTGCGAATCGACGTGTGACTCGGCTTGATGGAGTGCCCTCAGCAAGGAACCTTCACGCGAACAGTGATCCACATGCTTGGCAATCTGCCCGCGGAACAAGGCTTTTTGCTGACTGTTCTCAGCCGTGGTCTCCCATTGCGTCAAGCGCTTCCATCCGGAAGCTTCTGCCGCGGGTTTGAAAGCGATGACCATGACCGAAGCCCGGCAAAGCCCGCCTGTCAGGGCTGCATAACGTCCCCAGAAGTCGACCATACTTCCCTGCCAATTAGCCAGAGCTTCCAACTCCTTGGCCATGGAAGCAAAGGAAACGTCTTCTTCCAAATGATTAGGCTGGGGATCTCCCGATTGCGGTGCTGCCATATGAGGTCCTTGACTACTTCTGGAGTTGAATCAATGCCATCACACCGGGCTTGATCAACTGCTCGGGGTTCTCCACAACAAGTTTGATGCGTAATAAACCACTGGCAGCATCCACCACCGGAGAAAGAAAAATAATTTCGCCCTCGGTCAGCTTGTTTGGATCTTGATAGGCTCCTTTGATCGGCAATCGTTGCCCTTTGATCAGTTGCCCTGCTTCTTCAAATGGTACGTTGCAGACCAGCAGAATGCGGCTTGTATCCACCAAACGAGCGATGGGATTGCCCACCTTGGTTCCTTCACCGATTTCATGATCCAAAAAATCGGCAATGACACCTGAAAAAGGGGCAATGACCTGGCGATCTTTCAGCCTGGCTCTGGCCAATTCATAATCCGCCTTGGCAATCTTATAACTGCCTTCAGAGGTTTCCAGGCGTTCTGCACTCACCGAGTTGGTCTTTTCGGCCAATTGCCGCAGACGATCCCATTCTTTTTGCGCCAAGTTCATGGCGACACGACGCCGCTCGACATCCAGCTTTTCGATCTCAGTAGCCAACTCAATGATCACCTCACCTTGCTTGACCGCATCCCCCTCCTCGAAATACCGATTACCGATGACGCCGTCATTGGGAGATCCGAGGGTGGAGTCCATGATTGGATGAGTAATGCCCTCAAACCATTCTCCTTCCTGGGCCATGGCACTTCCGAGCCAAAGCCAGGACAAACAAAGCAAACAGCATTGGCCCCATTGCAATGTGAGAGCTAGCCTCCTGTTGGCCTTCATGAGGTGATTGGGTATGGCTTTTGTCATGAGGGTTGGAAGCTCTACTGAGCCTTTTCTTGGATGCCAAGCCGCTGAAATCGGCTGAGCTTCAATCGATATTTATCAAAATCACTGGGACTGATACCTCCCAATTCTACCAACGATTGAGTTTGTTGTGCCAGAAGGTCCTGAGTAAGTTCCAGATTGCGTTCCTTCAGGACTGTGCCGCAAAGAGAGTGATATTGAAGCACAGCCTGCCGGAAGAGAATCTTTGCCATGAGTGATTGGATTTTTGCTTCAAGCAAATCCTCTTCTGTCTCGAGGACTTGCTGATTGTCGACGGTCCCCACGTCAAGGCGCTCCAGTTGCGTGTTAAGCAAGTTGGTGTAGAACTCAACAACCTTGTCGTGATTACCCACGCTTGAGTAGGTACTCTTCATGTTGTGCAGGGCCGCGGAAATACCGGTCGACACCTCCGTCTCCATCGACTCAAGGGCTAACTCAGCTTGCTGAACCTCCAAGGTCACAGCCTCTAATTGTTTTTTGGACCGGATGCCGCCATCCAATGGCAGCCGTAGCTCAATGCCTACCGACCAGGTTGCAAAATCACCGTTTGACACGTCGTCAAAGGAAGTCCCGGGAGAATTACCCAAACCATTGAAACCGTAATCACTGGTCAGGTTTAATTCTGGGTGACGCTGGTTCCTGGCATAATTGAGCCGGATCTTCTGCTTGAGGATTTCTCGATTCTGAGCGGCAAGGTCGGGGTTCCATTGCCGCGCGTTGTTCTGAGCAGCAAGGTAGGTATAGTCGCCAATCGGGCTCAAATTAGGACTATCAACGACCACCACCTGTTGCTCAGCACTTTGGCGGTCGCTGGCACTGAGGCTCAGCAATCGATTCATGTTTGCGATGACGGCCTGTTGAGCATCCAGGAGCTGTGCCTGCCTTTGGGCAAGGGCAGATTCAACCTCCAAGACCTCTAGAGGAGAGGCGCTACCAACGGTTTGCTTGACCTTGGTATCAGCCAGGAGCTTGCCAGTTGTGGCAACGCTTTCGTCGAGGAAATCCACACGCTGCTGAGCGTAGTAAAGGTCCCAGTAGAGGGTCTCAGCCTGAGTTATCACACGCATCAGCTCACGGCGGTATCCCTGGAAGGCAATGAATGACTCTTGAGCAGCTATACGGAGAGGCGTGAGTTCCGCCCCCCAGGCATTCTTGAGCAGAGGCTGGACTAGAGAGACTCCCGTGAAGGTAACGTACTCAGACCCTGGTGGACGGGCGGTACCGAAAATGGAGGAAGTCCCCTGCAGATTATTTTTCAGTCGATTGACTGAGTAACCAAGCCGAACGCGCCCACCACCCGGGATCATGGATTCAACGCCGGTGGAGTATAGTTGGCTTTGCTGATCAAACTCAGCAAGTCCAGAAAGCGATCGCTCCTGCTGAGCGGTGTTGGGGCGAGACATGTCCTGGTATTGCCCGTTAATGACCAACTCCGGATGATAAAGAGTACCCTCCGCATCACGCCTGCGCAGACCGATCTCGGTTTGAAGGACGGCGATTTGGATCCGATCATTGGCATCCAGCACCTCATCCAGATAATCTTCCAAAGTCAATTCACGGTTGACTTCCTGAGCGCAGACCGTGGAGCCTAAAACAAAGAGCGCCACAAATCGTTGAAAGAGAACACTATACAAATTGCAACCAACCTTTACCATAATGAAAACAGACAAAACAGATATGCTTTCTCAATAAATGGTCAATAGAAAAGTATTTTTCTGTATCTGCAATGGTTCGGTGAAAGCCCCCTTCCCTAAATAAAAAAACTGGATGCACCCTATCCTCATTGCCTTTGGAGCAGTTGCATTTGAGCACCATCCACCCCAGGGTGCATGACAGCATACTGGGGTGGATGGTTCGTCGCATCCGGACCAGAAAATCCTCAGCTCCATCGGGTTGTTTCAAACCGAAAATGACTTGGCAAGACGCCTAAGAAACTCATCAGCTGCTGATTGGCGGTCTTTCTAGAAGTTTGATAAAAGGGATCAAAACCAGTCCCAGATCCCCCCCTGTGGAGCGTTGATGAGAAGAACCATGCAAAAAGGCAAAAATGAGGGACGAAAGCCGATCTCAAGAACCAGGCTCCATGGTATCACATGCTTCAATGAAAAGGGTTGCCGAGCTATTCAACACACCATTGATTTCGGTGGGATTGAAGGAGGAAACCTCAAAGAGCATCAAACCTGAACCATTGGTGTGTGTCATGATGTCTTGATAGAAACGCTTATCTTCGCCAGGTTCAATTAGGGTCACCTGTATTTGACCGGTTGCGGCGGAGACTTGGCTATGACCAACCTCTACCTTGATGAAATCAACGTGCCCACTGGCAAGGGGAACGTTATTGTATAGGAATTCGATGACCACAGGTTCGGATGATGAGGGTTCATACAATTCAAATCCAGAGCTCTCGGAAGTAGGCGAATTGTAATCGGTCAAGACAAGCTGAGAGTCAAATTGCCAGGTCACCTTATTCGGATCAAAATACGGATCATCAACCATGTCAAAACCGGCCATTTGAGATATCTGCCCCCTGCCCTTGTCCACTTGTGCTAGCATGAATCCCCCGGCGATAAATGGAATGTTGGTTGGCTTTGATGCGTAAACCTCTCCGGTGAGGTCCATTTCCGGACAAGGATCAGGGAGGGGGATCGGAGGCTCGACCTGATGATTCATGAGTTGGGACGATTGAAACTGAACTTTTTGACCCATTTCAAGCTGGGTGATGGCAACTCCTTCAACTCCCTCTAGCGACACCAGTGCGTCAAAACGGTCGGCCCACAGACGCACATCACTCAGGAGGAGTTGGCCAGTGCTCTCCACCTTCAGGCTACCATTCATGATATCGACATCCAACAGCTCCAGATCACCAGTGGAGTGAACCGTGAGATCTCCCTTGTTTTTCAAATTAGCTGACAGCTGGTCGACCTCGAGCCAAAGCGACACATCTGAGTCAGTCATGACCTCAACCGCTTGCCCCTGAAGGTAACTGGAAGCATTCCCGATAATCGTCGGGGAATTCAAAGTAAGGGTTGAACCCGACCAAACTGCGTTTCCAGACAATTGGTCGCCCAGGTCAATCACGTTATTGGCCTTGAGGGTGACGGTGGCTCCGTTGACGGCGGATATGCGTCCTTTATCTGTGAAAAGGATGTTGCGAGCTTCAAAATCAAGATCCGAACCAACAATGAGTTCCCGATCGATGATGATGTCTTGGGCAATCTTCAGTTGATACCCCTGTTGCGGATGGAATAGATAGGAATCATCGATGATCTCATTAAGGCTGGAATGAATGACCGCATTGGTATTGTCTCTTTGAATCGATTCGTCATAGTAGCCTCCAGCCTCAATCTCCAGTTGGTCGACAGTCAGTCCACTCAGGGCATCAGGGAGACGCATGACATCTCCATGGACGCGGACTTGCATGGTCTTGGCAGAAACATCTCCCACCATCAACCCAGCCAAACCTGTGACTGAAAGGTCTTCTCCCTCAAAAAGCTCAAGCCTCAACATGCTTGTGGCTTGAATGGCGAGATCCCCGGAAACCTTTGCTTCCATGAGAGTCACCTCCCCATTCGCATAGGCATATTCCAAGCTTCCCGCTTCAGGCAACAAGTTGGTGTAGTGCGTATCGACTCCGTGGAAATCAAGGCTAACCCCTTTCATGGCGCTGAGACTCAGTCGGGGGGTATCAACTAACACTTCTGGGCCATCGATAAGACCATTTGCCGCTTGCAGGTAAATATGATCAGCCCTCAAGCCCTGCCTACCTAAAATCAAATCACCATCTCCACCGACAATAACTCGCGCCGTGTTCTGGGCACCCAGAACGGATTCCATCATGAAGTCATTTCCCGCTTCTAAAATAATATCCAATGAAACCAAATGTTTCAGGGAATCCATTCCTAGCAAGGAATTGGAGGCCTGCACCTCGATCACCTTGCTGGCGGCTACCAATCTTGGAACAGCTGCGTAATCAAACAAACCTGGGGCAAGTTGTGTCACCTCGATCACGGTGCTCAGGACAAACACCCCAGTTTGAGCGGTCTTCAAAACAGGCACCACCGGAGTAGCATCAACAAGACCTGCCTCGGCATTGAGATAAAATTCATCAACTCTGTTAAGAGCTTCAACCAAGCCATCATCAACGCTCCCAGCCAAATCGCCGGCCTCTTGCCTTATCGGAATTTGCTCAAGCGGAGTCAGGTGGGGCCTCATGTAGCCCAAGCTGGCGCGGCCCTGCATGACACCCTCGGTGTAGTCGAGCGTCACAACTTCATCGGATTCTTCGTAACGAGGAAACGGCAAGCTTCCAGTTGGCATATCCTCGAAGCTTTCTCCCAGAGAAACAGGGATCGTCATATTACCGGCGTAGGATTCGAAGGTCGTTGAATCATCAGCAGGAGGGAAAACAACGTAGGAAGAGCGCACATGTGAAACCAGCGCGTTGACCGCCGTTTGAAGAGCCACCATGGAATCAACCTCCCCGAGACCAAGAGAAGAGAGCCATGCGTCCACTTTCACGAAGATCTGCTCTGATTCATCCGAAGGATCCAGGTCAGCTTCAGGCTTGAGGAAGACCAAATCGAAGGACTGAACGCTGTAAACAGGAGTGATGACGTGCAGCTCGACCTCCACCTCGGTCTCGGCCTGATTCTCGGCCTGGTTGAGATCGGGAGTCTTTTGCCTGACTTCCAGCCGTTCATGGGTCATTTGACCAACAAGGACACTCAGCTGCAGAGTGCCATCAAACGCGTAAAATCCTTCGGCCAGGGCACCGAACCAACTGAACCAGATGTCGTCATTGGCATTATCTGGGCTTCCATTGAGCGCGCGATAGATGATCTGATCGGTGCCCTGAATTTGATACTCATACAGTCCGGTCAAAACATCCTGCTGCACTTGGCCAAGAAGGTTAAGGTCATCAGATGAGGCTCGCGACTGAGGATCAGAGGCGGACTCCCGCACCTGAACCGATATCGATTGGAGACCCCCGCCAATCTCAATAAGTTGTTTTTCCAGCAGGTCGCGGGAATCAGCCAAAAGGTCGATTTCCTGACGCAACGTTTCAGCATGAGACTTGGACATTTCCAGTTCGTCTCGCAGGCTCTCAACCCTCTGCTGCTGCTCAAGATGGTGCTGCTCAAGTGACAGGCGATTAAGTGCCAACATCCAATCCGATTCACTGGCTTGTTTCTGAATCAATCCAGAGACTAAATCCTGCTGCTCGGTAATTTTTTGAGTTTGAATCGCGGCGAGCCTATCAATCAGTGACTGTTCACTTTGAATGATGGGATCGATCATTGCCTGAATGTCGGCAATGGCGACCTCATACTGTGGGATAGTTTGCTTAATCAAGATATCTCTCTCGAGTTGAAGGTTACCTTGAACCTTTTGACCAGACAGCAAATTGGCGTGAAGGCTATCGATTCGATCCTCGATTGCCTGGGCTTCGGTTTCATGCGCTTCAATGGTAATCTCAATCGCCTTTTTCTGGAGCAGTAATTGATTTAGCTGATCTCGTTCCTCAATGGCGGCCTCAAGAGTCTGCAGTGAATCCCGATGATTAATAAGTTCCTCACGCTCTAGTTGCATGGTCTGAAGCGATTCAAGAGCGCTCGCCGGCACGCTTAAATCCGCCTCTGAACCAGGGTATAGATTATCCCCAACAACGGTCACATCCCCCAACAGAACCAGCGAGTCTTTAGGCAAAGCTTCGAGCCCACTTACCCCTAAGATCAATCCTCCGGAATGCACGAACACCAGGGTTTGATCCTTAACGATGCTGGCCAGGACAGTGGCGTCACCAACGGCCACCTTGGCGGGGGTTGAAATATTGGCACCGTCGTAGGAGTCCACCTGCCCAGTCATCATTGGCGGATAAGAGACAACCTTAATTTGGTCACCCGTGTAAAAATCGAACGATCCATAATAACTCTTCGCATCGACAAAGTTATAATCCTCATTGAGATCCTTATAACTGATTGAATAGAGCATATAGTCAGGATCGGCATTCTCCCCAAACCACGATTCAGGCAACTCTATGGATCCGCTGATAATCGGATCAACCAGTTGGGCCGAAACATCCGTCAGGACGGTCAAGCCGCCAATTGACCCTGTCAGGCTGCTTCCATAATCCATCCCCGGACTGTAGAAATCACCGTATTCGGTCAAGGTTAATGCATCATAACCATCTGCAAGGGTAATGGTTGGTCCGATGGCTACCAGGCTTTGCTTAATGGTAAGGTCTTCAATGGCCAAACCATCAAAGGCGGGGTAGTTGCTCATGATGTCGGTCATGGAACCCTCGATACTGATGAGGTCACCTGAAACACCGGTAAGGGCGGCCTGGACATCGTTCAAATTGGAAGCCACATCCAGACTCGAGCTCAGGGAGTTAATGACACCATTAAGTTCATCCACCTCGCGCAGGGAAGCTACATCCTTGTCCAGTAAGCTGAGTTGATTTTTTAAGGTGCCAATTTCTGCCAGCACCTCAGTTCGCTGAGACTCCTCATTAGCCAGGCTCAGTGTCAATTCCTCAAGCCCCAACCGTTCCAGGGAATCATTCACTTGCATCAATTGAGTTTGTGCAGATTCCAGTAAATTCCTTGTGGCTTCCAGATCGACCCGAAGTGACTCCAACCTGGTGTAATCGATGTTTTTGAACTCATCGAAATCAGCAATACTGGTTGGAAGCAATGTATGGGCTTCGAAAAGTTCCAGCAGGGGTTTGACTTGACCCAACACCTGCGCTAGTTGAAGCGCTGCAGGGGCCATCAACAGTTGGTTCATGGTGATGGCGTCGAATCGATTGAGTAGATCATTCCCCCCGAGTTCCAAGGTTTCTAACCTCGACTCCAATTGTTGTATTTCGGTCAAATACTGTTGGCTCGACTGGATGCTTTGATTCAATTGCTTTAGTTGCTCATTCAAGGAAGCGACCCCAGGCGTGGTCACAACAAATCCTCTCAAGCCGGGCATCTCACCGTGCAAGTTCACCGCCGTGTCAGATGCAAGCTGAGCACTCGACAGACCGGTCAGGTCACCACCCAAAGCGACCGTTGCCCTGGCATCCAGATCGATGGAGCCTACTTGTAGTTCAACCCGCTGCCCAAGGCTAGAGATACTGTTGCCCGCGTAGGCTTTAAAAGCACCCACAGCATGAATGTCTCCCACGATGGTCACGTTGCTTGCCGCTTCCAGACTCAAGGTTCCACCTGCGACAAGGGATGGGGAAGCAGCCTCCGAAACCTGAGCCCTAGCTCCTGTACCCGGCGACTGGAAAGCGATCTCGGAAAGAACTGAAGGCGCATGGATGAAAATCTCCGATCGCTCGGATATCATTTGAATATTGCCTCCGGCAGAACCACTACCCCATAGAACCAAGGCGTCTTCTGAAACCAAATCCATATGCCCACCAACGTTGAAGTACTGAATGGTAGCACCGGGATTAATCTGTCCAACGGCAGTCATGTCCTTAAGCCCGAGAACATCACCCGGAGTGGTGATGGATTCAAATTCCCTGACAGCCGTTTCAAGACCATTGATTTGGGTCTTGGCAATGAGGGTGATCGAGCCGCCCACCACATCGGCTTTTGAATCACCTGAGTGACTCGATTGGATGATGTCAGCCTCAAGGGTTAGTTTCACAAAAGACTGAAGCGGACTGGTCAGGGCCAGTAGGTGATCCCATTCGCTTTGACGCCCCATGGGCTCATCAGGATTGGCGCCGGAAATATCCAAATCGGTGAACACCTGAGTGAGTCCAAGGGCGAGAATACGGGCATCAACCAAGGCCAGATCGTTCTCATCATGCAGGAATCCCCCATCATAAATCCGTTGGAACGCCTGCCACTGCAGCAGTCCCAGTTCGATCACACGGATGAGTTGATCATCAGCGTCAATGAGCGGCACCCCTTCATCGCTGAGGCTTGGGACTAGAAGCTCATCAGAAAGGGTCGTTGATGGATCTAATCCCAAAACGCTCATGTCGATGGCATTCAGGTCAATACTTCCCAGAAGATCATTGACCATCTGCATGCGCAAAGCCTGGGCCTGGGCCTCGTTTTCAGCGTAAAGACCGCCGGTCACCAAGCCAACGGTGAGTTCGCCCTCGGAGTTGATATGGATCTGGTTGGGAATGCCCATCGATTCATCGAGAGCACTCTCATCGGACGGACTCTGGGTCATCCTCCAGTCATTGATCAGTCGAATCTCCACAGCATCCACATCGCCAGAGGATTGAATGGAAATATCACCATCAAGCACTTCAAGCCGCTGGATGATGAGTCGTTCACTTTGATCGATCAGGGCAAAATCACCGGCAACATTCAGTTGAGCCTGAAGGCGCGATTCACCGGTTGCCTCGGTAGCCAGCGAAGGCGTTGTCAGGATCGCGTTGGACCCCATGATGATATCACCGGCTGAAGCTGACAGTTTGATTTCTGATGCGATGAGTTTCACCACATCTTCAAACCCGATGCCTTCGGGCATATCCCTACCGATAAGCAGATCCCCATTTTCTGCGATAATTTCAATGACACTAACCTGTTCCCCTGCCTCGATGCTGGTCTGAATGTCGGCTGTTTGTCCCTGGATGCTGACATCTCCAGTGGCAGTGACGGTCGCCATATCACGAATCGAGAGATCAAAAGGATCCACATTGTCAAAAGTCACCGTTTGAAGCCCCCACTGCCTCTGATAAACAGGCAAATACTCCCAGTGAGTGACCTGTTCCATCTTGATGACAGGCACCATCGATTCCCGGGTTTCATAATATGGCCTCAAGTCGTTGATGTCGTGAGCCTCTGTAAATGCGAGATAGGTGGCAGCGGTTCGAACATCCTTGATGGCTTCCCATCTGGTTTTGAGGCGATAAATTTCATCAACTAAAGTCTCATGTGCAATATACTTGTCGTCAGACCAACCAGGTTCCCGCTCCCAAATGGCTCCACCGACTCCCGTTTCCCAGGTATTCATCTCATTTTGGTCATTCCACAAACCATTAAGGTAAATCACCAAGACATCTTCATCTGGGAAATTGGAAGGGGTTGCCTCATTGGTGTGGGTAAAATTGTTGGGCTCACCACTGGCAAAGTTATTCCAAGAACCCGAGGCAGAGGACACTGAGGTACCATCTACCCATTTAAAACTCCACCCCTCGTCATTTGAATTCACATTTTGTCCACCTATCCAGATCTGTTGATTGGCATCGAAAACATTTACCAAAATTTGTTCCACAATCTGTTGCTCAGCGGGATCGTTAATGGAAACAAGATCCCAGGTCTGGCCACCAAGCGGATCTTCGTAAACTTCTGCCGCATCCCTCCACTCCTGCCAGGTGTCCGCATCACCATATACTGCCCAGTATTGATGGGCCCTTCCAAGAAACTCTTTATACTTACCTACCTCAAGGTACCTTCCTTCAATGGTTTCCAGCAGTTCAAGCGTGCTTCCTGGCTCGGCAACCGCCAGCAGCCAGCTGTTGCTTCCGGGGAGAGCTTGTGCGAAAACCTGATTGTCATTCAGGTCAACCCCTGGGAGCCAATTGCCTCCTTCAAAGGCATCAATGAATTCAGGGTCGACTGTCTCCCCGATTTCCCCGCGATTTATTTGCTCCGCATTACCTTGAGCAACGGAATCCACGAGTTCATTGATATGCACCCCATTGTAGACCGGCTGTTCGCCACCACTGGCGTAATAGAGATTTCCAGAACTATTAACACTCCCTTTGCTGCCAAGATTCCATTCAGGGTCCCAGTCGAGTTGGATGGAATGGTCCATCTGAGAATAGAGCCGCAGTAGGGTCTCAAGATTACTTAATCCACCATCAACCTCGGCATTGAAGACAAATGATGCTTCACCAGCCAGCGAGAGACTTGGGCTTGCAGCCTTCGGAGCGATGATCGAATCCACCAAATGGGGATAGTAGCCAATGGCCGTTGTCAGCAGTTGCGGACTATCTATGAGGATATAGAGGTAAGGGTTGACATATTCCGGAGATTCCCGGCCATCGTTGATGCTGATTTGCTCTTTGGCCGTACCGTCCATGAGAGATACCACGTATCTCCCATCGGCATTATCGTAATCATCAGAGTACCAGGGATCACCTACCTCAGGCGACGAAGGCTCCGCAGTTTCGACATATTTGGTCCACTCCTGATCATAGTAAAGATCAGCGACATAGCGTCTGCCACCAACCAATTCATCATAAGGTGCTTCGTTCATGATGAACTGCAGATGTTTGGTATCCTCAGCGGTGTCATCGGCACCCAAGGCAGTCACCTTGTAGCTGTCCCACCAGCCGGCTGCGACCCTGAGATAGATTTCAGTGCCGTCATCAAGGGTGGTATGGCGAATGGCTCTTGCATCATTTACGCTTTCTGGTTCCCACAATTGCCGCGTCGGAATGCCCTCATAGGTTCGATTGATGAACCCTCGCCCATCGTCGACGGAGTATACTTTTTCATATCCCGCATCGATAAGAATCCTATCAGCTCGTTCGGTTGGACTAGCAATGTAGTCGGGGCTGGCTGGCATGGCATAACCCGCGTTGTAATCAATCCCGGCAATGAACGTTACTGCTCGCCTTTGGGCAGGAGTCATCTCATCCCAGCCTTCAAGTCGGGTATCGGCAGGCACTAAGGTATGATTAAATAGCTCGGCGCGGATGGTTGCATCTTTGGCAAAACCCTCTGCATCTATGACTTCTGGGGCAACGTCTATATCGGCAAACCAAAAATCGAAGTAGTGCTTGTATTGAGCCGTTTCCTCAACCTGCACGTTCAAGCTTGTATTAGGTATCTCAAGGGGAGTCAGCTGAAAGAGCCCGTTTACGGCAACTCCCGGCACAAAAGTGGTTTCTTGCGTTGTGGCATCAGTGTATAAGATGCCATCAAAGGTGAGTCCATCACGCATGAAGGAAGCCGCACTCAAACCGCTATCTGCCACCGTAGCCTGACCCAGATTGATCTGGGTTCCTAGAGTAGGATCTTCAAAGGACAGTCTGACATCCTGAGCCAATGCAATGTCATTCCTCCCCATCAACTCCTCCATGCTTGTTTGATTCAGATAGTCAAACTGACTTAAGAGGGAGCTAGCTACCGAAACGCCACTGCTCTGCCGGTTCGTTTTCTTGAATCCACTCAGAAACGAAACGTCAAACAGTTTTTGATACCCGGTACCGTTGAGGATTGCCGTCAGGCGTTCACTGTCGGTCAAATCAACCCACTCCCTGTAGACGACTTCTTGGAGATCCGGATTCTGGAGCCAATCCAGGACAGTATGAACGGTAATGTTGCCCACATATGGGGTGAGGTTTAACTGATCCTGCTTGAGGTCAAGTCGCCACTGACCAATCTGATAAACACTGTTTTCAGGGTCAAAGGCTCTGGCATTCAAGCCACTCGCCATCATCTCAGCGCCCAATTCACTCATGATCACCGTCTCTCCGATCAACACATTAGGAGTCATTGTGCCAAGGGCTTGATCGAACTGCATATCGTCTTCACCGAAGGAAGGTATGGTTAGTTGAGTCGGATCCCATCGGTTGATGGTATACTCAATGGCCCCCAGGTAGAGTTCTTGCAACGATTGTGTGAGTTGATTAATCCGAATCTTCCCGATGCCATCAAGGGTTGGAACGAAGAGGCTACTCATGTCAAATCCCTCTGGCCGCTTGCCAGGCCAACTGAGGTTCGAACGCAGGTAATCACCCCCTTCATCCTCAGCACCTTCAATAAAGTATTCCCTGAAGGTGTTGGTTTCAGGATTCCAATAACCATCCTGCTCAAGCTTAATTTCGATGGTACCAAATTCACTCCCCACCTTGACCGAAACATAGTCAACCGGCTCAGTGGTGATGGTGGGAATCCAGTGAACAACAGGGCGGAGAACAAAACCATTCTCCACTCGACGATGCCCAACAATTTTCTCCACAGCCACCAGTTCCTGACTCCATTGGGCTGGAGCAAATTGAAGATCGTCATTGGAAGGATCATCATAGGCCAACAATCGCACCTGATTGGCGGCATCCAATGTCACATCGGCAGCATTTTCAGAGAGATAACCGGCACTGAGTCTCCCTTCAGCCGATACAACCAGAGATCCCTCAGGATTGCCGTCGCCTGCCTGGAGTCGGATGTGGCCATGGGACAGGACCTCACCAGTGACCAGAATATCCCCACGAGCCACCATCGAGAGAAGCGACAGGTGGTCCCCCTCCCCTTGATCGGTCTGCCAATCGCCTTCAACTGAGACCGTACCAAACACCCCGATATTACCTCCGTCAAGATGAACACTTCCCATGGCTGCGACCAGAGCTCGGAAGAAATACAATTCACTGCGATCGATGTAAATGGTGCCGTTGCGATCGTCACCTTCTCCCTCAGCGATGACTTGGACGTGGGAGAACTCGTTTAGGGCCCGGATCACCGTCTCATCCTGAACCCAAACATGCGTTCCACGAATATCGATCAGATCCTGCGCATAAACCGAGGCATCAGAGCGGAAATAGACATCACCAAGTAACTCAATAGGACCGGGTAAAAGATCATCCCCCAACGGATTGATACGGACGGCCTGATTTCTATCATCCATACCACCCAGCATACCGTGCACTTCTATATCGGCCTCGCCTCGGATCGTGATGATGCCCTCATGCGATGCCTCCACGACTCCCCCACTCAGAGCATCGGGCAGACCGACATAAACACCTGTTGCCTCGGGGGCTGTCAGACTCAGCACGGCCGGTGAGGCCACTACCGACACGGCATCACCAAGAACAGGTAATTGGATATCATTAACCGGATCCATCACTTCCTGACTCGTTCCTATGATGGTCGCGTCACTGATGGCCGATGCCGCCCCTACCACCAGTTGTCCATACAAGTCAATCCATTCACCGTGGCGATTGATCAACCGCCCCTCATCGTCCAGCAGATAGCCAAGATCGCTGACTCGATTACCGTAAAGATCCGTCAGATAAAGCGTCCCAAGCACATCAACGGAAAGTTCATCGCCGGAGGCGTTGAAGACGTGACCAGGGTTTGATTCTACCAGGGCTCCAGTCTCAGCATCCACCCGGAAGACGTGATATATCTGTCCGGAAAGGTCTTCAACCGCCCGGATCTCACCCACTTGATTCAAGAGCTGCTCCACACCCTCCACCAAGGTGGTCAACAACCCGTCCTCACGAATCCACCAGCCACGGAAATCGACGGGATGATTTTGGTCATCCAGCCGGTTTCCGGAATCATTCACACGCTCACCAGCTAAATTGATCCTGAAGGCAGCATCTGAGGAGTCACTCAAGTAAAAGCCCTGATGGTCGATGCGCAGTCCATTGGCGTCGACAAAGTCATGGTCCTCATCGCCATCCACATCAGCGAGGCTTTCATCATTCTCCTGGTCTTCGACGAGTCGATACCCATCTTCATTGATGAGATAGCCTTCATCGTCAATGGGTTGACCCTCTTCATTGACGCGATAGTAGCTGCCTCCCCGCTCCTGAAGCTCCATTCCCTCCCTGTCCACGAAGATCGTTTGCAGGTCATCGCCATCACTGGTCGTCGTTTCGTAAACAAACCCTGCCCCCATGACAGGTCGGAGGGTCTGTTCGTCGATTAGCTGAACCGGTTGGCCCGATGCATCAATCAATACCCCCCCATCAACCACCACCAGCCGGAATCCGAATTCATCGACCAGCTGATTGGCTCGGTCAACCGCTATTTCAGCAACCTCAAGGTCCTCAGCTGCATCTTCTAACTCAGGGATCAATGTGACCGACCGCGTTAGTTTTTCGTATTGAAGGCGTTCAATCAGCACGCTGACCGATGCCGAGGCGGTGCTGACCTGGTCCGCACCAGCTGACAAATCACTGAACCCAAGTAGCTGAGCCTCCGAGGAAGCCAGTGCATCCAATCGGAATGCCTGATTACTTTCGATGACAAGCAGGCCATCGGCGTTCAATCCGGCCTCCATCAACAGGCTATCCTGGATTTCAGCGGAGAGCTCAACGACCAAACCTTCAGTCTCTTCGGCAAGCAATACCATGTTGGCAAGCCCCTCGTTCAAGCGCTGAACTGCCTCACTGTAGGCGGTTCCCTCTGGCAGGCTCAGCTCAAAGTAGAGAGGCAGATCGGGGGAGGTGAAATGAACCTCAAGGACCATTTCCCTATCGCTGACTCCACTTTGAGGCATGGGTATCTGAGCCCCTATCTGATGACGCTGTTCCGCACCCTCCAGATCGACGGATTGCCCAGCACGAATATGGCTATCAATCCAAAGGAGGCCTTTACCCGAATCAATGGACACTGTGCTGAGGGGATCTTGGCCGATGATGGGACCGAAGACCTGAACCCCGTTGCCAGAAAGAACGCTGATGGCACTCGAAGCGGCTTGTGGATTGATACTTTCTGTTTCGAGACTGCCATGAAGGATGGCAACCCTGCCCAGCTCACCATCAGAGGCGATGAGATCAATATTACCCGTAGCGGTGAGGCTTCCATAAGGAGCCTGCTCGCCCTGCTCATCACCACCTACGGTGATCATTTCTTGAGCCGTGAAAAGAATCGATGCGGATTCACCTCGAGCCTCCGGCTCGTCGGGCCCGATGTCCTGACGGTTAGGCTCCCAACCTGCCCTCAGACTTCCGCCTTGCAGGTTGATTGATACGGCGCCGAGCTCAATAACGCTTTGATCCAACCGCGAATAGATCTCAGTCAGGCCAGTGGCGGTAATATCACCCTCTGAGGCCTCTAGCTGCACCCTGCCGGAGGCGATTAGGCGCGGACCATCCAGAGTCAAGGACGGTGCCTGAACAAGCAGGATTTCATCCGCATGTTCAATGAGATCCCGCGTCTCGGTCTCAAACTCAAAGCTCTCCATTCCACCTGCTTCAATGTTGCCTCTCAAGACCAGCGGGGTGTCCGATTGGACAAGGATTGATCCAACCGCATCCACATCCCCATCCACTTCCAGCAGATCCGAAGCAGAAAGGATCACTTCAAAATGCTCCTGTCGCATCTGGCCATCCTCTGAATCCGGTGCTGAGGCAGAGGCATTCTTGATCACCCCTGAAACATCCACCACAGGCGCCTCCAGCTGGATGCGTCCATCACTTTCGACCCAACCGGAGGCTTCAGTGATGAGGATGCGCTCCTGGCTTTGGATCGTCACATCCGCCGGATTGCGGAAGCCATCTGATGATTTGAGCGATCCTATCGCCCCGTCGATCACGATCAGACCAGGCGAAGTCAACGTAATGAGCGTGGGCACAAGGGGATCAGGCTGGGTTCGGATCCAGGCCGTCGGCGTCATCTCAACAACCGAATCGCCACTAAGATCCTCGGAGGCAAGATGGATGTCACCTTTGGACGTCAGATGACCACTGATGGTCAAGTCGCCCTCAGCATTGAGACGGATCTGATCTCCAGAAACCAGATCCCCTTTGAGATGCCCCTGCTGCCCGAATTCCATGATAATCGATCCATGGGTGGTTTCGAGATATCCGGACCAATCAAGGTCGAGCAACCCAAGGACTGGGTCGACTTCATCCGCAGAAACCAACTGGATCTGCTCATACGAGACGATGGCACCGGCGATGTAGAACGTCGCATCAGGATCACTGGACTCAAGTGTCACCATCGAGCCCACCGCTGGGGCATGGATGTTAATGGGGCGCGAGGAATCAAGGCTCACCCCACCGCCAGGAGCCTCGGCTTGATCGTATCCCAGCAAACTCTGATTGATTGAGTTCCATTCTGGCTCCGCGCCATCAGCGAGTCGCTGAGCATAATCCTCATCAGAGAGCATCTTAAAGTCATATTGACTGGTCAAAAGCAGCTTCAAAGTGCCCACCTGCAACTTAGCCTGCACAATCGGATCAGGATTCACATCTGAGTGATTTGTCAGAGGATCATCAACAAAGGTATCATATGGCTGCCAAACACCCTCGGCATCAAGATAGGTCCAGTTTGCGGTGTTGAGGGCCATCTGAATATCATCCCTTAAATCAGCCGGGTGCCGATTGTCGATTGTGTCATCAGCCTCAATCCTCACCTGAGCCATGATTTTCTCGGCCCCCAGGTTGACCCACAGGTTGAAAACCACCTCCTCGGGTAGGATACCGGAGTTACTGATCCGATTGGCTGAAAGCGCTTCATTGGGCATATCAGTCAATCCCAGCAACGATTCATTCATGGAGCTGTAGACGATTTGCAAGCCCTCATTACCAATCCAGACAAGTCGCCCATCCTGGAACTCAACCCGAACCGGGGCTCCTTCAAGCAGCAACAGATCAGTGATTGCCCCAACCAACTGCTCCGGATCGCGAAATCCCTCAACCAAGCTGGATGTCAGATCAATGGACCACTCACCCGCCAACTCACCCACCATCTGTCGCAAATCAAGTCGCACATCCTGTGAAATCGCCAACGACGCAGGAAGCATGTCAATGGAAGGAGAGAGTCGATGGACTGACTGACTTTCAGATACCCGGTCACCTTCCATCACCAAACCCAGCTGAGTAAGCTGCACGGAAGCTGCTTCGAGCAGGGAGAAGGACTGAGTCGCAGCCAGCATTAAATGACCGGACTGGGCGCTAAGTGAGATGTTCGAGGCCACATAAGCCCCCGTATTATTTCCATCTCCATCCAACCACTGGGCCATCTTCATGGCGATTTCAAGGTCATCAAGTAAATCGTTCACATGATGATTGTTCAGGGTGTCTGCTTGGGAGAGCACCACGTCAGCGGACCAGAACACCCCGTCGTCAACCTGCAATCGAAGCCCGAGGGTCACATCCTCCTCCAGGATTGCCGAGACTGGAAGCATCTCATCAGCCAAGATGCTTTGCTGTGACTGGAGGCTGGAAACCTGCGAGGTGAGATCATAACCCAGCTGCCAGAGTCCGGCAGAGGCTTCCCCCTGCAACTCAAAGGGTTGGTCTGATTCAAGAACAATGACACCGCGGTGGTCAACTGCCCAAACCAGGCCGCTCAGGGCACTTTGCCCTAGGGATCGGTTGATGTCCTTGACCAAATCACTCGGGCCACGATTGATGTAAGAGCCTGCCTCAAGACCGTTGGTGGCATCAACTGAGACTTCGACGTTTACCCCATCAGCCGCGCCCTCTATCCGAAGCATAAGCTGAATATCCTCGCTCAGGACCCCGTTGATCATGGAGCCCACCGGCTGGACACGATAGTCGGGTTCGCCCCTCTGTGAGTCCCGCGTCACTTCCCGGTCCTCACTGAAGCCGAGAAGCTGAATCTGCCTGAAAGAGGCACCGTCGGGTATCCATTGAAATAAATGAGGACTTACCAACATCAGGGTCTGATCGTTCAAAACCGTGTATACCTCCCTGAAACCAGCACGAACCAGACTTTCGTTGATATCCTCAATCAGGTCATCCAGACTCAGGTTGTCGAGGGTGTCGAACCTGGCCACCTGCACGTTGCCGTTTCTCCTGAGATCACTTTCGAGGTCGTCGGGCAGCGCTAGCCCCATCAACTCCTCTCCTGTCGCGTCAATGCTTTCAGAGGGCCAGAACTCAAAACCTGATTGGATGGCTTCGTTGGGGCTGACCTGATGCATGGAAAGGTAAAATGTCAGGTCATCCGGCAAAATCCCAAGAGTGGCAACGGGATCACTTGCGGTAATGACCCATGTGGACGCTTCCCTACTAGCCGGTGCTGCCTCAACACGCAGCAAATCCAGGGAGACCGATCCTTCCTCAAAACTGAATTGATACAGGTCACTTGTCGCCTGCCAGTCAGATGACGCCTCGACCAAGTGGACATCCAGGGGCACGCTTTGGTCAGCCAAAGCGCGCTGAAGATCTGCCAACAAATCCCCATGGGTCAGGTTGTCCAGCGTGTCCTCACGATAGAGATGAATGGTGTCCTCAAAGACGATGGCTCCTCGGGTGGCTGGGACCTCGTTACCACTATCGAACGTGATGAAAAATGGCTGCAGGCTGGTAATCTGAACACTGTCAGAGACAATACTAAAGTTGAGAGAATCCCTCAGCTCCTCGGCTTCCGCGGCCTCTGATTGAAGTAGGCTCAGAATGGTCTCGGAGACACCATCACCTCCAATGCCAAGATCGCTGAAGTCCACCTCCAGGCTAGGGGCATCTTCGCCGATTAATGTCAGACTCAAGGTCGAGACCAATCCTTCGCCAACCAAATCCAAGTTCACTGCAAAGAGCCCCGTGTCCTGCATGACCAGATCAATGTGAACATCTTCAGGAATCACTCCAGCGGTGGGAATCAAGTTCTGGGATACCAGACGGTGGATGGGCCCCGAGCGTTCAGAGAGACTTGGATGAGGCAGTCGCTCTGTGAGCACCGATTCGTTGTCTGCCAGGTAAACCAGACCCAATTGTTCGGAACCCAACGAAGAGGCAAGCAGCACAAAATCGTTCGAGCCAATCAGTTCAAGATAAGGCCCATCCATGACGGCCTGAATATCTGAAAGACCAGCCAATTCGAGCGCTCTGTTAATATCGTCGATCAAATCACCCTGTGAGAGATTGTCACCGTCGTCCGCTATGTGGGCGGATCCATAGAAGTAACTTCCCTGACGATCCACCACAAAATCCAACATCACGTCATCGGCCAGATCAAACCCGACGATCGGTTCATCAGTACGAAGCCTAGAGGCCTCAAACACCAGGGTGGAAACCAACCCATCATCGGTCATCAATCCGAGTTGAGCACCCTGATAGGTGGCAGGGCGGAGGCTGAAGGGTTGACTACCCAGCAGCACAAGATGGCCTTCCTCATGGGTTGCCACGATGAAATCACCAAAATCAAGGCCTTCACCTTCGTAACGCGGGACCTGAGTGTTCCTCAGCGCATGGTTAATGTCTGCAATCAGGTCATCAAGGGAATCATTGTCGTCGCTACTGGCGGCAAAGAGGTCCACAGCGCCCAGCAGGACATCGTCTCTGGATAGATCCTCGATGCGAATCACCAGGGTCACGTCGCGCGTGAGTTGCCCTGTTACCGGGAGGGCTCCTGAGGAGGTCAACACCGCTGTTTCTGGAAACTCAATCGCATAGAAATCCCTGCGAAGCCCAAGCAGATTCTGATTCATTGAATCCTCCTCAATGGCAAATTCACCCATGCGACCCTGAAGCACCAAGCGCCCCTCCTCATCAAGGACTGCATTCAGTGCATCAAAGTTGTCCGAAGCCTGCAGGGCACGGTTGATGTCAGCAATCAGATCTTCCCGATTCTCGTTATCCAGAGTGGCAGAGCGAGCAATCCGCACAGATTCCTGTGAGCCATCATCGGAAGACAAAGTCAGGATCACATCGGCCATCAGAACACCGACCTGAGGGAGAGGTATGTCCGCCACCAACGTGGTGTCTGCATAGTGTATTTCGGATTGGATGACGGGTGCAAGGCCAAGCAGATCCAGGTTCCTGGAAACCCACACCTCGTCGCCATGGGAGTAGCTGGGCAGGATTTCAAATTGGTAAGGGGCCTTGATCACGAGTCGGGCAATAGCTCCATCGATGACCCAGGTGGTACCCATAGGATTGGCATCATCGGCCGTATCGCCCAGTTCCGTGAAATAGGTGCTTGAGCGGAACACAGCCCTCAAGTCGTCGACCAATTGTTCGAGATATTGGTTATCCGCAGTGTCCTCTGCTGCTAAGGTGAGTTCCTCCACAATCATGGAATCGGTAAGGGTATCGTAGCGCTGGAGAACCATGCTCACGTCCACAGGCAAGATAACAGGGTCACCAATCTCTCCTTCTCCTAGTAAGGTAGCCAATGGGCCCTTTGCCCAGCTTTCAGGGATGATTTCCTGGGCGTGACTCATGGTTAGCACACTGACATCTCCAGCACCCGAGAGTAGAATCTCACTATCTTCGCCCCAGGTTTCCATCTGGGCCGAACCGTATACCAAAATCGAATCACCCGTATAATTGAAAGGATCCTCCTCATCCCCTTGCCGCTGATCCTCACCGCCATAAATTCGGATGGCGCCTCCTGCACGCAGCTGAGTGCCAATTCGCACCTGATTACCTGCTGTAATTTCAATGGTAGACCTATCAGTCATCACACCACGATCCACGAGCAATGAGCCGACATATCCGCCGGTTTCACTGTCCCTGATTTCCTGAATGGTGCCCCCAGCTATCAAGTGTCCTTCAATTTCAGCATCGTAGGATGACACCACGGATATCAAACTATCCTGAGCGTATGTATTGATTTCAGCTCCTCCCGGAATACGTATGCCGACATATCCAGTATCCTCGTGACTTAGCAGCCCATCAGCCATTGGATCCACCTCCAGATTCAAATCAAGAAGCGCATTCAAACGTGTCAACTGCTCTGCGAATGCTGCCTCCGAGGCATTACCGATCAGCACCGAGTCCTTGGCAAGGATCGCTCCCCCGACTTCAATCACATCGCCCAGAGTCACTCCCTCAGCCTCGCGACGATAGGCAACGGTGGCCTCCTGAATCCCTAGCTGGCCGTCATTGACATCAAAACCCAGCACCTCGGTCGATGAGGAAAAATCCTCACTTAAGCCAAAAATCTGACTGGACACAAAGGCTATCGTTCCAGGCTCTGCCCCTTCGTCGGCAGAAACCAACTCAAGACCTCCCCCGACAGCCACCAAGGCTTCATTGATCAGCGGGATTAGTGCGGCGACTTGCTGGGCCTGATCGGCTGGATCTAGGACCAACATCAAATCCGCCAAAGCTAGGTCAATCGTGCCCAAAAGATCGCCATTGGCGTTTTCAAAACCGATGGAAACAAGTTCAATACCCTGACCGATCGCCTCGTCAATGGCCTCAGGTCGAATTTCCCGGTTGGCCTGAACGCTCATCTCACCCACGATGGCCTGAGCCTCAAGATCCCCACTGGCCAAGAACCCGAGAAGTGATATATTTTTCGAGCCATCAGCCCGAATACTGAAGGCATGATCGCTGGTAAGCACGAGCCGCTGATCGTGGATCTCCACCTCAATGGCGCTACCGTCAGTGGCCTCATCCAAAACCTCCTGCAGTTGATCCCTGAGCTGGTCCAACGAGCTGTTCTCATGGGTAACGTCAGCGGGGAGTACGGCAGTGAATGCATCCGGCTGCCCGTCGCCCATGATCCATTGAATCTCCAGGGTCACATCTTGCTCCAACACCACCTCACTGGAGGCATTCCGGGCGTAGCCACCGATCAAGACAAGCCCAGGAGACTCGACCTGAACCTGTCCGCCTTCACTTTGCTCCCAGTCCAGCGTATCAGAGATCAAGTTACCCTGAGAATCGAACAACAGTCGGCGGTCGAGTCCAGCATAGAGATGGCCCATGACTTCGACACCATGACGCCCGCCAACATAAACCTGGCCACCTTCGGCCTCAGCCGTGCGCCCTGAAGCCAGCAAGCCTCCAGCTGTGGAGATCATGACACTGACACTTCGGCTGCCATCCGGATCGAGGCTGACGCTTGGGCTGCCATCGAGAGAATCAGCCCCTAAACCGACCACATGCACCTGACCGCTGGCAAGCACGCCATTGTCTATGTAAGCCTGGCCTCCTGCCACGATGCGAACGCTGGAATCAGGCCCCGACCAGGTGACTCCCTGAGGGCCAATGCTTCCACCCGCTACGATAGTCCCCATGACATCCACGTCATGAGCCCCCATAAACTGAACATCACTGCCTGCAGCAAAAGATTGTATCACCGCCCTGGCACCAATGAGGATGCTGCTATTCAAAGCTTGTCCCTCATCTCGTGGCTCCTTGAGCTCAACATCGTCGTTTCGGCCTCGGGCAAGGACTTCGATCCCATCGGACACCTCAACAAAGGACGTATCAAACTTCACCCGTTGATCGGACTCTATTCTGAGGCCACTTTGTTCTCCCCTGACAAAAATACTTCCTTCAATCAGGATATCCTTTGGTCCCTGCAAGGTTAGAATACGACGGTCTGCATCGGTATAAAGTTGCCCCGTCAGTTGAATACTGGCGTCCACCTCATCATTTTCATTGTAGTCCTGATCTTCATACCCTTGGAGAATCAATTCGTCGCGACTGCTGATAGATCCGAAAATGCGTAATTCGTGATCGGAAATCACGCGAACATCAGCACCCTCGGCACCGCCGACAGGAACACGAACCCCTCCCTCCCAGTCCATACCGGCTCGAATTTCCCCATTGATGTAGACCGCATCAGGCGCATGAATGTCCACCAGAGCATTCCGGCCCTGAGCACTGATCACCCCAGCTATCTGAACCAATTCGAAAAAGGTTTCCGGCCGTATCACTACTTGGGCATCACTGCCATTGACGAAGGTCTGGCCGGCCATGACCACCGAGCCACTGGTCTTGATCTCGATCAGGCCACCAGGTTGCTCGGTACGGATAAGGCCTTGAATGCCCTGCTGAAAATTATTGAGCTTTTTCGCGGATTCCTCGGGCACCTGACTCATCATAGGAGATTCGTAGAGAATCCCATCCCCAAGAATATCAATCAGGATGTCCCCATATCGAGTCACCAACTCGCCGTCGACAATCATTCGGTTGCTTACCCCACCAAGGTAGAGGGTATCCCCCACCTCAATACCGACTCCGTTATCGCTCACCTCAGTCACTTCGATAAAGGTGTCCCCAACTTGGCCTGGCTCAGCCAAAAAGGTATGAAATGGTTTGGCTAAACCTTGACCATCTCGCAACCCAACAAAAAGGTTAGTGGGTGCAGAACGTGTTAATGGCTCATCCAAAACGACTTGATTCCCGATGATTTGGGTGACCGTACGAGGCATACCAAGAAACTCGAGAGCATCTCCCGTGACCCCGGCATCCAACCCGCCCATCGGGTTATTGATATCCTTGGATTTGATATGGAAAATTGGTGTGTTGACCCAAAGGTGAACCAGAGGATCTGCCGCGTCACGGCGCTCGAACTCGATATTGCCCTCGATGAAGATTTTTTCCGTCGCATTGAGAAGGACATCATCATGGAAGGCGGCATCCCGTTGAACATTACGATCTGCATCCCCTATGATAAGGGTCTCAAGCACATCGTAGTCCCCAATGATGATCTGCTCAAATCCGTCCACCAGAGCCGAGAGATCCCGAGAGGAAAGGTGCGCTGTATTGGCAAACAAGTCATCTGCCTCCTCCACATAAGTCTCCTGCCCCTCAGGTCCTTCAAACGTCCCTCCAACACGAGCCGGCCATTGGTTGTAGCTGGCAAACAAGGTCGCCATATCGGTCCACTCACGACCGTCAGGATGCTCGGCAGCGCTGCCCACCAACATGGTTTGAGCCGTCTGAGTAAGCAGGATCAATTTCCCTGTCCCCCGAATCCCACCTGGGGTGCGGGTAAAGGAAACCTCGCTGCGGTCTTCATAGGGTTTCCATTGAGTGGGATCCAATGGGTCAATTCGCTCAATGGGGGCACTGATGAAGTCAAAGTCATCTGCCTCGAGACGAATATCCATTCCCGGGGCACGTGTTTCAATGACCCCGGTGGCCAGGGTAAGCCTCGCATCCGCACTCAGTAGCGTCACGCTGATCTCACCATGGGCGCTGGACAGACCGATCGGGCCAAGGTCTGTGTTGCCGGCAAACTGACGCCCGAAAACCACCAGATCGTCTGTTTCCTCGATGATGATCTCAGTTCCTGAATCGGGATCACCCTCATCACGAGTCAGGACCGTCATGGCCCCAACGGTGGTCTTGATCTTATGTGGCGAGGCTGCCCCGTAGATAAGATTGTCGGCAGCCAGGATGAGGTGCGCTTGAGCACCCAAGAACTGCATTCCCGAACTCATCGTGATATTCCCAGGCGCAATAAACCGCAGCTCACCTGCTCCCTGCTGATCAACACCTTCAAGCGAACTGGTAATGTCGGTTTCAAATACGAAACTACCGTCGGCATTCAACAGCTCGACACTAAGTCCATGACTCGGATCGGTTGCCATCATGGCGTTGAACCGAGCATGGAAGGTCAAAGTTTCAACCTGATCACCAATCACCCAATCCAAGTCCTGCGCGTCCACATAGGTGTGCATCGCCCCGGCATGAACCATGCCAGCCTGGACGGAACCTATCCACTCGGCGTTGATATCGAAGTCACCCGAGGCATGAACTCCCCCTCCCAGGACCACTGAGCGTGTATCAAGAGACGCGATATCAGCATACTGCTGATTGATAAGGACATCGTCTATTTCTGTAATCTCGGCGTCCAGGATCAGTAGCGAGGCATCCAAAACCAAGCTCATGCCATCCAACTGCACCGCAGAACCGTCAACACCTTGAATCACCATGGGAGCCAGTCGCTTGGTTCTGTCTCCTTCCTCATCGCTGGTGAAACGAAGCGATTCCAATTGGAGGCGACCCAACTGAGCTTGATTAAAGCGAATGGTCTCACGACCACTGACCAGCTCATCGTCTCCCAAGAGAACGGTGGTATAGCTGGATGATAAATCGGTTACCGAGGTTCCATCCAGATCGGCCACCTCATAAGCGGCGTCATCATCGCTACCTACAAGGCCATCGGCTCCCCCCTTTGTATTAGCCTGAGGAATCCCCTGAACCAGGAATTGGTCGGGGGCATCATCCGCATCCATGATTTCAAGCATTCCAGAAGCCTGATTGGAAAGCTGCGAATCCAGGGTCATTCGATAGGTTTCGAGGCCACCGGTGTCCTCAATGGTCAGCGTACCTTCGGGGAGTCCCTGAACGAGTATTTCATCGTCACCCGGACCAAGGACAACTCTGGTCACCGGGACACGATTGAGTCGCAACTCCGTGCCGAAGGCCTGCACCGAAAGACCTTGATTGCGAATCGTGACCAACATCCCTTGGTCGGCTTCACTGAAATCCAGGATCACGCCCTCTGGATCGCTCAGGCGATCCTCACCAAACCCATCAGCAAACCGATAGATATCATCGGCAGCACCACCATTGAGCACGTCAACGCCTGCACCTCCGTTAATGATGTCGGCTTGATCTCCACCGACGATGCGGTCCTCTCCCGGCCCGCCTATTAGTTCACTGCTGCCCTGACCTCCGGTGATTCGATCATCTCCCTCTTCTCCATCAATCCAAACCTCAACACCATCCATTGACCGACTGGCATCCAAGGTGTCATTACCAGCCCCACCAGCCATCCAGACACCTCCGGTGCCACCGATAAACCTGTCGTCCTCGGGGCCACCATGAAATTCTACGGCTACGCCCTCAAGCATGGACGCGTCGAAAACATTCTTACCAAGGCCGCCATCGGCCAAAACAGTCGCAAAACTGCCGCCCCCCTCAGGTTCAAAACTCTGCTCCCAGCCGTTGAAGGATACGGTAATTGAGTCCTGGTCTCCGCTGATAACAAAGTGTTCTCCCCCATCCTCAATATCCAGATATTCCCGTTGCCCGGCCCAGCTTCCAGAGTGAATGATAAGGGCATCATCCTGCACGCTGGCTAGAATCGGTTCAACAGTGGGAGCCTCGTAACTCCATTCAGCCAAGGTAATATCCACAATGGTCAAATCGACCACACGCTTCATGATTTTCCCGACAAATGGAATGGAAACTCCCGCGTCCACAAAGGCATAGATTTCGGCAAAGGCTCTTCCGCTCAAATTAATGAGGTTGAGGAATCCACCAGGGGCACCATTCCCAGTATAGGACCACATGGTGGCCAACTCGGATCCTCTGATCTTGCCATCACCCGTCCCAATGGTTGGATCCGGGATATCCTGCAAGTCCAAGCCAGCTTCAAAACCGATCACACCCCCAACACCTGCTTCGATCAGCGCCAGCCAAAGGGCCGCTTCAATACCAATCTCGGCTCTGAAAAACAGTTCATCCTTCTCACTCCCCAAGGCGATGGTTTCCTTCACCGGATCGAAATCAATCCCATAATCCCCTACAAAGAAACCATCGAAAGCCATCCAGGGATTCCCTGTTTCAAGAGCCTTTCTAATACCATAGGTGTCGTATCCAAAGGACAGGTCAGCTCCAATTGTGAACCCACCGACCGCGGAGACATTGATCACCGCCGGCCCCAAAGTAATGGTGGCAAGATGGGAGCTGAATCGGAAGTCATAGGTCAGCAGCGGTAACTCGTAGGTAAACAGAATCGCATCTCCACCGGTGAGCAGTTGAGCCCAGTTACCGATGTCCGTGATGTATTCAATGGCCCGGAATCCTGAGCGCTGCTGGGCACCAAAGCCACCACCCTCCCCAACCAACGGCCCGTCGAGGTCAAGAATTCCGGATGCTTTGAGAGCAATCTCGTTGATCTTGTTCATCAAAGACTCATTGGGAGGAGCAGCAAAGGAGGTCGTCTGCATGTGATCAGTACCGATTCCAGTGATGCTTCCCAAACGAATTTCACCATTTTCGCCAAGAAGGTTATTCACCATGTAGGATAAATCCAACGCCGTCTTGGCTGCCTGGAAAAATTCGGGTGGTATCTTTGGATAACCATTCAACACGGCGATCTGATTGATCAAACCAAGCACGGTCGGATCATCCAGGAGAATTTCAGTTCCTGGAATCGGCGCCAAGAGTGTGTCAACAACGGGCCTGAAGGGTGAGAGCACATCTTCAATGGTTTCTGAGATAGGCTTTAGGAAATCGCTCACGAATGATCCCACATCCACGCGCATGTCGAGGAGACTGATTTCCGGATCAGCGATACCGTCGGTTAGCGACCAACCCCAATCCACCACCAGTGTCGCCCCCAAGCCTGGCAATCCGTCTACCCCCTCCAATTCGAGAATCAGATCCAAATTCAGCCCAGCCTCGATGCCCATATCCACAACGAAGACCTGTTCTATGGGAGTCGTGAAAAGTCTGGTGAGGCTGAGGCGACCTGAGTCGTCACCTTGAAGATCGATCTCAAAATACCCATAGAGCCCACTTGGCTGAAAGCCTGCCTGAGAAGGCAGCCGATCCAGATCGGTAGCGGTGACATGGAAAAACAGCAACTGGCCTTCAGCTACAAAAGGAGTGAATTGAAGCTGATCCAGCGGCGCACCGTCCAGATAAGCTCCGAGGTTCACCTCCAACTCAGCATCGCCAGGGGTATCGAAATCATTAGTCGCAAGATAAAAACCGTCTGATTCGCTGATGCCAAAACCAAAGTCAAAGGACCAATCCAAGCGGACCTCGAACCCACCGTCGACCTTCAGCTCAAGACCCGGCACATCGATATCCAGAGGGATGTCTACCCCCTCGCCAAAAGCCATGCCGCCAAGATTCATGTCGAACTGGATGGAATCGGAATCAGCCGGCGGACGATCGCCCATTTCCCATGACTCCAACACATGACCGTTCACATCAAACCATCCGATATCAATATCAGCCACCGAGATCTGACCATCGCCATCACGGTCCAACAAGATGTCCAATCCGCCAGGGCCGAAAGTATCCCAGAGGGTTTCCTGAACAATGGCAACCGTGCTACCAGGTTGCTCGAGTTTTTCACGCAAATCACCAAGTAAGCCCAAGCGAAGATCGCGAATGAAGGTAGCCGCACTACTGAGCTTGCTCCCCACAAGGGGTAGATCTTCGGCAAAGTTCGAACCCATGACGTCCTGGACCTCACCCAGCACCAAATCAATCCCATCCAGGATAAAACCGGGATCATTGAGCAGAGCCAGAAGTCCGATTTCAGGAAGGCTTATCGGATCTGGCTTAGAAATATTTAAGTCTTCTGTTCCAGATAGGAATCCTATGAGATCCGCTGTGGTTATCCTGAGCCGACTATCCTCTTGGTGATCAGTCAGCCACAACCCCAGAAGCTGCAAAGGCAGATCCACACCAAAGGCCACATCACCTTCAAAAGCATCATCGAAGGCATCATCGAAGGCATCATCGAAGGCAATCCTACCGTTTTCGCTCGGAAGTCCGAAACGAAGTGTGGCCATGTGCTCATCCCAGGCCTCCAGAAGATTTCCATCCTCATCAAAGGCCGAAGTCGTGGAAACACCCAGTTCACTGTCATCACTGGCACCCAGGGCCACCACGCCTCCTATCACACCCAGCTGAATGGGTTGAATCAGCAGGTTGAGATCATCACCAAGCACCTGGACACCAAGAGACGCCCGCGTCCCTGTATCGGTGAGCTGGTCATAGGCTATTAGGAAGACTTCAGGAAAGTCACCCTCAGCCCCAAAATCCATGCCCATTTCCAGGACGACTTCAGCGTAAAGTCCAAATTCGACTTGCCCTGAAGCATCCACCAGACTGCTCAAACCCGGAATGCTCACGCCCAAGGCATCCAAGTCTAAGGCAAAAGGAAGCCTCTCGTGCAAGAGTGCATCCCACTGCAGGTGCAGCTTCAAGACGGATCCATCAAGATAGAGAGAGAACTGTTGATCACGCCAATCGACAGGTTGGTTAAATTCAGCGCTATATTCTTTGGCACCTTCTCCCTGTCCGTTGATCCAGTTGTCTTCATTGATACCCAGGGCTTCTTCCAGTTCCTCCTCTACTTTGTGAACCAAGATACCAGGATCGTTGGCAACCTCCTCAACCCGTGCTGCCATGTCATCCAGGAAACTCAAAGTATCCTTAACCGAACGATTGACCACGGGTAGTTGAGACTCATAAACAGGACTGGTGGAAAGCGCTTGATCAAGGAAAGTAATGCTCTGGCGAACGAGGGCAATGATGGCAGCAAAATCGAGATCCTTGATGGCCATCAAGTCATCAAAGTCAGGCACTTCGGCGACTACGTTGCCCATTGCCAGCCATGCATCCACTTGCTCAGTCGGGATTTCGTTCTCAAAGGCAACTTCGAAACCATTGATGTCAGCGAAGTCTGGAACCGTAATGGCCAACCGCTTCTGTGCAAGAGTTGAGGTATCCAAACCAGGAAGCGGTGGATCCATAGCAAAGTTGGTCAACTGTGCCTGTCCAAATCCATTGATCTGGAATTGCATGGCATCCAATAGGGCGCCTCCAAATAGCTCGGAAAGGGAGAAAGTTCGGTCATCGGTGGTAAGCAGATCCCCGTCTTGATCCAGAGTCAGAACCGCTTCGGCAAATACCTCAATCCCTGAATCAGAACCTACGCCACCAGCTTTGAGCTCCATGAAGCCTAAGGTTGCCGTGGCCTCAAAGTCCTCGACATCAAACCAAACTCGACCAGCCATCTCCAGGTCTCTCACATAGAGGCTCAAGCCTTCGGCACCAGTGGGCCCGTCAAGATCGATCAGCCATTCCAAGCCACCTTCAAGTTGGACCTGCAGATCAGCAGTTGCGCTGGTGTGAAGCTGAAGCAAATCACCAAAATCAAAGCCAAGGTCGAGTGCCTGATCTTCGAGTAAATAATGGTCAACGGTAAAACCAGTCAAGGAAGATGCCTCCAGCAGGCCTAACGCTCGCAGCTCATACAAATCAAATCCTTCGAGAGCAAGGTCCGCTAATTCGATATCTCCAAGAGTCAAATCCCCACGACCGACATCACCTAACTCAATCAGTCCTAATAGCTCTTCAATGGTAAGCTCATTGTAGTCTGGAAAATCCTCCACTTGAAGAAAGCCATTTTCAACCAGCACGCTCAGATCAAACAACTTGATGCCAAGGAGACCTGCTAAGTCCACCCAAACGGCCGCATCAGGATCGGTGGTCACAGCTTCATTTTCGTCGAAGAGCGTGATGTCTAAATCCCGGGTATTGATAAGACGTGCCTGCAGCAAACCGTCAAGATCGATAACGGCACCAGCAAGAGCATCCTCCACCCCGATGAAACCAAACTGAATCAACCGCTCAAGATCAAGACTTGGCAATTCAAGCAAATCTGCCAACGAGGCTTCTGTTCCCTCAAAGGATCCAGGCTGGATGAGTCCAGCACTCACCAGATCAATGAGCAAAAGGCTCATATTTAGATCGAAGTGTTCAGGTCCTAGAAGTCCGCGACGTGCCAGGTCACTAAAGGAAAGAGCTGACAGATCCAAGAGAGCATCGAGAATCGTGTCTTTGGAAATGTTCGTGGTGGGGTCCAGTACTCCAAGCTCAAAAAGGTCAGCGTATTGCAGCGTCTCAAGGTTATTGAGCTGTTCTAGTGAAAAAGCATTGAGATCCATCCCAAAACCAATGGGCAAGCTAATGGTCCGTTTTTCGGGATCGTAAACGATACCTTGCCCTTCAGGAAACAGCCCCGACGCAGCAAATTCCTCAAGGAAATCATCCAAGGTATGGATCTGATCCAGATCCATGCGAGAGAAGAGTCGCTCATCCAAGGCAGTTGCAAAATCCATCAGATCTCCCAGCGACTTATTGACAAAAGGCAGGTCGCTTTCCATGAAATCCGACTCACTGGTTTCAGCCAACCATTCCAGCGTTCCCCTGATCATCTGTAGGAGCTGTGACAAATCGAGGTTGGAGAAGTCCATGAGTTTGTCCATGTTCTCATGGCCAAAGCTCATAGCAGGCCCCTCTGCGGCCTCAAACAAGCGACCTTCCAAGAAAACACGTGGGATAGCTGATAAATCGACCAGGGATTCCCCTCCAACCCAGGCAAACAAAGGCAGATCTATGGCAACGTAATTATTAAGGCTGTCTGCCTCATTGGCTAGGGGCTGGAAATCGAAATCCCCATCCATGTAGGTGATTCCAGCCCCAAGATTCAGGTGCACCTCTCCAAAAATATTCTGCTCATCCGAACCTACTGAGAGAGCAAGGGGGCCAACCGATGCTGATAGCGCCAGCTCATCGGTATCTAACGAAACGGAGGCATCCAACTGATGGATGGCAAAACTGGTTTCAGCGCTACTATCGCCCCAACCAAATCGCAATCTCAAATCCATTTGCAGTGCCACCGATGCAGAGATGGAAGCACCATCGCTGAATTCCAGGCCAATAGCCTCAGCACCATCTCCCAAATCCAATGAGATGTTTTGATTGCGCTCAAGGGTTCCGGCGAATCGTATTTCAATCAAATCTTCCTCAATCTCACCGTCACCATCTGCATCAACGAATTGCCAGCTCAACATACCAGCCTGGCCGCCCAGATTCGGAACCCAGTGGTCCTCGAGATACTCCAGAAATCCCGCCATGGTCGGTTTGGCAACCAAGCCAGGATCGCCTGGATCAACACCATAATAAGTGTAGACAACTCCTGCTTCATCAGTCAGTTGCCCCAGACTGATACTCTGGTCCAATTCAAAACCGGAACGATCTGCTCCTAATTGGGGCGTCAGATAATGGCGTATATATTGCCCGATATTGAGGAGCTCTGAAAGGCCGAGCAGCCCATTCAAATTGGCTTGCAACCCAGGAATGGGATCGGTAAGCACATCGTTGCCGGATGTAAGCTGATTACCATGCACATCATAGGTAGGCACCAATTCTGACCGCAGCTGGATCACCGACTCACCGAGTTCATCCATCGCCACAAACACGAGTTCTTCAAACCCTTGACCAATACCGCTCAAGTCGGCGGAGAAACCTGGACTTAGCTCACCATCAAAAAGATCATCATCCTGGAAACTGATGGATCCCACCAATTCGATTGATTCCCCGGCCTCAAAATATAACGGCAGGCTGAGGTTGACGTGATTGCGTGTGTTTAACGAGTCGTCGACCACCTCCCCATCGGTGTTGATGGCAAACCCTTCAGCAGGCTCGTAAAGCAAGCTGGCACCAAAGGCCAGATCAACCACCCCTTCTGCGTTAGTCCCAAGCGCAATGGACCCAACGGGCGTTGCCAGAGCCACGCTGAGATCTAGATCGACTTCGTCCACCGAAGCGTCGACGCTAATATCCCTCACCAAGAATTCAGATTGCTCGGATGCCAAATCAATACTCAGCCCCAAATCCAATACGGATGAAAAATCAATGGCTAGTTCGGATTCACCACTCATTGATAAGCCAAACCCAGCCAGGCCACCGCCCAAGTTACCACTTAGATCCCAAAGATGCTCAAATTCCATTTCAAGCAACAAATCGATTTCCATTTTCTGAGTTACGGGATCTATCGTGACAGTCAGAGGATCATCAGCGCCCAGCACTAATCCAGGCAGGGTAGGCACCCAGTGTAACATGAGGAAATCGCTAAGGCCTTGCCAAAGAGCATTGACTGCAGTCTCAGCGTCAGCTTCAGCATCGCCACCTTCCTGGGTTGTGGTGACAACCCAGGAGGCTGTACCCTCTTGAGAGGGTGATACAGCGACTGGGACAATGTTCTGAACACCCTGATTAGTTCCGTAAAAGGTCAGTGTGAGATCGGTTGCATTACCCTGCACCGAAACTTGGCTCGGGCCAAGGAGTGCATCCACCGCAGCCTGAATGGTATCCCGGTTAGCGTGGTAAGCGATTTGCTCTGTGGTTCCTTCTTGAAAAGTCAACGTGAAGCCACCGGTTACAGGGAGGTCGGTTGTTGCTTGAATCTGCTGGATCTCATTGGATCCGCTACCCCAGATCAGGGCCCAATCTACCTGTTTGAGGTATTCAATGATGTAGAGGTCAATCTCAACATAATTCTTGTAAGCCTCAGTTCCCTCTTCGTGAGCATCAATGGCATCCAACCCGTTATCATCGATAGCCGAATGCGAGAGCATGTTGGCAAGGCTTTCGTTAATAACCGGGATGTTTTGTGTGAAAAAGTTTGGATCGTTGGCTAACAAGTCTTCTCTGAAATCAGTGGTCAACCCGGCCAGATCCTCAAGCAGGCTACCAATAGCCCCAGAAGCCAACTCTCCTAGCACATGCCCAAAGTCAGGTTCTTCGATAACAACAGGGGAAGCTTCTCCAGCATCCTCATGACCCACCAGGTGATAAAAAAGTTGTTCAAGGCCACGGTTGATTACCTCACCCTCACCAATCGGCTCACTCAGGTATTCAGGATTGGTCGAAATTCGATAGGGTTTCTGATCCAAGTTTTCCGATCCAAACACCATTTCAACGCCAGTAAGGCGAACAATCTCACCGAACACATTCAGCTGGATAGGCAACATGACCTCCATACCACCATTGACACCCTCGAATTGGACATTGTCCTCAAGGAGCGTTTCCGCGACGTGTGTATTGCCAATTGATTGCCAATCACCTAAGTGAAACAGGCCATCGTCAGGCATGCCTAGATTTGGAGACTGATCCAGCACAAAGGAAACTTTCACAAAATCATCAAAGTAGCCCGGCTGACCATCCTGAGGAGGTTCAAGTGCCTCAAAAATATTCTCGGGCCACTCCATTTCCTGCTCGGCATTGGTATGAGCATCCCCGTCTCGGTCAATGGTGAAAGAGGCTCCATAATTGATCAGGTTGCCCATTTCGTCCTGATCAAGTTGCCCATCAGGGCCGTCACTCAAACTACCGGTGAGATCAAAGTGGGCATCCTGAATGGTCTCCACGCCGATGGAATCAAACAGGCTGAAAGCTACATTAAGATCTTGACCAAGCACCTTAAACCCAGCCTCAACGCGTGTCCCCTGACTCAAATCTGGATCCCAGTCGAAAAGAAATTTATCCACTGACTCATTGTCCTTGCGGGGCCCAAGATCAATGCCGGCCTCCAAGCGGGCCAGAGCATAAAGCTGCAATTCCACTTCTCCGGAGGCCTCGAAGCTAGCGACATTGTCCATCCCCTCAAATCCCCCAGCAAGATTGCCAATCGTTGAAAGATCCAAATCAAAGGGCAAACTCTTCCTCAACTCTGGTGTCTCCATCACAAGACGCAGGCGCATCACATTGCCCTGCATCCACACTTCAAATTGAATATTGGAATCGTCCTCTTCCCCTTCCTCACTTTCACCCAAAAGCATATCCAGCACCATGCCGATGAGTTTCTGAATGTCATTGTCTGGATCATACATGACACGCTGCACCGTATCGACCGCTTCATCCAACCGGCCGATAAACTTAACCAGTTCCAAAGGAGAGATTCCCAAACCTGGTATGACCAAATCCTGAGATTCCTCGTAGATAGGGGAGTTGGGGTCAGTGACCCAGAATGGTAATTTGGCAAAGGCCTCTCTCATGTATTGCCGCGCCTGGAGCAAGCCGGATAGCAGATCCTCCAGTCGTAGCCATTGACTGATTTCAAAAATACCTGGCAGATCCTGCATATCCAAATGTAGGTAGGCTTGATCCTCCTTGGTAAGGGTAGGATCTTCGACAGTGAAGGAAATGACCGCATCATGGCCCAAAGGTATACCCCCGATTCCCGTATTGACTTTAATGCCGCGGAGGACAGCTTCTGCCACATAATCTTGACCGAATGTCACCTGTTCAAATCCGGAAAGCGCTCCACTCAAAAGTGCAGGCAAAGCGAAGCGATTATCTGTGGCCTCATTAAGGTAAGAAGCTTTCCTGGTCAGGTCCACTTCCACGACGCTTTCCAGCCCTGAGACATCTGCCAAAGTTACTCCAATAAAACCGAGTCGAGCGGCGACATCCAAATCGGTTTCACGAAAACTCAAATGTCCTTCCAGAACGGGGTTATCGACAAACCAGGATGGGGATCCATCATCACTTTGAGATAAATCATCCAGGTCAACAACCCAACCCAATGTAGCCCTCACACTGGCGCGCATGTCAGCCGTTGCATCAGATCGAAGCCCGACCAAATCCAGACCAAAGTTGCCATCCAGAGTGATTTGCTGATTACTAAGACCGAAGAAATCGAGATCCAAACCGTTGAAATCCTTGGCATCAACCAGGCCAAGAGCAACCAGTTCAGCCAGAGTTATGAGCGGACCATCGCCGTGCCGCACAAATGGCGTATCCAACAAGTCGTCGAGATCAATTTCATGGGTGACCTCATCAATAAGACCAGCGTTCTGCAAAAGTTGGATATCGACAGCCGCAATGCCAACGAGGGAATCGACATGGGTTGATTGCAAATCAATCAGATTCTCACGCAAAATAAACCCCGCATCCACCAAAGATAAAAATGCCGCTTTGCGGTCTTCCGCCTGAAGGGCACTTTCAATTTCTTGTAACAATGCACTTTCCCCTTCCAGATTCTGAATGCTAGTCAGCATGCTTTCGGTGAAAACCTGACCCGCTCTCAATGCAGTCAAGTCAATAGACAAAAGCGGTGAGACATTAGCCCAAGAGAGCAATTCACGATTAACCAAATAGTGAAGGTCCGCGACCGGACCAACCGATTGATTGGGGAAAGCCAGATCCAGCAAGTCATCCAAGTCGACGTGATCGAGTTCATCGACAAGGGACTGACCTATCAAAGCCTCGGATTCAAGTAGATAGGCCAATTGCAGCGGGGTGAGCTGTAAGGCATCATAGTCGACTCTAGGAAGATCATCCAAATGTTCCCTGGCGAGGATGCTAGTTGGCAAATTACCGATCAGGCCAAATGCCTGCAGCTCTTCACGGGAAGTGAGTCCGAGTTCCTCTAGGGCCTTGATGGGCACCCCCGCCTGGATCACTCGCCTTTCAATCAAATCTTCAGCAGTCAACCCTAATGCCATGGCCTCTACCTTGGCACGGAGAAGGCCCTTGGTATTCAAATCCGATGATGTGACCAATCCTGCCTCAACCAAGTCAGCGGGTAGCATTTCTGGGCTCACTGTATTCTCGCCTGAAGTAAATCCAGCGTCCAGGAGCGATTGTTCGGTCACCAATGCCGAAGCCAGCAGTTCATCGGCAGTGATCTGACCGAGCAAGCCATTAGCTGACAGGTCACCAGCCGTGATCAATCCAGCGCCCACCAAACCCAACAAGGAAATATCGGAGTGCTGGCCCTGCTCTAAATCGCTCTCAGCAGCCAGACCAGCACGAACAAGCTGATCCGAAGTGACCAGGTTATAGGCAAATAAGTGATCAAGCCCCACCACCTGCGCAAGGAGCTGATCACTCTCTAGTAGAGCTTCAAGAGACACCAAACCACTCTCGATCAAATCTGCTGCATCCAGCTTTTCTGGCACCAAATCAACGCTCATCAGATCAGAAATGGTGATCAATTTCCCGTCCGTCAATGAGGTTGAAATCAGGGTGGCCACATCAACCGACTGATCCACCAATTCGAAAAGCGAGACCAGCCCAGTGTCTAATAAGGGTTCGAGGGCTATGGTGGCTTCAATCAAACCAGCATCACCGAGGGTCTGCAGTGCTTGGGGCACGTTTGTGAAGCCTTCATGACTGGGATCGACCCACTCAGCAATCAGCCAATTGAGGGATACGCGGCCATCGCGATAGGCCGCTTCATCCAGCTGTTTCGATCGCAGCTCGTCTACAGTAAACCACCCTTGTTGTAGCAAGGGAATCAAGGCAAGTTCTTCGCCCAGGAGCGAGTGCTCAACGATTTCCGTTGCTGTAAGCAGCTCACCATCCAACAAATCACCCACCTCCAACTGCGCATGGCCGCTCAGCTCCTCATCTGTTATCAGGTTCAAATCCAAAAAGATATTTAGATTATTGAGCAGCGATGCATCCAGCACACCACTCTGAACCATTTGCTTGAGATCCACGCTATCCTGGCTGACATCTGCTGCGTCAATTAAGTTAGCTTCTGCCAGTTGCACAGGGGTGACCACTGGGAGCTCACCCTCAAGAAGGCGATGTTTTGCAATGGTTGCCAGTGGGTCGAAGAACCCTGGATTGACGATCCCAAAATAGACAAGAGGCTCAAGCCCAGTGAAGGCAAGCAAGCCAGTGTCGAGGCTCACAAAATCCTCCTGCCCCTCGATAAGCCCCTGTTCTATCAACCAAGCCTGTTCGAGAGTATTGGAGTCCTTTAGGTGCTGGTAGGATACGGAAACCACCTCTGGACGGATATCATCCTGTTTAACGAACCCCTGAGACACCAACTCATGCAGTGGCACAAGGCTGGCAAGATCGGAAAGCCAGACCTCAGTTGATGAAATAAAATTATTAAGATCACCGGCCTCGAACAATTCAGACCGTTCCAGATCGCGGATATCCAGCATGACGGGCGTATCACTCAACAGGTGATCCTGTGTCAAGAACCCATCCATGACCAGCGTCTCAAGACCGACATCCTCAGGCAGCAACTCGATCAGAGCACTGAGGCGAAGCTCATCCTCATCTGTTTCGAGTGCCCAATCGGCATGCAAGGTAAGGATATCCTCAATCGACAGGCTTACGTTCTGGAACTGATTCACCCCGAGGAACCCGGAAGTGATGTAATCAACTAATGCCACATTACGGAACAACGGCGAACCAAGGAGGTCGTCAATATCAACCGACCCCACTCTCACAATGTCCTCAAGTTGATCAGCGCTGACAAGCGGCAGACCATCGGCGCCTATCAACGCTTCAAAGGAATCCACATCATCAAACACCTTCTGAGAGAAATCTTCAAAACCCAGCAGCCCGCTTAAGGCGAGTGATTCGAGGTTGATCAGAGCCCCCGCTTCAATCAGCGCGGACAGCCGAATCTGATCTTCCCACCGAATGGTCACTTCGCTTCCAGCGGATTTGGGCCGCTCAAGATTTACTGTAAAGTTTGTTGGCGCCGCGTCACCTCCGGCCTCAAAAACTGAAAGAATCCATGCTTCCTCACCATCTGCAAAAACAACGCGCGCCCCGACCTTGACCCCATCCCCATTTGAGAGCTGAATTTGCACCTGACTGCCTCGGCTCACTGATTGCGTGAGGGTAATCGGGGCACCGTTAGAATCCGCAGAATATGTTACAAAAAGGTCGTTGGCATGCAGCGAGAGATACTCGGTGGCGATGACATCGGAGGCCAATAATTCCGTCAGCTTGACGGTCATACCCTCTCTGAGTTGTGCTTCATCGACCAAGCCGGCGGCAACCAGTTTGCGAAGGGACACCACACTGTCCTGATAATACTCAGAGGGATCGACCAGGCCCGCCCTCTCCAATGATTCCAATTCAATCGGCAGGCGTTCCAGAAGGGTTTCCAGATCAATTCGATCCCCATTTTCCAAACCTATATTTTTGAGGGTAGAAATGGCAACCTTGCCTGTAGAACGCAAGGTTTCATATTCAATGTGAGTGGTAACCAAGTGGCTCTCTGCACTGAGAAGACCGGCGCCTACCAAGTCCGCCAAGGTGGTGAGCTGAAGTTGCACCAGGTGAGAAGCAACGACATGGCGAGGGGAATCGCCCTGTAGCAGATGATTATCATCCAGCTGCTGAGGTGCCACCAGCCCCGATACCAGCAGGTCATTCTCGTCAATCTGGGCGAGCATATTGAAATCACTCGCACTCAAAAGGCCAGCGTGAATGAGATCCACCAGTTCAATGGCGATATCCTCATCGGCGAGCAAGGCACCAATGGCAAGCATTTGAACCCCATCGACTGGAGTTAAATCTGCATCACTTAGGAAAGCATCCTCGATTAATCCTGATTCAATGAGCGCGGAGCGATCCACTTGACCCATCACAAATAGGTCTCCCAAGGTTAGGTCACTCATGGGGTCCTCAAGATCTTCTAGGGTCAGCATTCCCTTCTCGATCAGATCAGCAAAGGTCACGCCAGTGCGTTCAAAGAGGAGCTCCATGTCAATCCGATCGCCAGGAATCACCAAGCCAAGGTCATTTGCGCTTTGGCGTGTGAGGGCATCCAGTTGCAAGCGCTGGATATTCTGAACAGGAAAATCCTGTAGGTTTTCGAGGGCAATTAACTGGTTGTCAGCAAGGTCCTGCAGTGTCAGGTAGCCAAGCTGGATCAAATCTGGAATCTCGACCCGTTCCAGGAGACTGCGATCGATCAGCCCCAAAGAGAGTAGGGAGTCCTGATCCACTGTACCAAGAGGAGGCAGGTCTTCGTGTTCGATCAAACCGAAGTAAATCAAGTGCCTCAACTCGAGGATACCCAGGATGGGATGCGCCTCTTCATCAAACAAATCATTGAGATCAATGATTCCTCCCTCGCCAAAAAGACCGACTTCGGAGATTTGCTCAAGAAGCTGTTGTGAGTTGCCAACAAGCTCTGATCTGAGCAAGGTGTCAGTTACAAGATGCGCTCGGGTGATGACCTCGCTCTCCACCAGCTGAGCCCAAGCGACCAGCTCTGAATCGATCAGCTCACTCAGGGAGATAGCTCCTTGAGTCAGGTCACCTGCTACAATCATTCCTTGAGCCAACAATGCTTCCAGGTCCACGAGACCCCTTTGAAGCAGGAGTCGAGTGGACAAGTTTTCAATGGAAAAATTGAGAGGCTCGAGCAAGCCACTGGAGAGTATATCTTCAACCTCAACCAGTTCACTTGCAACCAGATCACCCAAACTAATTTCGGTTTGTTCTAGCGCAACAACATCAAGCAAACCGCGGTCCACCAAATCAATCAAATCAACCAATCCCGAACCAATCAAGGCATACAGCTCAATCGTGGCTTGAATATTCTCGGCAGCAGTTTCTGCATCATCAATCAGACCCTGATACTCGAGGGCAAATAAGGTCACCAGCCCTGATTGACGCAATGCCTCAATGTTCAGGTCGATATTCTGGAACTGATTCAGATCTATTAGCCCGGAAGAAATCACCTGCCGTAGACTCACAAGCGAACTTGCCAAAACACCCCCAAGATCAATCATCGATGAATGCTCGATCTGCGAACCCACCAGCAATTGGTTATTGATGAGCTGTTCCAAATTCAATTCAAGGACCCCAACCAAATCATCCAAAGCTATCCAGGCATGCGAGCCCACATTGGAAAAGTCAACCAACCCGGCTTGAATCAGGCTATCTATCTCAACCAAATCATCTTCAAGCAAAGTCTCCACATTTACGACATCGATGGCGAGTTCCAGCAGTCCCGTCTCAAGGAGGTCGACTAGGGAGACATTCATACGCGCATCATCGAGAATTTGATCGATGGAAACCATATCCACCGTCTCATCGATCTCGTTGATAAACTCGATCAGGCCCAAACCCAGATCAGCAATGTTCGTAGCAAGCATGTCCACAGTGCGAACAAGTGGCAGGCTCCCAGCAATGCTTGCATAGGTCACTAAATTAGCTTCAGCCAAATCCCCAAGAGTCACCAAGCCGTGATCAATGAGGGCATCCATGGATATTTCGGCAGGATTTTGAAGCAATTCCTCAATTTCCAGAGCCCTTGCACCCAGGATGGCAAGCTTTCGCAGCGCTTGGCGGTCGATTTGGTCCCAATCGATGATGGTTTCGGTGGTCAGCAGTCCCAAGGAGACCAATTTCGTCAGGTTGATGAGCCCATGCTCAATCAAGTCATCCGGATCGGCGGAGTCTCCATAAACAATCAATCCTTCATCGATCAACATTTGAAGATTGACCCTGCCGATAGCATCCAGATCCTGAATCGAGAATTGGTCTAGGTTAGCCTCAAATGCGATGGGTATCCTGATTTCCTGGTTTTCTGTGTTATAAGTTATGGTCTCACCAAGAGGCACGAGGCCACTGGATACAAGCATGGCCACCATGTCCTGCAGGGTTTCAACCGAGGTCATGTCCATTTTGGAAAGCACCTCCGCGTCAAAAGCGGGCCCAAAATCAAGAGTGGTAGCCAGGTCGGTGTCAACAAATGGAATAGCAATATTGAATGCACTACTAGCTGTGTAGTTTTCCAGCCAATCGTCCCTCAGCGCGATAAGTCGATCCTCAAAGTCACTCACCCGAAGGTTCACAAATCTAGCCAAGTTATCTGCATTCAAAACCGTCTTCGTGATTGGAGTCTCACCTCGACCTGGCATTGATGTTGAGTCCGATGGAAAGAAGTAACCTGTAAGGTCTATGCTAGCTTGAAGATCGCCGTTGACATTTTGTCCAGCCAGCCAGGCGTATAGTGGCAAACTAGTCACTATGTGGCTTGGAGTTGCCCCATTTCGTTCGGGGTCATAGACCAGATCAAAGGTATTATCCTCATCAACCAGGTCCAGATGCATGTTCATCACAACACTGGCTGATTGTTCCATGGGATGCCCAGCTGAGGCCTGAAGATCCCCTATCCTGACAGGAATGATCAAATCTTGAGCATTGATCCGAACATCAAATGCCATCTCATGTATGCTGTAGGTTTGAATCAAATTCTCGCCCCCCCCCCAATTGAAGGAGAATGAGACATCAAAAACGCCCGTGAAATCTGCTTCCACTTTGGTAAGGATCGGACCAATCCCCTGCGCAGTCATCTCACTCAGCCCTACTGGAACAAATTGCTGCCACTGGGAAGCACCTTGGAAACGCACGGTGATGCCGCTAATGAAACCCTCTTCCCGATCAAAACTAAGAACCAAATCATTGCCTCGAGCATTGCCTCCTAGCAAGGTTTCCAGCCACTCAGTCTCGAGATAATCAATGAAACCGTGGAGCGTCAGCGAACCGCTCAAATCTTCCATATCCAGGCCAGACAAATACTGCTGAATATGATCACCCAGTGCCAGGTAATCACCCAGTCGGAACAGTTCGTCCACACTCACATTGGTTCCATCAATTTTTTCCTGAGTCAGGTAGGGACGTGCAGCATAAAAATCAGATCGCTTTTGTTCGGCGGACCCAGCCAGATCCGTCAGTGATTGATGCATCAGGAGAACACTTTGCCCCTGATCCATTAGATCGGCGGTGTTAGCAATGTAGAGATTATGAGACCCCATGGGCAGAGTGACTTGCCCAAGATTGGGCAACGCGATCACGTTACCAGGTGCTGGCTGTTCCTCCCCTTGATCAACGCGCAAGGCAGTAAACTCAGAACGATTGTAGCCAATTCTTGCATCGATGATCCTACCATTGATTGTTCGGAAGGCTGTGGTGGTCGTACCAGTGACATCATCCACCCGATCGCGGTCCCACTGACTACCCGAAACGTAATTGTCAGCGCCTCCACCACCGATCATGCGGTCAGAACCAGGCCCACCATTAAGGGTATCGTTACCACCATTGCCCTCGATGCGATCATCGCCTCCGCCCCCTTCAAGCCGATCGTCTGCATGACCACCAATCAAAAGATCTGCTCCATCAGCATCGCTCGAGACGCGCGCAGCAACAACGCCCGCATCTCCATAGGCCTCAATTGAACTTGTTGTACGACTTCCATCGAGCTTGTCATTCCCACCGCCACCAATGAAGCTACCACCACCCGTGCCCATGATCAGGGTGTCATCCCCTGAACCCCCATTGAATTCAATGGCAACCCCGTTGGTGGCAGAAGCATCCAAAGTGTCGTTACCAACCCCTCCAGTCATTATGACTTTGGTGACACCACTAAAAGACTGGCTCCACCCCCCCTGAGCTGGATCTCCCAGACTGACCACCAGGTTGCCTGCGTTACCCGAAAGCACAAATTGCTCAGGCCCATCCTGCACTTCAAACGACAGGCCGGCGGTAATTCCTCCATTAACCAGTGGATTGCGTTTGGCCGCTTCAGGGCCCGCATGCAAAGTCAAGGTCGAACCCGATTGAGATGCCAACACAATGGACTGAGCATTAGGTGCATCATACTTCCAATTAAACAGGTTGAAGTTAAAAAGGTCCATGGCCCAAGAGTGGCCTCGATCCTCTTCACCACCACTCATTCCGGTGATATCAGCAAACGCAAAGACCTCCGCGTCCAACCGAGCCTGGATATTAATCAAGTTCAGTAAGCCACCCAAGGTATCCAAATCAAAGAAAGGCTCAGCCTCAGGATCGGGTTCAGGAGCTTCTCCCTCTGTCGCCCCTACAGGCTCGGTTTCATACTGAACCATGAGCAATAATTCGGATGGGCGGATCTTACCATCGCCCTGTTCAGTCGAATCGGGCACGTCATTGAGATCCATTTGCGCATTAAAGACCAAGGCACCACCCACTCCGGCTGAAGCGACTAGGGCATTGAACTCCGCTTCCAGCCCGAGAGAGAGCTCTAATCCGAATTCAGGGGCATCCGTACTTGAGTTTTCTTTGCCGTGGTCATCGACATAAAACCCATCGATTGCGTCAAAATAATTACCCGAAGAAATGGCCTTGCGAATACCGAAGGTATCGTAACCAAACCGGAGGTCAGCAAAGGCGTGAAGGTTCCCAATGGCATTGACGTCAATGGTGATGGCGGAGGCCACAGGTATAGGGAGACGCAGCAAGGTTTTTGACAGGGAGGCATCAATTTCCAGCAAGGGCATTTCATAGGTGAACAGCTCAGCCTCATCGCCAGAAAGGAGTTTGGCCCAATTATCCATGCTGAATAAATGCAGTTCAAACCCATCCCTAGGGGTGGCACTGACACGCGAC
>Ga0181567_10000175_pt1 | contig 44499 bp, 28 predicted proteins | sample 101ome_14_FD_133761 | JGI IMG/M metagenome (GOLD analysis project Ga0181567, IMG submission 133761) | Coastal salt marsh microbial communities from the Groves Creek Marsh, Skidaway Island, Georgia - 101403AT metaG (megahit assembly) | ecosystem: Environmental > Aquatic > Marine > Intertidal...
CGGCGGCGGAGTCGGCGGCGGTGACGGCGGCGGCGGAGTCGGCGGCGATGACGATGTGGACGTCGGCGACGTGCCCGTTCGCGCACCGACCCTGGTTGACGCTCGTCGAGTTGCAAGCGCCGCACGCGCTGAAAGTTGAGAATTTGGAGAATAAGAGCGAGGCGTTCAAGACGACGTTCGCGTCCGCGGCGCCGGACGCGGCGGGAAATCCGTCCGTGCCGATTTTGGAACACGACGGCGCGATCATGGTGGAGAGCGCGTTGGTGATGAAATACATCGTGGACGTGTTCGGCGCGTCGTCGTCGACGAATTTGGTGCCACGAAGCGCACAGAGTGCGTACTACGGACAACTGTTTGCTGACACGTTTCAATCGTGCGTGCCGTTGTACTTTAAGATGCTTCGCGCGATGAACGACGAGGAGCTCGCCGAGGCGAAGACGGCGTTCATCGGCGGATTGAAAAAGGCGAATCGATGCCTCGAGCTCGCCGCCAAGGTTCGAGGTGACGGACCGTACGTGTGCGGCGAACAGTTCACGACGTGTGATATTACGGCCATGACGTTCGTGCCGAGATTTGAGATTGTTCTCGGGCATTATCGAGGATTCAACTTTCGAGTCGCGCTCAAGGAAAATGGATGCGAAGCGCTCGAAAACTGGGTCGCCGCGGTGAGTTCGAGACCGAGCATGGTGTACACGCTCGGTGAGATTGAAAAGATGACGAACAAGTCGGTCGCCGATGCCTTCATCGCGCACTTTGCCAAGTTTGTCAAATGGCAACCCGACGTCATCAAGGCGTGATTTGATCAAGGTGAATTATTGTAAAAACTAACACTACAGTAAATGTTTCGTTGAATCGAGTATTTTCCTACGAATTTCTACCCATTTAGGATGGTCGCTATGCATGCTTTCTAATCCTCCTCGAACTGTTTTCACCTCTTGACGTCGACGGTCTCGCGCGAGCTCTTCGATGTGCAGGCGAACGACTTCTCCTGCGACGTCGAGGCGACCGTCGACTTCGTTTTCACCGTCGACGCTGAGAACGCGATCGAACGCGTGCAACAGGGTGGCCGTGTGCACGGATGTGCTCGCCATGACGGGCTCGCCGACGCATGATCGACGCGATGTTTCCGCGTCCTTCTCTTTCGTCGGACTTGTGTACACCGTGATCGGCATCTGCGAGACGTTTGACTTTTTCACCGGGAACTTCTTCGCCGGCGAACGCTCGGTGGGAGTCGCGAGTCGCGGTTTTTTCGCCGTCGCTTTTGTTACGTTTTTACCCGAACTTCCCGCCCGGAGCAACTGGAAAACGGCGCTCTGCTCCGCGCGAAGACGGTCGATGCGATGCTTTTCCCGTTCCGCGCGCGCCTTGGACCACTCGTATCGAGTTTGTGGATCGAGCGCTTCGAACACCTCGGGCTCGATGTTGGACAGCTGCGAGAGAGTTCGTAAGTCTTGTTCGCTCTGCGACGCGATGGCCGCGGCCGCGGCTTCCTGACTCGCTCTCCTCGTCATGACGCCGACGCTCTCCGTCGACGCGCGCTCGCGCAACCACGTGGGATTCCAGCCGTCATCGCGAACGTCGTGCATCGATGCTCGCACGTTGACGCCCTGTGTGTCCACCATGATCCACTCCAACGCCTGCGCGACGTCCGCGGGCGAACCCTGCGACGGCGCCAGATTGTTTCGCTTTTCCAAATTTCTCGTCCCTTGAATGTCCACCAACGCCTCGCTCGCGCTCACGGGCGCGATCCATCGCTCGTCCACCACCGCCTTCAAGGCGTTGTACGACCGAGCTGACATCTTACGCACCTCGGAATCTTTCACCCTCTCGTCCTCCAAGGCTCGCTCGACGCGTTCAAAGACGACTCGAATCGTCCACGTCTCGCGCATCTGTTCCTGCGTCGACACTCCGCCCGTGCCGTTCCACGCCGTGTCGACGATCAAATCCACTAAATCCACCTCGGTCACGTCACCTCGTCTCCACGCGCCTCGCTTTCTCGGCGTTCCTCGCGGTGTCCCTCGCGGCGCGTACGATTCCTCCGCCGCCGCTCGTCCCTCGCGCGCCGACGCTCGAATCCACTCCCCTCGCACGCACTTCATCCCGCCGCACCGTCCCGTCCTATACCGCTCCCTCGCCGCGTCCTCCATGCACCCGAAATCATCCACGACGTAATGCGTGATCCCGGCGTCCCTCGCGTACGCCAACGCGCACGTCCCACCGACCGATTCCCCCGTCGCTCGAAGCGCGCGCGCGCCCTCGGCGAACGCGCCGTCCAGGTAAAACGTCACCCCGACCAACGCCCCCCCGCTCCGTGCCCTTCGTTCGGTCGCGCCGTCCACGACCGCCCCACCTCGCGCTTTCCCTCCGCGTCCCGCGCTCGACGTCTTCACCGTCCTCACCGCCGTTCTCGACGTCGACGTCGCCGCGCCGTCGCCTCGCCCGGTGTCCCCACCCGTCCCACCGTCGTCGCCGTCCACCCCCCCCCACGCCCGCGCCTTCCCACGCCGACCGTCGAACGCGCGCGGGACGGTCGCATCTCGCGCGCGTCCGCGCCACGGCATCCCCACGACGACTCGCCTCGCCTCCCGACGACGACTCACGACGAATCGTCATCAATCGTCAATTCAGTCATCAATCGTCCGTCATCCATCGGTCGTCGTCGAGTCCCTCCGACGACGAGTCCTACCCCAATCACCCAATCAAAACCTCCCGATCCCCGCCATCGACGTTCGTGTCGCGTTTTGATTGGATAATACACCATCCAGGGGCCACGACTCGTCATTGAAAGACACCCCGCATCGACGCGACACATCGCGGCGCGAAGCCATGCGGACGACGACCAAGACGACGACGATCGCGGCGTGCGCCGCCCTCGGCGCGCTCGCGGTGACGCGCGCGAACGCCGCCGGGTTGGCGTTCGAGGACGCGTTCGATGACGGCGCGCTCACGGGGTGGGTCGAGAGTAAGGATGCGAAATACGGCGGTGCGTGATCGACGAACGCGCGTAAACGATTGATGAATGGATGACGAAAGATGACGAAAGATTGTGATGATGGATGACGTCTCGGGCGCGTGCGTGTGGGACGCGCGCGCGACGATCGGGACGGTGGACGCGTGGAGTGTGAACGGGTGGATGCGCGCGGGGGGTGACGAGACGCGTTCGTCGCGGGGGGGGGCGACGTGACGAGATGGATGGGTGGTCGGATCGGAGATCTCGACGAGACTGGGACGCGCGATCGGGGCGGGGGGGAGAGATGATGCGACGCGAGCGATGGGTGAATGACGCGCGAGATGGATGTCGTGCGTGGTGGTTTTTTATGGTTTTGGACCGTCGTGGATCGACGCGAACGAAGAGACTGACCGCGCGCGATGGATGTTTGGACGTTTCGAAACGCAGGCCGCGCCGTCGCGCGAATGGCGAAGGATTCGGAGGATTACGGTTTGTACCTTCCGAACGAGGCGCAACACTACGGTTTGTCGAAGCCGTTGGAGGAAGCGTTGGATCCGTCCAAGGGTTTCGCGCTTCAATACGAAGCGCGTCAAGAGAACGGTTTGAGCTGCGGTGGCGCCTACTTGAAGTTTATGAACGCCGAGTCGTACGACGCCGACTCCTTCAACGGAGACTCCGAGTACTCCGTCATGTTTGGTCCGGATAAGTGCGGTGCGACGAACAAGGTGCACGTCATCTTCAAGCACAAGTCTCCGCTCACGGGTGAGGTCGAAGAGAAGCATCTCAAAAACCCGCCGGCAATGCCGAACGACGAAAAGGTGCACCTCTACACGTTGGCCGTCAAGGAGGACAACACGTACGCGTTGTCCGTCGACGGTAAGGAGGAGAAGTCTGGCTCCTTGTTCGAAGATTTCGAACCGCCGTTCAACCCGCCGCAGGAGATCGACGATCCCGAGGACAAGAAGCCGGAAGACTGGGTCGATGACGCCAAGATGGCGGATCCGGAGGCGAAGAAGCCGGAAGACTGGGACGAGGACGCGCCGGCGACCATTCCGGACGAGGACGCCGTCAAGCCGGATGACTGGCTCGACGACGAACCGACGGAAGTCGAGGACGACGAAGCCGTCATTCCGGAAGATTGGGACGTCGAAGAGGACGGTGACTGGCAGCCGCCGATGATTCCGAACCCGGAGTGCGCCGAGGTTTCCGGTTGCGGCGAGTGGGTCCGTCCGGAAAAGTCGAACCCGGAGTACAAGGGCAAGTGGTACCCGCCCATGATCGACAACCCGGCGTACAAGGGCGAGTGGAAGCCGAAGCAAATCCCCAACCCGAAGTACTACGACGACAAGACCCCGTTGGCGAACATCGGCAAGATTGGCGCCGTCGGCGTCGAAATCTGGACCATGTCCTCCGGCTTGGTCATCGACAACATCGCCGTCGACGCCGACATCGACGCCGTCAAGGCGTTCGGCAAGTCCTTCGAAGAAAAGGAAAAGACCGTCAACGCCGCCGTCGAAGCCCGCGCTGAGGAGGCTCGCAAGAAGGCTGAGGCTGAACAGGAATCCTTCAACACCGCGGGTCCGTTGGGTCACGCGCAGTTGGCCGCCTTGGCCGCTCGACTTCCGGGCGTCGTCGGCGACTACGCCGTCACCGTCATGGAGTACTTTGAGTCCAACCCGATGGTGTACTACCTCGTCTTCTTCGCCCTCCCGATCATCTTTGCCTTGCTCGCCGTCGTCTCCAAGCTCCGCCCGAGCGCCGAACAAAAGGCGAAGAAGGCGCAACAAGTCAAGGATGCCAAGAAGAAGAAGGACGACGACGCCGACGAAGACGAAGACGACGACAACGACGAGAACGAACCTCCCTCCAAGGAGGACAAGGAGGACGGGAAGAAGACCCCGAGTAAGCGCCGCGTTCGCCGATCTTCTTAAACACCATTAATCGTGAGAGATAATACGACGATACATTCACCACACCACACACAACACATTTTTCCACTTGCCGACGCGTTTTCCTCTTCCTCTCCAACCGCTTCAATAATCCAGTCCTCATTTCGCGCCGTCTCGCGCCGTCTCGACGCGTTCCCGATGACCGCCACCGCCGCCCTCGGGCGAGGTCTCTTCTCTTTCCTCTTCATCGCGAGCGCGCTCGAAAAGTGGCGCGCCCTGCGCGTCGACGGCGCCGACGCACCGATCATGGCGAGCGTCGCCCCCGCCCTTCGAGCCGTCAAGGCCACCATCGATAGGAACGCGGGCGTCAATCTCTGCGCCGCGCTGCCGAGCGATTACGTCCTCGTCAACGTCGCCACGGCGATCGAACTCCTCGGTGGAGCGCTCTTCGCGTGTGGATTCGCGCTGGGGGCGAAGATGCTCATCCTCTTCACGCTCGTCGTCACGCCGACCATGCACCCTTTTTGGACGCGTGTCGACGAGAGCGCGGCGTTGGGCGACGAAGCCGCGCTCGGCATCGAGATGATCATGTTTTTTAAGAACGTCGCGCTCATTGGGGCGCTGGTGTTTTGGTTGGGGATGCGCAGCGAGCTCAGCGAGGCGAGAGAGGCGCTCGCGCATCGACGGGAAAGGAAGCGCGAGTGAACGACGACACGACTCGATGTGCGGTATGAACTGTAGTAAATTTAGAAGAACGAACGAACTAGCCAAGTGATGAAATGAATGAATATCTGAGGAGCGCGCGCGCGATTTATGGTTTATTACGCCCAATCGTTCTGAAATCATCAACACGCATCATTCTGCGATCGTTGTGCGCCGCATACGTCGACGCGCGCGATGAGGACGCGCGCGATGACGCGATTCATCGTCGTGTGCCTCTTGCTCGCGACGAATCTCGGGGTCTTCGCCGAGATCGATCGCGCGAAAGGGTTCGCAATCAGCGGCGATGTCGACGAGAGTCTCGCACCGTTGCCCAAGACGGTGTCCACCGCGCGCTACGCCGAGATTGAGATGACGCTCATGAACGCGGCGCGGGAGCACGTGTTGGGAATATTCCCCACCGATTCGTCGTCCTACTGCGAACAGACGGCGGTGAAGAGAGATTGGCGGAGGTTCGCGAGGGCGATCGACGGCGCGGGACGTCTGCGAGACTTGGTGGCGATGGAGGTGACGCATCAAGGGAAAGACGTCGCGATAATCGCGGATTTGAAGGGAAAGGTGAAGAAACACGGAGGTAAACGAAAGTTTTCGTGCGGATTCATCGCTGTGGCGAGGAGTAGCGACATGCACGTGTACCAAGGGGACACGAGCGACGGCGACGCGTTGGCGACGTGGTTGAGCGAGTTGACGTCGCCGCAGAGCGTAGAGGACGTGGAAGAGGTGAGATCGAGGCACGAGGCGACGGAATTCGTCGAGAGGAACGAAACCGTCGTCAGAATTATCCTGTTGGAGAAGAAACCTTGGTTGAAGGCGTTGGCGAAAGCGTTTTCAGGCGGCGTGGCATTCGCGAGAGCTTCGTCGCTTGTCGGTTCAAAGTATCTCGCGCAGCTCTCGTTCGACAGAGATGGAATCGTCGGTTTCCTCTTCGTACCGGACATGGAAAACATAGAGGATGAAAATCCAATGCGACGCGTCGACGTGAAACCGTTGAGACTCAAAAACGACACGATCAGCTTTTACGACATAGCGGAGGAGATGCTCGCCGCCGAACAGCAAGTCGGATACGCGGCTATGATGGAGTCCACGATAGACGTGGATTGTGCAAACGCCGTGTGGCAGTTGGCGTCGAACTCTATTCACGCCGAGTACACGGAGGCGGCGGGAGGCGAAGAATCTACGTCGAGTCTGATTCCACCGCCAAAGGCGTGGGACATGATGAAGGCCGATTTGCTCGACGTGTTGGATGGACACGGAAAGGGAGATAAGAACCTCGTTCCGCAACAGTGGTTGTGCGGTCTCGCTGGTCTCACCGCGGCGCACAGGGATATGGCGAACGAGTATTCCGAGATGAGCGCGTCCGTAGAAGAATTAGAAACGCTTCAAAAGGAAAATCTGGCGTTGAGACAGCGAAATGCTGTCCTAGAACGAGAACTCGCCAAGTGCGACACCGCAGGAGCGAAAGCACCGCGCACCGCGGGGAAGCTGCCAAAAGCGAAACCCGCGAATTGGGGGTTTGACGCACACACAAAGAAGTCGAAGAAGCCGCCGCCGCCCACCAAAGAACCGGACGTTGAGGAATTCGTCGAGTCTTCGGATTCAAAGACCGACGCTCCAAAAGAAGGAAACAGGAAACAGGAACAGGTGCGAGACGAGCTGTAGAAATGTAAAGAATCGTATTAATATTGCGCGTCATGCGGTTCGGAGTGCATATCATCTAACTCATTCTTTGCTCGTTATCCTGACTCGCAAAGAGAAGCGAGGCATCCGCCGCGTCCTGGCTCGTCATGGCTGAGAAGAAAGGGGAGAAGGGTGTCCCGTGCGATTGCGGTGGAGTCAGAGCCTCTGTCGGTGGTGATTGCGAAGCCAATAACGCGAGTGCTTTCGCCTCTTTCGGGGCTCGAGGACGTGTCGGTACAGGTTTGCTTACGGTATGCGCAGAAGCGATTCGTTCTGACAATCGCGCTTGTTTCGGCATGCTGTGCGGGGTGGGCGCGGCGATGAAATGTAACGCCTCATCCGACTCCGGCTCTTCGCATACGGCTTCACGCCACGCGGGTATCCTCAGCAATCCATCTGCCGCAAGTCGAATGCGGACATCATCATTTACCAACAGTTCACCGATGATTTTATCGAGCTTGTATTTCTGAATGTCTCTCTTCGTGACCCCTCGCATGTCACTCAGTTTATGCACGAGTCTGCAAACGTTGAGACGAATGGTGTGCGCATCGAACGCTGGATCGACAGACTCGAGTATTTGTCGAGACATTCTTGCGAGCTGCGTATCTTTCGTTTCCTTGGGGGGGGCCGAGCGAACTCCAGGACGCGCCGTCGTTTCAAAGACAGGGAATAAGCTTTTCAGTCGCGCCGTGTACGGCGCCGATGGGGAACCTAAAAAGCTTCGCGCGTACGGTGGACTGTCTTCAGACGCCGGTAATGTTCCGAGCAAGCTGAGAGGTCCAACCATACCGCCGGTTTCTTCCGGAAAAAGGACCCCCTGAGGCGGCGGCGGCTGTTGAATTCTGTCGACAAAGCTCGTCTCTTGAGGCGGTCTCGTGCCAGAGCGAGAACCGGGTGGGCGTCCGCGTGGACGTTTTCCCGATGACTTAGCCTGTTCTCGTCCCGTTTCTTTGGCCATTTCTTTCGGCGCGCGCGGACGTGCGCTCTTTCTCACACTACGAAGCATTTCTTCCTTTCGTTTTTCCTCAATCAACTGCGTACGTTTATAGTCATCCGATTGAACCATGCGCTCGGGCATGATTCGCGTCGCAACCGTCGCGAGCGAAGCGAGACCTAAAGATGTCTCTTTCTTCTTCACAGCCTTCTGCTTCTTCGCCGCGGGCGCGCTGTCTTGCGTACTCTTACGCTTTGCGAGCGGCTTCTTGGCGCCGGTGTTCTCCTTCGCTGGACGGCGATCGTACGGACGCTTCAAGATGAATCGTCCGTTCACCTTTTTCAAAACACTCGACTTCGGCGGTTCGACTCGCGTTTCCGGCGACGGCGTCGGTAACTTTTTGAGTTCTCTACACGACGGACACGCGTAACGCCCCTGTTTCTCCAACGCCGCGTCTGCGCACTTCTTCTCGCACTCGTAGTGCGTGAATCGATGACAAAAATCACACGCGACCCATGTTTGCGAAACCGCCTCGTCGTTAGCGCCCACCTTACGATACGGCAATTTACACCGCGCGCACCACCACCCGCGCTTGTAAATCAAACCTACGACGACCATCCTCCCTCGTCAGTCCTCCGAACGCGCGCCGACGCCGCCGACGCCGAGTAAAAAAACAAACGAAAATAAATTCTCACGCACGCACCGCACGCGTTACACAGCGGCACCGCCACCCCATCCTCACCGCACCACCCTTTTCTCCACATCACGCTCACCTGCGAGACCACCGCGCGTCGTCAGTCGTCCGAAACACCCCCCTTCCTCTCCCCAGACCACGATTCATGCACGCATCCCCTCGTCACGCCCACCTTCGTTCCACACGCCGCGTTCCCACACGGTCTCCCGTCCGTCGACGCGCGCGTCGCGCGCGCGCGCTTCTTCATATTTTCCCCCACGCGCTCCCCGCCTCGCGCTTTCTCGCGCGCGCTCGCGTCGGCGCGCGCGTCGAGATCTCGCGACGTCTCGACGAGGCGTCTCTCGGACTCGACGATTCGAATCGGCATCCGCGGCATCCTCGATCGATCGTCCCATCGATCGTTCGCGGGTCGGCGCATCGATCGATCGATCGATCGATCGAGTCGAGTCGAGTCGAGTCGATGCGAGATCGCGATCGCGATGCGCCTCGGCGGGAACGGCACACCTCGACGACGACGACGTGAGACATGGCGCGACGAGGCGCGCGATGGACGCTCGCGGTGATGGTGATGTGCGTCGTCGCCCTCGCGGGCGCGTTCGTGGGCGCGCTCGCGGGTGCGAGAGAGGATGGGATCGCATTTCTCGAAGCGAACAAGTTGAAGCCGGGCGTGATCGAGACGGCGTCTGGATTGCAGTACCGCGTGTTGAAGTCGGGACCGGAGGGTGGGCCGTCGCCGAAAAAGTCGACGCCGTGCATGTGTCACTACAGTGGCAAGACGATCGCGGGCGAGGAGTTTGATTCTTCGTACAAGCGAGGACAACCGACGAAATTTGCGCCCAACCAAGTCATCAAGGGTTGGACCGAGGCGATGCAGATGATGCGCGAGGGCGATAAGTGGGAGCTCGTCATCCCGAGCGAGTTGGCGTACGGTCGCTCGTCGCCGACGCCGCTCATCAAGCCGGATTCGGTGCTCGTGTTCGAAATGGAAATCGTCAAGGTTGGCGCGTAAATAGACGCGAACGCGACGCGCGCGGTAAATACGTCAGTTTGTTATATTGCAACTGAGGATAAACTACACTGTTCATTCGACGATCAACTCGCTTGCATCATCGCCATAAACTCGTTGTAATCGATGCACCCGTCGCCATCCTTGTCGGCGGTCGCGATGAGTTCCTTGATGTTACCCAAGTTGGCTCGTTCAACTTCGGACATTTCCGCGAAAGCCTTTTCAAACTCCTCTGCAGTGATGGTTCCATCGCCGTCCAAATCAAAATGGTCGAACGCGCGGCGCACAGCTTCGTCGGATTGATGTCGAGACTGCGCCAGAGTCGCGGCGATGAACTCCTCGTAGTCGAGTTCACCGCTACCGTCGACGTCGACGGTTCTCATGACGGCTTCGAGCTCCTTCATCGCCGGGCCGGACGCCTTGAGTTTCAAGCCTTGACGAAGTTCATCGAAGGAGATGGTACCGGAGTTGTCGGTATCAAAGCTCTTGAACAACTCCTTCAAACCAGCGACCTCGTCCGTGCTCATGGTGCGCGCCATGGCCATCAAACCCATCTTCTTGAACTTGCTGATGCCGGCAAATTCCTTGAAGCGCTTGAAGACGACATTGTCGAGCTTGGTCTTCGACGCGACGTTCGGATCGGCCACCCAAGGGTGCTTCAAAACTGCGGCTGCCGACAGACGCTTCTTCGGGTCGGGTTGGAGCATGCCCCGGATGAGCTCCTTGGCTTCGGCGCTGATTTTCGGCCACGGGTCGCTCTCGAGATCGAGGGCGCCTTGTAAGATAGCGTCGAAGATACCTTGCTCCGTTTGGGCCCAGAAAGGAGGGACACCGGAGAGTAGGATGTATAGGATGACGCCGCACGACCACACGTCAGACTGGTTCGAGTAACGTCGACGAAGGACTTCCGGCGCGACGTAGTACGGACTTCCGACGAGGTCAACAAAAATTTGATTCTCACGGAAGAACGTCGACAAACCGAAATCGATCGCGCAAATCTTCGCATCCTTTGCCTTGGACTTTAACACAAAGTTTTCCGGTTTCAAATCACGGTGCATGACGCTCAGTTCGTGACAGTACTGCACCGTCTCGACGATGGTACGAATCGTCTCGGACGCATCCTTCTCACTGTATTTGCCCTTCTCGATGATGCGATCGAACAACTCACCCCCGGACAAGAGTTCCATGACGATGTACACGTGCTTGCTTCCTTCGTACGCGCCGACGAGCTCGACGACGTGATCGTGTCCCGAAAGATGATGAAGAATTCGCACCTCGTTTCTCACCTCTTCAATGTCCTCGGCAGTTTGGAGCTGGCGCTTGGAGATGGCTTTGCACGCGCACTTCTTCCCGGTCGCCTTTTCCGTCACCAAGAACGTCGTGCCGAACTGACCTCTTCCGAGTTCATCGTGAAATTCAAACAAATCGTTCACATCCGGCGTCTCGCGTCCCAACACGCTCGACGGTCGCGCCTTTTTGTTACCCAGCGGATTCGGTTTCCCGCTTCGCTGATTCACTTCCTCGTACTGCGCGACGAACGACGTCCACGCGCGCGCGCGACGTGCGTAAAAAATCGTCAGTCATCATCATCCCACGCGCGCGTCTCACGTCTCGCGCGTCTTTCCATCTTTCGCGCGCGCGCGGCTCGCCGCATCGATCGAACGACGTCCACGCAATCACGACTCCAATTAATTCATGGCGCGGCCAATCAATCGTTCGTCGCATCGCGCGCGTCGTCGTCGTCGCGTCGCATCGCGCGCACCGGAACCGGCGCCGACGGGGCCGAACCGCACACGCCCATGACGCGCGCTCTCGAGTCGACGAGTGCCGACGGCGTCGCGCGCGGTCGCGCGAGTCGACGATTCCGTCCAATTTATCGATCGAATGCGTCCCGTCTCGGGATGTGTCCCCCCGATCGACCGGTCGTGACTCATCAAGGGGCCCCTCGTGCGGTCGGTCGCGTCGATCCCCTCCTCGTCGCGAGACGACGACGACGACGACGGCGATGGTGACGACGCGCGCGGCGATGGATGCGATCGCGACGACGTCGGCGACGACGATGCGTCGATGCGTCTCCTCGCGACGCGCGCGTCGAGGGACGACGGCGACGTCGCGCGCGTCGAGGGACGACGCGCGCGCGACGACGACGGAGGATGCCATCGATGCGCTCGCCGAGATGAGCGACGGACGTTGGCGCGTCGGACGGTACCGATCGAAGCGGAAGGAACACCTGGTGAATGAACTCGGAGATATCGTCGCCGAGGAGCGATCGGGGTCGAACATCGCCGAACACGTCGGGTGGGACGACGCGGGAAAGTTGAGGTTTTGCGTGGCGACGGTGGCGCGCGAGCTCGACTTGGACGAGGACGAGGTGGGGAAGAGATTGGTGAATTTGTTCACGCTCGTGCCGGGGATGGAATCGAGGATCGGGGATTTGAAGATGGTGGATGTGGTGCGCATGACGGCGCGCGTACCGGACGTGGCGGTGGCCATGGTGCGATTGAGAGACTTGTTACCGGAGGCGAATCTGTCACAGATGGTGGCGGCGAGGCCGAGTCTGTTGTTGGAGGATTTCGACGAGCTCGCGCGGAAGATCGGGGAGTTGCGCGAGTGCGCGCCGAGACTACGTTGGGATATGATTTTGTCGGATTTCCCGCACCTGTGGGAGGTGCACGACATGCGTGGGAACGTGAACCTGTTAAAGGAAAAGTTAGCCATCGAGGACGACGAGGCTTTGACCAAGTTGCTCGGAGGACGACCCGAATTGTTGTTGAGCGTGCAGAGTCGACACGATATGATCATGTACGATAACGGTACGCTCGCGCAAGTGGAAGCCATGGTAAACGGCGATCGAACGAGCGATGGATGGTGATCGCGATGATTTGTTTTAATATTCATTCACTGCGTCTCGCTAAGTTTTTCGAGCATGGCGACTTTTTCGTCGAGCTCGTCGAGCGTCTCTCGATAAAACATCGTACGCTTCGTCGCGTCGCATTCGCACGCCTTGACGCACCGGAGACAATAGGTGTATCCACGGTTTTTCGCGAACGTGCACGCGCACGTGACGCACGACCAGTTCAAATCCGCCAGGCACGTCGTGCAGTCGCGTTCGTTGAAATCGGGCGCCTCGGGCGTGTCCTCCATGCGCGTCTCCTGACCGACATCGTCTTTGGCCGAGGCTCGACGCGCTTTTTCTTCGTCCACGCGCGCGCGCATGATTTTTGCCAACACGGGTGGGAAGCGTGGGTGTTTGTGCGCGCTCGATGTGAGCGTGGACAACAGCTGATCGTGCGCAACGGATTGGTATCGCTTGTCGCTCACGTATCGCTCCGTGGCGCCGACGCCGAACGGTAACCAGTCTATGGGCGCAAAATTCACCGCCTCGGCACAGTTGAACCCGGTATTGAAACCAGCGTGATAGGCGTACGGAAACGTGATAATGTAGCTTCTGGGATCCTGTTCGACGCGGTACACGGGGATGCCCTCGTCTTGCAACACCTTGGGCGATAAAATGGTCACCAAGCTGTGAAGCAAGTCGGGTTGACACTGGAACAAGTGAGGTAGTCTCTTGTGCATCACGTCCTCGAACTGTTTTGAGTGGGTGGCGGGAATGGAATACCACACCTTGGGCGCGCCAAAGTGATGATAATTGACGCTATAAAAGTTGTGGTCCTCGACGTGCCAACAAAACGCGGACATCGTCATGCCGAAGTACAGCCACGGAACGGTGATGCCCGTCGTCGGTTCGACATGACTCAAACAACTCTCCGAGTTGTAGGGCATGTTACACACGTTCCACGGACTCTCGGCGTATCGCTCCTGTCCTGGTGGACACGAATCTCCCTTTTTCGCGAATCCGCTCCCGACGTCCATCGTCGCGATATCGGCGCCGTAAATCACCTCGACGCTCCGCCCTTCGCTCTGTTCGATGAGTCGCCAGAACTCCCCTTCCATGTCTCGCACCGTCAAATTCTCCACTGGTTCGCCATTCTTGCTAAAATATTTCCTCTTGAAGTATTCAGAGTATCTCTCCAAGGTTGTCAAGTTGTGTCGCTGCCCTTGCTGGAATCCGTACTTTTCGGCGATGGCGTTCGCGTCGGCTTGCGAAGCTCCGCCCATGCGGCCTCCACTTCCCATGCGGCCTCCGGTCGCGACGCCTCCACCGGACAACGATGATTTGTTCCCACTCTTCTCATCCTCTCGCATCTTCGCCCGCGCCCGCGCGCTCGGTCCCGCCGGACGATTTTGCAATTCGTTGAGCGCCTGTATTCTCGTGCGAAACCGCAACTGTTCCTTACCCGGGAGACAAAATCCCGGCGTCCAACTCTCCGGGGGAACAATCTTACACACGCCGTACTTTTCCGCCTCGGGACGAATAGAATTGATGTAAACCAGAGGATCGCCCGCCCACTCCGCCTCCGTCGGCCTGTACGTCTTCACCGGCGGCACGTCTCTCCGCAGCGCCTTGTCCCACTCGCACGCGCTCCGAATCGGCGGTCCGCCGAGACACGCTTCGCACCCATCCGGATCGTAATCACACTTCCCGCACCCAAACATCAACTCACCTCGTTCGTCCACGTCCGGTTCATCGTCCACGGCGACGTCGTGCGCCTTCTTCACCCGTTTCCTCGCGCCGTTCTTCGCCGCGTCGCCTCGTCTCGCCACCGCGTCCTCCGCCGGCGGCGTGCCCGGGGAATCTCTCCCCGACGAACACGCATCCTTCCCCGCGCGCTCCACCATCGTCTCCGCCGTCTCCGCCTTCATCCTCCGCGCCGTCTTCACCCCTTCACCCCTCGCGCGCGCGCGCGTTTCCACTCCCTCGCGTCACCGCGTCTCGCGCGCGCCTCGACGACGATCGTGCGAGGCGTGAATGCACCGCCCGTCGCGCGCGCCTCCGCCCCCCGAGCCGTAACCTCGCGCGACGATTTCGCGCGACGATTTCCCTCGCGCGCGTCCGCGCGTTCCTCGCCCGCGACGGGCGCTCGCTCGAGTCGCGACGACGCGACGACCGCGCGCAAAACACTGGCGTCGAGACCGAGCGCGCGCCCAGAACACGACGGCGAGAGAACGTGCGTTCGTTATTACCGCTCAAAACGGTACTATACGCAACTGTTTCGCACGTAAAAACGCAAGCCTCGGACGCGCGCGTCGACGCGCCCCGACGCCGACGCGACGCGCCAGACGCCGACGCGAGCGTCGAGCGCGATCGATACGTTTTCGCTCGGTCCGGATTCCGTCCCGTCGTCTCGCGCGCGCGACGCGATGACCACCGCGCGCGGACGCGTGCGCGGTCTCGAAGACGCCGACATCATCATCGACGACGACGACGACGCGGTCGTCTCGCGCGACGACGACGACGACGGCGACGACGACGACGGCGCGCGCGCGATCGCGCGCGACGAGGGTGAAAACGGTGCGCGGGAAAACGACCGACGCACGAGTGCGGTGCGCGGGGCGGTGGTGCTCGTCGACGCGAGAGGGACGTCGTCGGGGGCGACGCGGGCCGTGGACAAGGATTCCTCCCAGGCGGAGGGGCGGGGGAGCGACGGGACGCGAGGGAGCGAGCTTCGGGAGCTCGTGCGCGCGTTGCGACGAAGCGTGGGGGCGCGTGGGAAATTGAGAAAGAAGATGGTGTCGCACGCGCTGGCGCCGCACTGCGTCAAGGCGCTCATCGCGCGAGGGGAGCGGTTGGAAGAGGCGTTGGGCGAGGCGTCGACGAGCGAGACGCAGGACGAGACGCTGCGCGCGTGCGAGGCGGCGGTGGCGACGTTTACGACGCATCCGGACGCGCTGCGAGGAGCGCTGCAGGATGATTACGACGTTGTGCGGGATACGTACCACGCGGTGATGAAGATGGCGGTGTTTTCGCTCGAGCGGTTGGACGCGCGAGACGTGGATGCAGCGGCGAGTTGGAGTGACGTGCTTCGAGCGTGCGTGTCGAGAGGGTACGCGGAGAGGTGGTCGGCGACGATCGTGGAGCGATTGCGAGCCGAATATGAGTGCGCGTACCAGGGCACGAAAGTGGACGACGCGACCGTACTCAGCGCGAGTGATGAATCGGCGTTGATGAGCGCGCTCGCGGAGCCTGCGGAGAGCATCGACGGCGCCATTGTTGGTGAGACTTCGAGAATCACCTCGCCGACGGACACGTTGATCGTTGATCTCTATCGAGCGACGTTAGACGTATGCGTGAGTATATTACGTCAAAAGCTTACGAGAGCGACTCTGGGTTTGGGCATTCTCCCTCGGACGTTGGCGCAGTTATGTTTAGAAGTGATGAGCGCGAGCACAGACACTCGTTTAATCGAAGCTGTCTGTCTCGAGTGCGAACGTGCGTGTACATTTCTGGGTCCCGAATTGAATCTTGATGAGTGTGGTTTCATCACAGACATCGTATCAATGTTCGTGATGTCGTCAGAGTGGACAGGCTTGACGGACAATACGTCTTGCGCGCTGTCAAATGCGTTGTATTCTGTCACGATTTCGAGCACAGGTAATTGGCGCGTCATTGAGGAAGCGTTTGCGCTATTCCCGCGTAAACGCGTTGCGACGAGCGTGATAAAAAGGCTCTGTAGCGCTGACTTGGACGTGCGTGATTGTATGGTGAAGCTTTTGGAGGCGAGCATCAGCGACGACAATGTCAACGACGAGACGCACGGCTGCGTCACCAGTCTACTCAGCATGACGTTAGACGATTTTCCGGAAGCATTTCTCTTGGACAAGCGCTTTGATGCTACTAAAGCGAGTAAATTGATTCTAGATTCCGCGCCATTGACCTTGATTCGCCTTGGTCTGAGTTGCCGACGCGATGGGGCGCAGACCATCGCAGCGTGCTTGTTTGCTTCTCTGGAGCGAGCCAAAATGCTCTCTCAAGACGACGACATTTTACGATTCATTGCGAGTGTACGATTTATTAGTTTTGTTTTGCGTAGTTTCTCTGTTGTGGACCGAGATGACCGAGATGGACCTATAGCAACGCTCGCTGAGCAACTGACTTCTACGAATCTGCGAGGCACTTCTCATTCTCAAGAATCTCAACAACGCGACGACATCGTACCGGGGCAAGATGCGACGAATGATCAAAGAGGTTTGGCGGAGCTGTTCACGATGCCAGAGACTTTGCTGGAAGACAATCCGAGCGATGAGTTACTTGAAAGAAGACTTGCACGTCTAGATGCCGTTCTTGACGCTGCTGTAGCGACTCTCGCAGCTGACGAACCAGCGGAACCGGAGTCAGGTGGGCGCACCTTACCTGAACTCTGGGGACGTTTGATTGGATCTGAAGAAAATCATTTACGAGAGAGGATTCTTTTGGCGAGTGGCAACGCAGAAAATGAGACAGATACCGATAGTCTCGCTGAAGACAGACTGAACATCTCTTCTGGCCTTTGCACGTTTGTCACGAGTGGCGAGTCGTTTCAAGAACAGCATTGGTACTTTTGCTACGATTGCAACCTCGTCGCTAGTCGTGGATGTTGTAGCAACTGCGCGAAAACATGCCACGCTGGTCATCGTGTTGTTTACTCTAGAAAGTCGAGATTCTTCTGCGACTGTGGCGCTGACGGCGCCAGTCCAGCTCCTCGGCATAAGTGCTTTTGCCTGAGTGAACGCGATGTGTTAGAATTCGACGATGAACGTCGCGATGCGAGAGAAAGGACTAGTCAAAATTTTGAGATTGACGCTGAGAGTGACTCAGAGGGCGAAGACGAAATGGAAGAATCTCAAGAACCAAATCTTGCCCGAAGGTTGTGCTCTACTACGGCGCTCAAGGAGCTCAAGTTGACGCTTGAACGTGCCGATATCACGGAGAAGTTAGAGAGCGTGCTTATATCTTGGTTTAGACCGCTTCATGAGAGTGACTCAACGTCGTTGGATCGTGTACCTCGCGAAGCGAGCAAATCTGTACTAGTGATGGATGAGAGCGTGGTTGCGTTGCATGTGGCGCGGAATTTCAAAGCCGGATCATTCGAAGTGGTACAGGTGCAAACTAAGGTAAAGGTACAAGAGTTACTTTTTTCTGGAGTTATCGTGCGGAATGGCGCCGCATGCTCACGTGACGGTCACTTGGCTATCGCTGAAGGTGATAAAATATCCATCCTCGATGCCAACGTTGTCGTCGGCGCCCAGTCAGAACTCAGTGAGAGTAAATCGATTCAACTCGGCGATAAGGTTGGCATTCGCCCGCTTTCGAGAAATTTGGTCGGGTTTGAAATCATCAAGCTCGAGTTCAATCAGATGCGCAAAGAATATCTGGCCGTGACCGGTTTGCATCAAGCGCAAGTGTTTACCCTCAGCGATGGCGGTGAAATTATTGATAGATTACCGATACAAGTACCAGAGAGTATCGACTTGATCATTGACGCAAGTTGGGTTCCTAGTTCGACGTCTCTGCTCTCTATTACTGGACGGAGCGCGTGTGCACTTTATGATCTCTCGCGAAACGCATGTGTACCCGCATGCACCATTCAAAGTGCGATGCCAATCACCTCAACTGTCTGGATCAATTCTCGACACAAAAATCGACTGTGTGCTTTGATCACTACAGAAGATGGCAACTTGCATGCACTTCGCGTGAAAGTGACGTCGAAAGCGAAAAGCATTCAATTGGATCAAAATTCCAGAGCTGGTGTTTGTGACAAGGTTCGCGCGGTCACGTTTTCACAGTGTCACGGCATCGCTATCGTGCACTCTTCTGCCGGTGAGATCATCTTTACGCGCGTCAGTGTAAACACTGATGAAGACGTCGATGTTCATATCTTGAAAACCATCGAGCGATGTGAGCATAAACCATCAAAAGTGCTTGACTTCTGTCTACCGAACAAACCGGGTCCCGATGCAACGTTGCTGATGCCAAAGCGCGTATTCATGCAGGCGGAATGTCTCGGTGAATCGATAGCACTTTTAGCCGTCGGTGACACAAAAGTTGACAAAGTCGTTGCTGAGACATCTACTGCGAGTATTATAGGCTACACGGGATATCAAAAAACTGGATCGGGAGACTTTCCGTCATCACTTATTGTTTTGCGCAGCGACGGTTCGATGCAGATTCACACATACAGCAGCGTACAGTCCTTACCCACACCGAGAAGCTTGAGAACAGATGAAAGAAAGAATGGCATCAAAACGAATGAGATCAAGTTTGCCTACAACTTTTTCGAAAAGCTCACCAGAGTTACTACAAATGTTGATTTTGGTGGAAGTTTCAATCAAGGATCGACTCCAGCAGTGTTGCGTAGTATTCTACAGTCAGAAGATGGATCCGTAGCGTCACCCAGCTCTATCGAGGCTTACCTTACTCTCGAACTACCAGATGACAATCGAGTCATTCGGGGGATCAGGATTTACATCGGAGGAATCACGATGCAATCGTACACGCCGTCTAAACTTGTGCTTCCAGGAGGCAGGATTTTCACGTTTGAACGCGAATCAAAGAGGTGGTACGATATTCCGTTTACGTGTGCGGAGTCAAAAGCCTTGAAAGATGGCTTGTATGCACCCAAATTTGTATTTTCCGTCGATTCCATAAGGCAGGTGAGTATCTGCATTCATCGAATGGAAGTGTACGCGTGTGATGGCGACACGTTGGAAGAGGATCTGCAAGCCGAGCGAAAAAGTGACGTCCAACACACGCACGAAATTCTTGCTTCTAGTGCGTCTCGCGCTAGAAGACACTTAATTCGCGATGATGGTCTCGATGATAGTGCAATGGCGTGGTTGAGTGGCACCATTTCCATCATTCATGCGTTACGCTATTGCAAACTTGACTTGAAATCGAGCAAGTTGCGCGTTTGCTACGAGGCCATGCTGCGAAAGAAGGAGTTCATCACGCTCCAGACTTCGAATCATAAGTACGCTAAGTTTGTTGCCTGGAAAGTCCTCAGGGCGCAAACGCGAGACACCATGCTTACGGCGATGCACATTAAAGACAACTCTACTCTTCTTTTCGGGCACAAGGTTACGGAGCGAATTTGTCCTCGTATTCTCGAGAGTCCTTTTAGCGTCTCTGACGCTGACCTTCTCGAGTATTTCTGCGCGGTGAGAAAGTTAGGTCGACTCGCACTGCGTAGACCTAACACTCTTCTGGACTCTTTGCCTTATCTGTCGACACTAGCGAACACATCGCTTGCTATGTTGGACGTGGCTGCCGAAGCGTGGGATGCAAATGAAATCATACCGAGCATCGTACACGCATTGGTAGCGGTATTGATAAACGAGCACGACGCTGAAATTGTCAAGTCCATAGTTGGATTGGTTACTTGCACTCGTGAAGACGTTCGTGACGCGGCTACTGAAACTTTACTCTGGCATCTTCTCACAATGAGCTCAATCACCACATCAGATGTCAATCCAGCGCGCCGTATTTTCGCGCCCAAAGTGGAGCTCAGACACGACAAGTGTGCAGCGTCGAGTGGAATTCGCCAGTTGATATCATCAATCATGCAGGTTAAGAAGCACACGCTGTACAAGTCACAAATCACACTCATTCGTACCTTGAGCGAAGCCTATCCCGAATGTCTGAACTTGGAATTGTGTAAGCTTCCTCCTTTGCACGGTGATATCCTTGCGCAAGATGCGATAAGTAGTCGATTGGCCATTGCAGCGGAGTGCATGCAGTTACAAGATATGCCGACGAGTGAAGCTCGTGAAGCTCTTTTGCACACGTATGCGTTGGCTTGCGAGTTCTTGCGTTGCCTCGACGTGCGCGAGACAGACGTGCATCCGCCAGAGAAGGGATACGGTGCTCTATTGCAAAGCGACGAAAACGTGAGAAATCGGGAACAGCGCATCCTTCACTGTCTTCAATCGGTGATCCTTTATGCATCGGCACATTCTCGCTCGACCGTTATGAGTACACTGCCTGAGCGCGAAAAGTCGGAGTGGTCTCAAGTTCTTGCTCGTATATCAGCGATGAAACCAAAAGATCTTTCGTCACAGGCAGTTTTCTTGCTGAAGCAATTTCTTGGAGACGATGACATCGAGATTCGCACTTTGACTCAAGCCGGTCGACTTTTCAATTTGTCAAATTCTCTGCGTGAGATCGTCACGACGAGTGTTAATTCGCATTGGTACGTGGACGAAGTTCCCTATTCAGAATTACAGCGTGCGAAAGAGACAGTAGACCGATTCCTTGAGGTGGCGATAGATAACAAGAGGAGTCTGAGACACTTTTACGAAAACATTGATTTTGCTCCTGAATTGGTAGGCGCGTTGATGGTGGCGGCATCCAATCTTCCAGCTCCAATTTCTACAAACATATGCAAAGTCATTTCGTGCACCGTGGAATCATGTAACGACGGTGAGCCCGGGGCTAGAGCCACGAAGAGAGACTTGCTCAGAGAGATCATTCAAGGACTTAACGTCATGACGCATAAATGCGCCTTAGCTGCCGTGGAGGACGATACACGCGCCGCTGCGGCCTGCGTCCTAAAAACAATTTGGTACTCGTGCGAACATTATCGAGATGATGTCCTTGTTATCCTGATGTCAGCTTTGGAGAATTCACAAAACCATGGTCATCGTGTCGGTGAATTGATGGAATTCGCAAAGGGTATTATGCTATCTGATTCAGACGTTGTGTCTCTATATCAGAGCAGTATCAACAAGTTCTGTCACGGCATGCGGGACGTGCTTTTATGCGTGAGCGATCATCCAAGAGCGGATCTCTACCGTGCGCTGAAGCAGCAGCGAATCTTGGGCGGTGATTCCTTCGACAAATACTGGTTGGAGAAAAGTCCGAGCGCGCTGGATGTTGTAACTTATCTCGGATGCCACGGGTTCTCTGCTCACTCTCTCGATTCTCTGAAGAAGAACCAAACTTTCACCAAAAATACTGCGTTTTCGAAGTTACGAGAGACGATGACTATTGATTCAATCTCTATGAACGTGACTGAATTAAAATCTCACATCCGCGTCAAAGAGGTCGAGGTATGGCGCACGACGAGTAGAAAAGACTTGAGTGTGTTGCGAGCTTACGACTGCTCGTCTTGGCAGTTTCTTGGAGTGCTTTACTTCCCTTCATCGGCGAATGAAGCAGAACTTAAATTCGAAATTCCAGTGGATGCATCGGCACTCAAAATCGTCTTCAGATCTTTTCACGAGAATTTACAGGCAAAGATGACGATGGCTTTGCACTGTCCTCGCTGCGCTCGGTTGGTCACTGATATCAAGCATGGAATTTGCACGCATTGTCGAGAGAATGCATATCAGTGTCGATACTGCCGAAATATCAACTACGAGAAGCTCGATGCATTCATATGTAACGAGTGTGGGTACTGTCGTTACGCAAAAATACAAACGACTTTGTCTGCACATCCCACGTTGTGCTTGCGCCACCCAAAGCTTCAAGACGCAAGAGATCTTTCCGATGCTGTTCAAGAACTTAAGATGCAGTCTCAAGCAATCGCAAAAATACTTGAATCCGTAGAATCTGCAGAAAGCTCTATTCGAAGCGCACTATTCGAACGGGGAGACTCCTCCGAAGATGTTGAAAGAATGTTTAGCGTGACGAGTAAAGGGAGGAGGATGGATCTGATTGCCGCGAGATGCAAGTGTGATTCGGTACACGACGCCATTCTGCAATACTTGCCCGCTGAGACGGATGAAGGCGTATCAAGTTCACCCCCTGCAACAAACGACAACTACGGGACCTGTCGAGACTACTTGTTTTGCGCGTTAAAGCTTTGCACAAGTTTATCGCGCACTCCAACAGGGATGAAAGCTTTGAGCGGATGCGATATCCACCAACATTTATTCAATCGCATGCTCAACCCACACGTTTTTGGTCTCACGTGCTGCAGCACTGTTCGTACAATTCTATCAAACATGGCGGCTGCGAGCGAGGATGTAGCCCGATTTCTTTGCGATTCTGCACTCGAACGCGCAGGTAATGCATTACTATCTGTCAACACGTGGCAAGGGAGTATGATTTCGCAAAACAATCAAGACGTTTTGCTGCTGAAGGATTTGGTTCACGTAAGCACGTATCGCGTTGAGTCTGGTATGACTACAACGAAAGGTGCAGAGCGGGCTGCGCTGATGAATCTTGCATGTAAGGCGATCATTTCGAAACAGCTTGTTTCGAATGCGGTGGTCGTCGAGAATACAGTGTTACCTGCACTGGAGTTTGTCCGACAAGCGATGACAAATTCTGGTACTCTTGAGGAGATCCTGACCTCAATACGTGCGTTTTCTGAGTTTGAATCTTTGGAGCCTGAAGCTACAAGTGAAGAAAAGTCTGTCCCGAATATTGTGCAACTAGTTCCTTGGCTCGCTGCGGCGTTGAGTTGCGGGTCCAGATTCGTGAGACACGAGGTGGTGCAGGTGTTCAGCATCTTGCTGCAGAACAGTGATGAAATGAATGTTCAGATTGCTAATTTCATGCTCGGAACGAAACCTAACTTGGACAGTGAACCTTACAACGATTTTCTAAGTGTTTTGAGCCTGGCGCTCTGCAGTGATATTATAATTTCACGGGTGAACGAATCGAACAAACTCTCGTTTCGTCTACTTTCAATGCTGCAGAGAGAGCTGGATGTAAACTCACAGTACGCTGTATCGGACAGAGCTCTTTTTGCCTCAACAAACCGAGACACTGGCGTTAATCTGCACTCTGTGTCCATCTTACTGAGAAACATCTTTGCAGAGTCATCTTCATTCACGGAAAGATTCGTTACAGTGGGATTAGAGGCAATCGTGCGCGCAGTGTTGTGCGCGAGAGCACTTCAAATTTGCCAGAGTCCTGTTGCCATCAAAGCTTCGGAAACGTTTGATGCTCTGCTCTCTCTCGTCATCGAATCATCGGGATCGTTGCAGCCAAAGATAGCGAAGGTGTGCTTAAAGCTGGCACAAATCCACGTGTCTGGCGTGTCGCAAGAGCCCAAGCTACCGTTACAACTCATCCTGAATGAACTGGCAAATCACGTTTTACCGCGGGCTCCGCCTCCGAAGGCGTATCTTCTTAGGATACTCAAGAGCCCCACGCAAGAAGAGTTCATTCCGGGTGTGATGTTGCGTAATCCATATTCTACCGCCAACATGAGTGCGAAACCACTGATGCGGGACGTGAAAAACCTCATCTGCAGAGAACTCGACATGGTTGGTCTCGTTGAGGATGATTTTGGTATGGAGTTGCTCGTAACGAATCAAATCATCAGTCTCGATCTGCCCGTGGAGGACGTCTTCGAGCGAATTTGGCTACCGTCGTTGCTTCAAGATTCACGAGTTCGTCAAAGCACTAACGCAGACAATGCGATTGGTCCGCCGATGCCCGTGACTTTCCGTTTGAGTGGTTTGGATGGCGAAGCGACGGAACAGCGAATCGATGAGCTTCCACCGACGAAGGAAGAAGACGAAGATATCGAAATTAAGTTCGCTGGTACGACAATCTTCCAGGAAGACGATGGTTTCAGCACGCTGATTGAGCTGCTACCTCGCATCAGACGAGATACTTCAGTGCTGTACACCGGGAATGAAGACGTTTTCGCCAAATTGCTTGAAATACTTCGTTCAGCGTGCTACTTGAAAAAGAACAGAAAGGACATGCTGGCGATTGGAGCGTTGGAAAAGTTACTCGATGAAACTGCGCAAGCCTTCACTCGCGACTGTTCTCACTCCGGTAAAGAATTTCTTCTCGTCATAGAGATGCTTCTGAGGGAGGAACAAGAGGAGACTGTGCAGAGCTCTGAAGGTGATGTCAGTGCGCCGGCGATCAAATCTGGCATTCTAAGTCGCGAACTGGTGGAGAGCGCCAGCATGGCCAAGCGTCCGGGATCTCCCATGCTCGTTAAGAATAGCTCCTCATTACAGACAATCGAGATGTCTATTCGCGCAAACGAGATGAATCACGTCGAGATTTTCTTGTCACAGCTCAAGCAGCTTATTCAAAGCCAAGAACGACATGAGGCTGACATTCTGGCGCGCGTCATCCCACGTCTCGCTGGTTCTACGACTCAGTCTACGACTATTCTGGTGAAAAACTTCGACGCTTCAGTCCGTAAGCTTGTTCAATTGCATGGACACGAGGAGAACAGCGCATTGAAGCTCGAACTTGAGTGTTCGGCTCGCCTGGCGGAAGCCATACCCATGGATCAATCGGGACATCGCGTCCTCGAGGCTGTTTGGACCAAAGGAACGGTCGATTTTGTGATTGGTTTCATCATCAATGACATTTTCAAAGACTCCGATGGAAGAGTTCGTGGGACTCAGGCTTGGACTTCGGCTATCAAAGAATCTGTGTTACCAGTCGCACTTGAAATTCTCAACGGCATTACGCGTGGGTACCGGCTGGATTTGGAAGAGAACTCTGAAGTGATTGATCTTTTACATCATCTTGAGTCCGTCATCGAACATGACATCGGCACTTTTGCAGAAAATTGTTTGGAAACTTTTGCAAGCGCATCTGAGATTGTCGCTCAGCATCTGGATCATTTACGAGCCGCCACACGAGAAGAGAATCGAGGAAAGGCATTGGCCAAGCGGCAACAAATGCTCTCTGAAATGGGTATGCAAGTTGTCGCTAATTCATCGAGTCCAGGCGCATCGACGATAGGGGTCTCCCGTTCGCCGAGATCTTTGCAAGGCTACACAAATATGGTGACTGAGAGCGAACAAGAGTCAATCGTCTGCAGAGTTTGTTTCGAAGGTTACAAGCTCAAACCATCTGAGCTCCTCGGTATATATTGCTTCAATAAACTCATGAATACACCGTACACGAGTGAAGAGCTGTCGCAGACGCTTTGCACGGTGTCTCACTTTAATGCGATTCACTTTTCGTGTCATCAGTCTGCAAAACGAGCGGATGTAGCGTTGCGTACGCCAAAAAGAGAATGGGAAGGTGCGGCGTTGCGCAACAGTGAAACTTTGTGCAACAACTTGCTTCCAGTGATGGGTGACATGATCGCGGACACGGCATACATCTCTGCCGTAGACACCTGGTGGCAGAATTGTTTCGCCGTCGGCGCCTTCATCTCGCCACCGACGCGCGCTCGACAAGTGGCAGTGGATATAAGCTTACTTCTCGGTCGATTCGCGATGAATGTCTCGTTTAGCAAAGACTGCCGGGGTGGAGGAAGAGAGAGTAACATGAATCTTCTACCACACATGATGCGTTTGCTACTCCATCAGGTTTCTCTCTGTCCCCAAAAAGGTTTGGAGGAGTACAACGCGCTCCTGGCCCGCCTGTCTTACGGCACTGAGCTCTGGAATGATCCCGACGTGTGTCATCTTCAGCTTCTTCCCGCTGGTTTGGTCCTTTCTATCACTGTGTGGTCCAATGAACAGTGGGAGAAAGCGCGTCAGAATGTCTTGATTGCTATTGTGAGACACGCGAAGAAGTACGAATGTACGAGAATTGCTACCTACTCCTCGGACGAAGGCGCAGCGTCGGACGCTTGCTGGAATGAACTCGACGCCACGGAACGATTCAAACGACTCAAGCCGTTATTGATTTACTTCGGTCTGATAAACAAGATGTACGAGTGGTTGAAACCCAAACAAAAACCTGAAAATGCGATTGGCATCATATTATCCAGGACTCGTCAAAAGATGACTGACGTCTCGCAAAGCGAATCGCTCAGTCAACGTCTGTGCGACATAACATCCATGCTTGATGGTGCGAGAGATATGCTTGAATGGCTGGATGAGGTCGAGGACGCGGAAGACGCGCAAGAGCTCTTGGATATTTGCGAGTGTCTCGCGGATGCGATGTGCCCGACGGTGGATGGTTTTTTCGCGAGAGCACTCGAATTGGACGTGTAACATAAATATAATTTTACTTTTTCTTCACAATAAGCCCCTCACGCATACGCGTCTCACAACTAACAGCGGGCAAATCATCGTGGCGCCTCCGACATCATCGGTGCGCAAGTTAGCTTCGCTTCGTCTTTCGGCTGGACGTGCGACGAGTCGTCTTCGGCTTGGTTGTCTTGGTCGGTCGGCTCAAGAACATGATGGCCAAGGAGGCGAAGAGCAACGCGAACTGGATCGTGAGTCTGCCCACCGGATCCTTGAGGAACGTCATGTGGAAGTGAATCGCTCCGAGCATGATCACCGTGAGCATGAACGCACCCTGAGCCGGGTTCGTCCACAGCGCCGCGTAGCCGAGCACCTCCAACGCGCCGATAATCTTCGCAAACTCGTATCCATCAGCCGCCGAACACCGAACCTTCAACGGCACCTTCACCATGGCCAACAAACTGTTCGCCCACGGCGTCCAAGCATGTTGGCACCACGCCAACTGCTCCGCCGTGTTTGCAGTCGGCACGCAGTCGCCCGCCTTGCCGATGGCCACCGGGCACAGGGGACCGTCGCAACCGCCGATCGGAATGCCGAACTTGCACGCCGCGCTTCTGAGGTACAGCGCCAGCGGCACGATCCGCAAGATCTGAATCAATAACTTTTTGCTCATCTCGATCTGCGCACGCGAGAGGGAGTCGCGACGGCGTCAGTCTGCGCGTTCGTTTGGAAAAGTGCAACGTTCCCCCGCGCGACGTGCCGAGCGCACCCATCCCCCGCACGCGCGCGTTGAGGTCTCGCGCGTGCGCCGAGACGCTCTAAACACATCGCACGCGACGTCTATCCGTTCAGCCGCGTCGAGCGAGCGCGCGAGCGCGGCGTCACCGCGCGCCATTCGACGAGTACCTTTTCGCGTTCGACAGTGAGGCGGTTTCGCGGGACTTCTCGTCGCTCGTGCCCATGGGCGCGCGCGCGCGGTCGTTCCCGCACGTCGAGGGAAACTACGCGACGCACGTGCGCGCGCCCGCGGGGGCGATCGCGCGCGACGGCGCGCTTGGCGCGGCGCTGCGCGCGCTCGTCGACGCGTTCCCCGAGCTCGAGGAGTGCGAGGCGTTGACGACGAAAGGGCCGCACGCGTCGCTGTCGAGGGTGTTTCCGATCAGGCGAGACGATTGGAAGGACGTGTATGAGAGCGTTCGTCGAGAGTTGGCGTCGATGAGGCCGTTCGAGGCGGTGTTCGACGCGCTGCGGGTGTTCACTAACGACGACGGGACGCGCGCCTTCGTGGCAGCGGGCTTTCGGGAGGGAACGACGAGCGAGTCGAAGACGGCGTTGATCGATGCCATCGATCGGGTGAACGCCGCGCTAGAGCCTTTAGATTTTCCAACGTATTATGATGATCCGGACCCGCATGTGTCTCTGTTGTGGGTGGCTGAGGCGAGCGACGAAACGGTTCGCACGCTGAAAGAGCACGTCGAATCCATAGACATAGCGTGGCGTTTAGACGTGAATAGGATAGTGTGCGAGATCTCTGGACAGCCGCCGAAGACGGTGTGGGGACGAGTGTCGTTGCCCAAGCCAGATTTGTAGTTGAAATTCATTCATTCAAATTCAAAACTCAAAGTATTCATCACCGAGCTCATCATCCCACGTGGGACTGCGACTAAACTGCAACGTCACGCACGTGTCCACGCGCGGTCGCGACGGAAGACCTCTTCGAGCGATGGGTTTTTCGCGGAAAAACGCGCGCGTATAATCCTCTTGATTCCAGCTGTTGATGAGATACGAGATGACGTCGAGTTGTTCCAAGTACGCCTCCTCGGTTTGTGGGTACGAGCGTTGCCCGAGGTGTCCGACGTACAGGTTCAGCGACACCCAACGTTTCATGCCCGATCCCATCTTAACGTGCTTGATGGCCATGTCGTGCGCCTTGCCGTACTTTTTAATGCAAAGCAACGCCAACTCTCTACCCGTGAGCGGTCCCTCGCTCTCGCCGTCCAACTCGTAATAATCAAACCCATCGTCACCCGCCTCCTCCGCCTCAACCGCGCTCGCCTCGGTCTCTAGAACCTCCGTCATCATCACCGCCGATTTCGTCGACGACGCCGTCGCCGTCGCCGTCGCCGTCATCTCTCGCCCTCGATCGCCGTCCTCCGACATAGCGCGCTCGAGCTCCGCCGCGAACGCCCGGACGTCGAAGTCCCTCGCCCCCGCCAACACCGCCTCGTCTTCCGCGCTGAGCCGGTCGGGCGACACTTCGCTCGGTTGCGTCTGCGTGTCCGGGCATCTACCGGCGATTTTCGCTCCGGGCGTGCGCGGATTAAACGTGATGTCTATCTCTTTTCGCAACCAATCCATGAAGTTGCCACCCTCATCTTTCACGTTCCCCGCGCGTGCGACGACGCGACGCGCGCGAACCGAGTCGCCAACGCATCGCCCGCGTATTGCGTTCGTCGTCGAGGACGCCGACAAGGCGAACGCGCGCGCGGACATGACGCAACGTCAGTCGTAAAGTGTCGGCGGTTCGCGTGACGTCGCCCATTTTTTAGGCGGCGGCGCGCGTCGGTCTGGGACGCGAAAGAATGACGTGAAATATTACAATTTAGGCGGAATGAAGCCGTGCACGGTGAACCCACCGTCGATGGGAACGATGACGCCGGTGATGTACGAGCTCGCCGGCATGCACAGGAACGCGACGACGTCTCCCACCTCGGGCGGCTCGCCGACGCGTCCCATGGGCGTGCGGTCGACGACGGCTCTTCTGTACGTTTCATTCTTCAACACCTGCGCCGCCAAGGGCGTGTTCGTGTACCAGGGCGCGACCGCGTTGACTCTGATGTTATCCTTCGCCCACTCGCACGCCAACGAACGGGTGAGCTGATTCATAGCCCCCTTGGACATGGCGTACAACGCACCGCTCTGAATGCTCGTCAAACCAGCCACCGACGAATTAAAAACAATCTTCCCATCCCCGCTCGCCCGCAATTGGTCGTGAAATAATTTACACATCTCGAACGACGCCTCTAAATTCGTCGTCATCAGTTTCCCGTACTCCTCTTTCGTGAACGCCGTCGTGGGTTTCCGCACGTTGAAGCCCACGTTGTTAATCAACGCGTGCAGCGCGCCGCCGAACGCCTCCCGCACGCGCGCGACGAACGCCTCGCGCTGCTCGTGATCGCTCACATCGCACGCACACCCCTGGACGTCGTACCCGCGCGCCCGCCACGCGTCGCACGCCGCGTCGACGTCGGCTTTCGTCCTCGCGCACGTGTACACCCGCGCGCCTCTCGCGCACATCGACTCGACGATGGCGCGTCCGAGCCCCTGCGTCCCTCCCGTGACCACGGCGGTGGTGCCGCGAAGCGTGAACGCGTCGCCGGCGTCTCGCGCGCGCGCGGTCGACGCCATGCCTCGCGTCGGTCGTCCACGGGTCAACGCGCGGGACTGACTGACGCCTGAACGCGACGCACGGCGAGGCGAGGCGACGCGCGCGCGCGAGCGAGAGACCGACGCATCGAGCGACGGCGAGGGGAGGACTCGCGAGGACTCGCGCGCGACCGGGCGCGCGAACGCACGCGCGCGAGCGAGAGACGCGCGCGAGGTGAGGCGCGAGGATTAGAGCGCGAGGGCGCGCGAGCGATCGAACGGCGAGATGACGACGACGGACGGCGACGAGGACCAGGTGCAGACGCCGGCGACGCCGGTGACGAACGCGACGGACGCGATGGCGACGACGCCGAGCGAACCCGCGGCGCCGCCGCCGGATCCTCGACGCGAGGCGTTGAGAAAGTACGCGGGATTGTTGTTACAGCACAAGGTACGTCGAGGGAGATCGCGAGGTCGGAACGAAGCGAGCGAGGCGCGCGCGCGACGCGAAAAGGGGTGAGGCTAGCGAGATGGAGACTGACGATGATACCGCGCGTGCGGGGTCGAAAACGTAGGAATTGGACGCGAGAGTGCGCGCGTCGAGGTTCGAGTTGATTGAGATTCGAAAGACGTTTGACAAGACAGAGGACGATTTGAAGGCGTTGCAGTCAATGGGACAGATTATCGGGGAGGTTTTGAGACAGTTGGACGAAGATAGATTTATCGTGAAGGCGAGCTCGGGTCCGAGATACGTGGTCGGGTGCAGGACCAAGTTGGATAAGAGTAAACTCGTCAACGGGACGCGGGTCACGCTGGACATGACGACGCTCACCATCATGCGAGCGCTTCCTCGGGAGGTGGATCCGTTGGTGTTCAACATGTTGAGCGAATCCACGGGACACGTAGATTACAGCTCCATCGGTGGTCTCGGCGAGCAGATTCGAGCGCTTCGCGAATCGATCGAATTACCGCTCATGAACCCAGAGTTGTTTGTGCGCGTGGGCATCGCGCCACCGAAGGGCGTGTTGCTCTACGGTCCGCCGGGAACGGGGAAGACCTTGCTCGCCAAGGCGATCGCCAGTAACATCGATGCGAACTTTTTGAAGATTGTTTCTAGCGCTATAGTGGATAAGTACATCGGTGAATCTGCGAGATTGATCAGAGAGATGTTTGGGTACGCTCGCGACCACGAGCCGTGCATCATCTTCATGGACGAAATCGACGCCATCGGTGGGAAGCGTTTCTCCGAGGGTACGTCCGCCGATCGCGAGATTCAGCGCACGCTTATGGAGCTCTTAAATCAGCTCGACGGTTTCGACGTCTTAGGAAAGGTGAAGATGATCATGGCCACCAACAGGCCCGACGTCTTGGATCCCGCGTTGATGCGTCCCGGACGTCTCGACAGAAAGATCGAAATCCCGCTCCCCAACGAGCAAGGTCGCGTGGAGGTTTTAAAGATCCACGCGCAAAAGCTCAACAAGGAGGGCGACATCGACTACGAGTCCATCGCCAAGATTGCCGAAGAATTCAACGCCGCTGACATGCGAAACGTGTGCACCGAAGCCGGCATGTTCGCGATTCGTGACGACAGAGACTACTGCGTGCAGGATGATTTCATGAAGGCGGTTCGCAAGCTCGTCGAGGCGAAGAAACTCGAACCCGCGGCGTCGTACGATAGCTCTTTCAAGAATTCAGACTGAGACGCCAGACGTAGAGTTGTAATCAACCGTTTTTAGTCCAAATCCGCGACGAGCGGCGTCGAAGAAGAGAAATTCAACATCCAGATTCCGACGCCACTGCGCGCCCACGAGACCGCGAAACCGTCGCGCGCGATGCCGAGTACGAACGAAATCAACGCCAAGCACCTCGTCAAGAAAGCCAATGGGTTCATGAAGCCATCGATGCTGCGATGGAAGCCAGATTTCGACAAGGCGATCGAACTGTACGAAGAAGCCGCGCGCGTGTATCGCGGATCGAACAATTTCGTCATGGCGGCGGACGCCGAGGAGCGAAGCGCGGAGGCGCACACGCGATTAGACGATTACTGGCACGCGGCGAAGGCGTTGGAGCGAGGGACGGAGGCGTTGGCGAGGTGTAACCCGGTCAATGGGGAGGCGGTGTTGGCCATGGCGGAGCACGCGTGCGAGTCGTACGCATTGGCGGATCGAGCGCAGGCGGGAGCGGACGCGCTGGGACGAGCGGCGAAAGCGATCGAGACGAAAGATCCAAAGACGTCGGTGGCGCTGTTGAGACGGTCGGTGGAGATTTACAGCGAGGAGGGTAAGGACTCGGCGGCGCAAGACCATCACCGTCGGTTGGGCGCGATGTTGTTGCAGATGGAAGAGTATCAAGACGCGGCGGACGCGTGCATGAAGTACGCAGAATCGTGTTCGCGGGCGGGACAGATGCATTCGTTGTCCAAGGCGTACCTGAGCGCCATCATCGCGCTTTTATACGATGGAGATGGATTGAACGCGCAGGCGACGTTCAACGACATTCACGAAGTTCCCGGTTTCGACAAGAGTGAGGAACGAGAGGTGGCGTACAAGTTGCTCAGCGCCTATCGCGAAACAAACATCGATAACATCAAGTATGCGATCGAAAAAGGCTCGTGCGTGCGATTCTTAGACGTCGCCTTCGCGCGTTTGGCGACTAGACTACCGAACGCGTCTCACGACCTCGGCGACATGGCGCGAAAGATGGGCGTCGAATTCACCGACGAAGGCGCGGATGGTGGCGACGATTTAACGTGAAAGCCTTGATGCGCACAACAAAGTCTCGTCTACTTTACCTTTGTATCATTATTGACAATCTCTCTAGTACCACGAGAACCCTCTATCGTCGCACGTCACGCGAAGAATTTTCACCTCCTTCAACGGCTTGTCATTCTTATCAACCTTGACCGCCCCCATCGCCCGAACCGCGTGCATACCGCTCTCAACGCGTCCAAAAATCGCATGTTTCCCATCCAACCACGGCGTCGCCGCGAGCGTGATAAAAAACTGACTCTTATTCGTGTTCGGCCCGCTATTCGCCATCGACAAAATCCCCGCCCCCACGTGTCGCAGTCCTCTGCTGATCTCATCATCAAACTTCCCCCCGAACGCGCTCTCCCCACCGCGCCCCGTCCCCGTGGGATCGCCTCCCTGAATCATAAAATCCGCGATGACGCGATGAAACGTCGTCCCGTCGTAGTACCCACGCCTCGCGAGCTCAAAAAAGTTTTCACACGTCTTGGGCGCGTGCTTGTAATACAACTCGAGCGTCACGTCGCCGTGCGTCGTGTGCAGGACGACGACGGGGGCGCCCGGGCGTTCATCGGGCGCCCACTTCGGATCATCACACGCCACCATCGCGAGACGCGACGGCCGAACGAGACGCGTCTCGGTGTCCCGCGAGCGCGAAAACGCCTCGCCGTCCGTTGTCGTTATCGTCCCCGGGACGACGTGACGAAGTGCGTGAAAATCCGTTGCGCGACGCGCGCGCGACACTGGGACGCGCGTCTCGAGCATGTCGCGGGCGAGCGAGGTGGCGCGCGCGGCGGAGAGAGGATGGGAGGATGCCGAAGCGTCGATGCGCGCGCGCGCGCGAGGACGTCGTGGGGATAGGGGCGCGCGAACGGGCGACGACGAAGATGGGAACGATGCGCGCGCGAGTGGGCGCGTGAATGAGCCGCGGGGGGGCGCGAGCGTGACGGAGGCGTGGGCGCGGGCGCGGGCGCGCGAGGAGGAGAGTGATGGGATGATGGCGATGGCGATGATGTATGAGGATCGACCGTTGATGGATCCGCGGGGCGGAGAGGCGAGGTTGGTGCAGAGAGAGCGACGGGAGTTTCACGACGACTATTGGACGGCGAGTCATCTCAAGTTGTTATACTTGGTGAGTAAGTACTCGAATTGCGCGCAGACGGTGTACGAGAAGGAGCGGTGGGTGCGGAAGTTGCCGTTGTTGGTTCTGATTTACGAGGGAATCGTGCAAAAGGTGTTCGAGTACGATTACGCGCCCGAGTCGACAATGGTGAAGAATACGCGCCTGTATCTCAACGTGTCGCAGGAGGGCGTGGATGATTTGGATGATTTGATCGAGGGTGAGCTCATTCGAGGATTGCGATTGAAGAGCACGGAACATCAGAGCGTGTTGGCGTTTCAGATCACCGCGGCGGGCTTAGCGTTGGTGAGTAAGAGGATGAGCGAAGAGAATCGGCAACTGGTGGATGAGCTGTGCGTCGCCGACGGCAAGCTTTTGCAAGTTGTGTTTGAAGACGAAAAGTTTCACCTGCGAAACGAGACGATCTCGTTCGAATCAACCATCACGGACGTCGAAGACGTGTCGTATGTCGTCTCGCCCTATTTGCCTCTGGTTTTGCGCCGAGTCGGCGGTCCGGTGACGTCGTCCAATTCCCACCGCGCGGCGGAGAGCGCCACGAAGGATAGCACCATTCGCGATGAATTAGACGAAGTCATCACGGTATCGAACGTCACCATCCTTGTTGGTGAGTGGGTGCCGTTCGGGGTGAATCAAATCGTCAACCTCAACATGAAACTCGGTTCAAACGACCGCTGCCAAGGGGGATTCTTCTCGCCGGAGGTCGACGCCGAGTCCACGAACACGCAGTGTGAAATCCCCGCCGGTTTGACGAATGTGAGCGTCCTCGATCACGACACGACGAGTTTCACCAATATTGAGGCACAAGTTCACTATCCCGAGGACGACGGCATCGTACAAGTCGAGCATTTCGGCATTCACTTACGCAAGGACGGTACAGTCGTGCATGGTTTGATGGTTGAATCCGTCATGAATAGAATTCTCGAAAACATCTCGTTGGATAACTTGGCTCGTCTCCTCGTCGACGTTCATATGGACTCGAGCACGATTTTGGACTCACTTTTGAGTGAGCATCAGCGGGATTTACTTCAAACAGTTTTCCTAGGCAGCGCCGAACGAAGAGACAAAATCAACATCATCATCACCGAGCGCATCGCGCCACAACAAGCGGCAGACATGTACATGGACAAAGACGCGTTCGAGAACGAGTTGAGACAAGTTTTGGGTGACACGTATCACGCTTACGACATCACCGATCGCGACGTGGTCATCACGGGATCTCACGGTATTTTACTCAGCGGACCGAACGCCAAGGCTCAAGAACCAGTCATGTTGATGTATTTATCCATCAGATCGAGAGATGTGTTCGTCAATAACGTCTTCAGTAGAATTTTCATGACGGATGATATTCTCAAGCTCGTTCGACAGATGATCAGACATCACGAGGAAGATCCGAACAGTGTTGCCAACATTCGACATACGCTTGCCGAGACTTCGCGAGACGTCATTCTTCTCGAGGAAATTCTCGTGTACCTGAGAGAATCGATCGATCAAGACACGAGCATTCACGCTATTCCAGACTCGCCAGCTGGTCAACGACTCTACGAGATCCTCGGATTGAAGGTGATGTTGAATGATTTGAAAGTGCGTGTGGAGGATATGCGCAAAATTCTCGAGGCAGCCCGGGAAGAAATCAACGGTTTACGCATCATGGTGGACACTATCGCTGACGCACAGGCTTTGCGAGTGCACGAAGACATTCGTGGGAGCAGCGGTGAGATGTTGATACAGATGAAGTCGAACGGCAAGCAGGGTACAAGCTTGTACGCGATGCAATTTATTTTTGCGGGGTTGCTCGCGTTTGAGTTGTTGGATAGAATCACCGGTGAATGGAGCGTCGTGCACACGGACTGGGCGCAAACTTACATCGTCGATCCGTTCATGAATAAGCCATTGGTATGGTTTACGCTCAGCTTGTGCGTTTGGGTCGGCGTGGCGTTCGCCGTGTACTATCTCGTTCGAGAAATCAACGACAAATCGGCGGGGGCGATTTCTTATCGCATCAAGGTGAATAAGCCTCTCAATCTCGATGCTCTCGACGAATATTTAGCCTTCAAGTCTATCATAGGCGAAGACGGTGTCGCAGACGGCGACACCACGCTTCAACGCGTCAGATGGCAGGAGGAGGACGTCACTCGATGGGAAGGATATTTACCCGTGGTGGAGCTCATCTATGACGTCAAGCACGGCTATTTGTTGGACGTCCATCTAACGATCAATAGACGGGCATCGGTGCCGGCGAAGCTTCGTCCCGAGACTTTGAAGATAAGATTTTTTACCGAGCTTCAGGAAGCCGCAGTGCTCTCGCCCGAAGACGCGGCGATGGTGATAGATAACACTCGACGCATGAGAGACAAGGTGGAGAACCAAGTCGTGGGACAACCGGTGGACAAGGCCGTGTGCCTCAAGGTGAAGGTTCCCAACGAGCGCTTCTACCGCGAGATTCCGTTCGGTTACCAAACATATCTGGAATTACGCGAAGAGATAGCGCTCAAGTTTAAAGTGAAGCCGGTGCAGGTTTTGCAAATTTTCAAAGTGCCGGACACGCTCATCGCGGATGATGAGGACGTCACGCGCATCGCGCCCGATAGCGTGTTAGAGGTTCTACTCAAGACGTGAAGGCATGAATGTTGTAGTTGAAAGCTTGTTCATTAAACGTACGTTGAATACTGTTTGCGAAGTGCGCATAGTTTACATGAAAGTGCGAGCGACGAAGTAGAGCATCAAGCCAATAGCCGCGAACATCATGAGAGCCACAATGAAATCCATCACCTTTCTCCACCATGGCTTCTCGTCAGAGCGGACGACATCCTTGTCACTCTTCTCCGGAGGGCGCTGCGAGCGAGCGCGGTTGTTGGAGGAGGAATAACCCTTGTCAGCACTGTTCAAAGCGCTAATCACTTCACCCGCTTGGACGGAGCTCGCGTCTGCAAAGGCATATTCCGTCCCTGGCATTTTCTTCGCCACTTCGGGGGTGAAATCCAACCCAAGTCGTCGCGCGTGCGCGCGCTCGACCGCGTTGGCGTCCGCAACACGAATGTCTTCGATGATTTGTTCGCTATACTGTAACTTGAGCAGCGCATTTTCCCACTCTTCCACTCGCTTTTTCTCCTCGGGAGTCGGAGCGGCGGGAGCCGCCGCCAAGACCGGCACCGGCTCGACAGGCTTGACCGGTTCCGGCGCCTTCTCAACCGGCGCCGGCTTGGTTTCCTCCACCGGTTCCGGCGCCTTCTCAACCGGCACCGGCTTGGTTTCCTCCACCGGTTTGACGCCGTCGATGCCGAAACCGCTGAACACTTCGTCGAAAGAATCTGTCAATTGTTTGGCACGATCGAAGACAGCCGAGCTCGTCTCGGACGCGCGCTTGGAGATGGATGCTTTGTCCACAGTTGCCGGCAATTTATCGAGCATCGGCTTCAACTCCTTCTTCACGCTCGCGTTGAATTGCTCCTTGGTCGTCGCCGGATTCGCCGCCAGCAACTCCAGCAGTTTCACCACTAGCACCGCCATACCAACCCCCGCGACGGCCGCTCCCGGCTCGGACGTGAACACCATCGCAGTACCCGCCGCGATGGCGCCCGCCGCAGCCTTCATCACGACCTCCGGATTCTTCACCCGCTCCGTGAGCTTATTCACCAAGTCTTCGTCGGCCTTCGCCTTCGCCGGCGTCGGCGCCGCCTCCCCGACTCTCCTCTTAAATGACACCGTCTCCTCGATGTCCCTCGACGCCTTCGTCTCCGCCGTCATCTCATTCGCCACCGCCTCGAACATATCTTCACTGCTCACGTCCCCATCCTCGCCGTCCGAGGACCCCGCGCGCGTCGCCGTCCGCCTCGCCCGCGCGCCGACGCGTCCCCCTCGTCCGCGCGCGTCTCTCACCACCATCGGTCGCCTCACGCTCGCGCCCACGCGCCCGCGCGCCACCGTCGTCGTCGACATCGTCACCGCCACCGTCGTCATCATCGCTCACACCAAACGATCGATCGATGGACGCGCGCGCGCGCGCTCGCTCGACGATCGATCGATCGATCGATCGATCGATCGATCGATCGATTCGCGCGCGACGTTCCGTCTCGAATCACGCGCGCACACCGACGAGTGACTCGACGAACGAACGAACGCACACGAGAGACGCGCGCACACGCACTCACACGACACGACACACGCGCGTCGTCCTCTCACGCGCACACGTCACGCACCGCTCTCATCTTCATTCGCCCCCCACCCACTCCACCGTCGTCGACCGCGCGCCAGTCCTGGCGGGGCCCCGTCGTCGCGCACATGTCGATGACTGTTGGCCTTTGTACGCCTACTCTACGTGGCACACACACACTCGTATTCGCGCGTGACTTTACGTTAAGTAGATACATAAAAGAGCGCGCGTGGACGGTCGGGACCTCGGTCGGTCGGTCGCGCGTGCGGAGACTCGGCGACCGACCGACCGACCGACCGCGCGCGTGGTGACGGCGCGCGCGACTGATTGAATGAATGAATGAATCGATTCTGACGTGGCGTACGTGCGGTGTGGACGTGACGGTGGGCGCGGCGCTGTGAATCGTCAGAGCGCACCGAGAGGCATGAGCGACGAAGACGATGCGAACGCAAAGTTTCAGGCCAAGTACGGGGACGTGCGACCGAAACCGCGGTTGATCGCGAGCGATGTGAAACACTTTGACAGCGCGGATTGGGCGATGCGAAAGAGTTTGGATGCGGCGCGAGAGAGCGCGGGAACGGGGGCGAGCGGGGAGGGAGGGGCGAGTGGAGGGAGCGTGACGACGGAGAGTGACGACGGGATCGGTGGGACGGAGGATAGCGCCATGGACGCGGGAGGGAAGGTGGCGAGGTGAGCGAGAGGCGCGAGAGGCGCGAGAGGCGAGGCGGAGACGTCGAGACGAGACGAGTCGAGTACTACGCGCACACGCACGCACACGCGCGTACGCGCGACAAAGAGATACATAGGAACACATAGACCGTGCGCGCACCATTTTCGACGCAACGCGCCCCGAGGCGCGAGCGATGTGTAATAAAAACTGACAAACGCGACGAAACCGACCGAGGCGCGCCGGATGCTTTGAGACGCCGTTTGAAGAAAAGAACTACGTTTCTTATGAAATCCGCTAAGTGTGCTCATCGTCTACGCTAGACGTTTTACTCGCGCAACATGTTCGCATCGCACGCTAATCCACGCAAAAGCTAAAACGTCTTCGCGGCGAGACGCGGAGCAGTCTACACCAGTCCCGACGCGCAACTTACAAGTTGAGCTTCGTGCGTCTCCAGTGGCGGCGCTTCGCGTTGTAGCTGTGATCGTGGGAAAGAAAGCGATACCGTCAATACTCTCGTTCAACACGAATGAGAAGAGATGCGCGCGCACTGAGGCTCGCGCACGTCGAGTCGAATCTCGCGACGTCAAAAACCCTGAAAGGAAACGTACCGAATCTTGTTGTCCGTGCGCATGCGGATCCATTGGGGAAGCGGGCGGTTTTGCTTCGCCTTCTTCCCCAAAATCTTCTTCACCTTGAAAGTCTTGTTAGACGGCTGCGGTGGTGAAAACGTCTCGGTCAGTCCCTCTTCATCTCGTCGTCTCGCGCGCGCTCCACCCCCGGCGCGTTTAGGGCTTGCCACCCTCCACGCGATCTCGTCCCTTTCGCCGTCGACGCCGCGCGCTCTCGACGACGTCGACGCGCGAAAACGTCGCGAGCGAAATGACACATCGTTTCCGCCCCGGATCGTTCGAGTTTAACCCTCGCGCGCGCCTCCACGCGCGCGCAGCAGCCCCCTCCACCGCCTCGATCGCGACCGCGCGCCCGCATCCTCCTCGCCACCGACGACGCGCGTCGCGCGAATCGACGCGCGAGACGACGGCGCGCGAGGATGACGCGCGAGCGCGACGCGCGTTTCGATCGATCGATCGTGTCGCGCGCGCGTACCATGGTGTCGTGCGTCTGAAAGAGGCGTCGGCGGATGCGCGAAGGTCCAACTCCACCCAGCTCCCGGCTCGAGAGCCCGGGCTCGCGTCCAATCGTGACCCTCGGTTGAGCTCATCGAAAAAATTCCGCCAGAGTACAGAGATTCGGCAAACGGCTTGCGCGACGGCATTCGAACTCGCGCGAGCGCGAGCGCGGAGGGTTCGCGTCGACTCGCGCGGAGAGAGCACGTCGAGAGCGTCGAACGCGCGCGCGTCGCGTGAGACATGGCGCAGATTCCGCAACCGGCGCCGCAGGGTGGGCAAAACATGCAGTTCATGGATTTTAACGCTGCCGCCTACCCGAACTACCAGGCGTATTCGAACCCGCAGGCGACGAGTTCGACGGGTGCGGGGGCGTACGGTGGTGCCCCGAACGGTGGTGGAGGTGGATTTGGGTTCGGCGGGGGACACGACCGCGCGCCCTCGTTCACGGGCGTGGAGGACGAGCCACCGCTGTTGGAGGAACTGGGCGTGGATCCGAAACAGATTTATCGTCGAACGATGGGCGTGTTGCATCCGTTCAAGGTGGAGGATACATCGGATGAAGATCTCGCGGGGCCGTTGTTGTTTTGCCTCATCATGGGCACGATGAATCTGTTGGCTGGGAAGTTACACTTTGGATACATTTTGGGTTGGAGCACGCTGGTGTCTCTCGGAATGTATTGGTTACTGAATCAAATTATAGGTGGTGGTGAGGGGATCGGTTTGAATAGGTGTGGAAGTATTTTGGGTTACGCTTTGTTACCGGTGGTGGGATACAGCGCGATCGTGCTCTTCCTCCCATCGAAGACGGGGACGCTGAGCATGGTTTTCGCGGCGCTCAGCGTGTTGTGGAGCTCGAGAAAGGCCAGCGCGGGTTTGATCCACGCCATGCCACAATCTGAGGGGAAGCGAATGATCGTCACGTATCCTTGCATGATGCTTTACTGCCTCTATATCGTCTTTGCTATGTCCTAGTGATGTCTATATCTAATTTAGTGTAGTTTACGGCCAACTCTGCAAGCGCTCTCGCACCGCGCTCACAAGAGATATGCACGCCACGTCTGTAGTGAACGTACGACTTCCGAGTCCCACGCGTTTGAATCCCACCTTTTCGAATAACTCGAGCTCGTAAGGTGTCCATCCACCCTCAGGCCCGACGGCGATGACGACTCGCGAATTCGAGTCTGCGCCCGCCAATGCGTCCGCCATGCTCGTCGGCGACTTCTCCGGATGTGCCAAGAGTAAAACATCCGGTTTACGATCCCAACCAGCGTCTCCGTTGAGTAACCACTCAAACCCGTTCGTTTCGAGTTCGTCGTCGCCCAACACACCCGCCAATCGATCGATGACGGGCGGCAGACGCTTGGCGACGCCGATTTGCGGCACCGCGTAGTCGCCCGCCTGCTCCAATCCTCGCAAAATTTCCCCTCGAATCGTCTCCGGATCCAACGCCTTACTATCGAAATAATACCTCTCCACCTTGTTCGCGTTCGTCAGCACCACTCGCCCGACGCCCAGCGACGCCAACGGCGCCCACAACCGCCGCAGCACCTTGGGCCTCGGCGTCGCCAGGAGCACATCCACCCTCGGTACCTCGGCGCGTTCGTCCGTCGCCTCCAACACGAGCGTCATGCCACCGTCCTCATCCACGCGCTCGATCGTCGCGTCGCACCGTCCGACGTCGACCGTTCCCACTCGAAGCGTCGCTCCCTCCCCAGCCTTTAACACGTCCCGCACGTGTCTCGCTCGCCCGTCGCTCGCGTCCAGTCGCACCGTCCTCGTCCGCGCGTCCACCTCGCGCGGTTCGAACAGGATGCGATTCCTCATCGTCGTCGTCGTCGCGCGCGCGCGTCCAACGCCTCCTCGCGCGCGCGGACGCGCGTCGAGCGCGCGTCGCGCCCACATGGCGCGCCGAAAAGTGAAAAACGTTAAAAAGTGCACCCCGCGCGCGTCCCCCATCTCTCGTCGTGATGCGACTCGCCGCGGCGGCGCGACGCGTCACCGCGCGCGGACGCGCGTTGCGTCTGCGCGCGGCGTCCTCGGCGTCCTCGCTGCGCCTGTTTCCCGTGCCGGATCCCCCGCTCCCGGCCAAGGTGCGCCACCTCGTCGTGGATGGGACGACGCCGACGACGGTGGTCGAGTACCTCGCGCGCGCGCTCGGAGACGACGGCGTGGACGCGACGTACGCGAAGCAGCTCTTGGACATCGGTGCGGTGTGGTTCGCGGAGGCGCCGCCGCCGAGAGAGCTTCGAGGGGTGGCGAGAGAGCGACGGGCGAGGAGACTGGCGCTCGGCGACGGCGACGGGCTCGGCGTGCGCGAGGGAAACTATCTGCGAGTGCACGTGCACCCGAAGAGATTTCCGGAGTGTTATGACATTGATTGGGAAGAATGTGTGTTGAAGAAGGGTGATGGGTTCGTGGTGGCGCATAAACCGGCGGGAGTGAGCGTGGTGCCGACGGTGGATAACGCGCGCGAGTCGTGTCTCGCGATGCTCGAGAAGACACTGGGCGCGGAGGAGGGCTGTTTGAAGCCGATACACAGATTAGACGTCGGAACGGAGGGTGTGTTGGTGTTAGGGACGACGGTGGCGTTCGCGAAACAGTTCGGAGACATGCTGGCGAAGAGGATGGTGACAAAAGTGTATCGCGTATTAACGACTAATTCAGTCGAGTTGGGCTTACACATCCATGACGCTACGCCTGCGACCGAGGGTCCGAGAAAGATGCTGATGACCAAGGTCGAGACGGACGACGTGGAAAGTGAGATTGCAAAAGTGGCCGTTCGTGGAGGTGCCGAACGAGGAGGTGTGAGCGGTCCGAAGAGGTGCATACTTCGCGTGTTGGAGAGCGCGCGCGTGGGCGACGCGTATTACGAGTCTAGAGTTGAACTCTTGACGGGGAGAACGCATCAAATACGCGCCCAGTTCGCGGCTCTCGGCGCTCCTCTCGTGGGTGAAACTCTGTATCGCAGTCCAGAGGACGATGAGAGCGACGTTCGCGTGCAGAAACCAGACGAAAGGTTGGGCTTGCACGCGTCGGAGATGCACCTGAAGCAAGACTCGGCGCTGGGACCGAGCGGTTCGGTGTTGCGTGCATTAGACCCGTGGTGGACGAAAGAGGCACTGCCTCTTCATTAACTTAGTATCGTGTATTATTGTGAATAGGTTGTAAATTCAATTACGCGTTGCGAGCCTTGAAGTCGCTCATGAAGGACGCGAGAGCCTCCACGCCTTCCTTCGGCATCGCGTTGTAGATGGACGCGCGAGCGCCGCCGACGGAGCGGTGACCCTTGAGCGCCTCGAAACCTTCCGCCTTCGCCTCGGCGAGGAACTTCTTCTCGAGTTCTGCGCCACCAGCCAACGTGAACGGCACGTTCATCATAGAGCGGTATCGCTTGTCAACCGGGGAGAGGTAGTAGCCGTCGCTGTTGTCGATGGCGTTGTAGAGCACGTTCGCCTTTTCAATGTTGCGTTGCTCGACGGCGGCGAGGCCACCATCCTTGAGAAGCTTGGCGAAGACGAGTCCAGAGATATACCACGTGAAGCACGGCGGGGTGTTGTACATGGAATCGTTGTCAGCCATGGTCTTGTAATCGAACATGGACGGAGTGTCCGCGCGAGCGTTACCAATCAAGTCGTCGCGGACGATGCAGATGCCCATACCGGCCGGACCGATGTTCTTTTGCACACCACCGTAGATGACACCGTACTTTTCGACCTCGATCGGCTTGGACAAGTAGTTGGAGGACATGTCAGCCACGAGAACGCGGCCACCGACGTCCGGAACTTCCTTGAACTCGACGCCGCCGATGGTTTCATTGGAGCAAATGTGCACAAACTTGGAACCTTCGGTGAGGTTCCAATCCTTGACGTCCGGAATCGTGGTGAAGTTTTGTTCCTTGGACGTCGCGCACACATTCGCGTTCTTGAGCATCTTGGCACCTTCCTTTTGCGCCTTGACGCTCCACGCGCCGGTGAGCACGAAGTCGGCGCTGTCCGTCGCCGCCGCCAAGTTGTGGCAGTTGGACGCCATCATCGTCGACGCACCCCCTTGCAAGAAGAGCACCTTGTAGTTGTCCGGAATGCCCACCAACTGTCGAAGATCACTCTCAGCCTTGGCCGCGATCTCCATGTAATCCTTCCCGCGGTGCGACATCTCGAGCACGCTCATCCCGCTCCCCTTGTAATTCACCAAGTCTCGCTGCACCTCCTCGAGCACGTCCAACGGCAGCGTCGCCGGTCCCGCCGAGAAGTTATACAAACGATCACCAGGCGCCGGTCTCTTACCCGCGCGCGCGACCGTGTGACTCGCTCGTCTCGCACCCGCACCCGCGCGACATCTCGTCGTCATCCCCGATCGCACCGCCGGCGCCGCCTCGCTCTTCGCGCGTCCCCGCATCGCACGCATCCTCCGTGTGTTCCAACCTCGCGCGGGCACCCGAATCCGACGACAGTCGTTCGCGTCTCCGCACCGCTCGCTCTCGCGCGCGTTCGGAATGTGCCGTCGTCGCCCCGGACGCGTCGTCGCCCCGGACGCGAACGCGCGCGTCTCGCCCGGGCACGTCGGTCGCCCTCGCCCCGGTCCACGGATTGGCCGGACGCGTGTCGCTGAGTCACAGTCGCTCGCGAGTCTCGTTTTGATTCGATCCCGCGAGTGGAATCGATCAAGATCGATCGACCGATCGAATTGATCGACCGATC
>Ga0181567_10000183_pt1 | contig 43851 bp, 37 predicted proteins | sample 101ome_14_FD_133761 | JGI IMG/M metagenome (GOLD analysis project Ga0181567, IMG submission 133761) | Coastal salt marsh microbial communities from the Groves Creek Marsh, Skidaway Island, Georgia - 101403AT metaG (megahit assembly) | ecosystem: Environmental > Aquatic > Marine > Intertidal...
CGCGCGTCGACTCGACGTCTCGGTCGCTCGAACGCGCGCGGTGGCCGAGGGCGTGCGCGCGAGTGACGCGGGCACCCGGGCGGGTCGGCGGGCTGTCCCTGCGCGCGTTCGAATTTGTGTGTGAGTATCGGGCGTGTTTTTTCTTGTTTGTGGTGTACACTACGTGAGATTGTGTCGTAATGGGGATGGTGATTGTGGTAAAATGCGTGTGATTTGTAGACACGGGACGCGGGATTGGCGGGACGGATGACGCGGGGACGACGACGCGACGACGACGACGACGACGCGCGAGATGACGCCGGCGACGCGAAATAATCTCACCGTGTTCGCCGCGGTGGTGTCGTGCGTCGTCTTCGCGCGCGGGATCACCGGGTACGACGGTGGAGGCGGTGACGACGCGCGCGCGAAGTGGTACCGACCGAGCGGTGGTGGTGGTGGACGGTGAGGACGCGAGGCGTCGAGATGATGGGGGATCGCGCGGGGACGAGCGGACGAGACGCTTCGTCGTCGTCGTCGTCGTCGTCGTTCGAGTCGTTGCCGGTGGAGGTGGTGCAGGAGATTTTGGTGCGACGCGTGCGCGACGCGGGGGGCGCGGTGCCGACGGCGTGCGCGCTGACGTGCGTGTCGAGAACGTTTCGCGCGGCGATCGAGAGCGCGCCGGAGCTGTTTTTTGAGAACGTCGATCTAAGTTATGGGTTTTGTGCGCCCACGGACGCGAGGATGCGCGCGTACGCCAAGCGCGGGGTGTTCAAAAGAACGAGGCGGTTGAATCTCTCCGGGTGCGTCAAGCTCACCGACGCGACGCTGCGGACGTTAGCGGAGACGTGCGAATCGCTCGAAGACGTCACTCTGAGTGGTGGATCTTTCACTAAAGATGGTATGTTTGCGTTCATCGACGCCGTGCGGGGTCTCAAGGGGATACACGTCGATATGAGCGCGCCGAAAATGACGCCGACGGATGCGCTCGGCGCGTTGCAGCGCTTCGTCGAGCGAAACGCGGAAACGTTGGAAAAGATTAGTTGTGGACGAGAGGCGCCGTACGCCCCCGCCGAACGGCGCGCGTTCACGAAAGCGTCGAATAGACTGTTCGACGCCATCAGAAAGTGTACCGGTCTCCGCGTGCTCAACCTGACGAATTGCGGAGAAGACGTGCGATTTCCGCTCTTTGAGTTGCAGCGCGCGTGCCCGCATTTGAGCGAGCTCAGACTCAATCACATGGGCGGTGAACCGGGATGGCGCGTCGTCGGACGCGCGAACGACGACTTCGAGGACACGTGTTGGCGTCACCTTCGCGTGCTCGAGGTGGCGGTGTCCATGGAGACGACGAGCGTGGGACACCGATACGGGCACTCCAACGTGGACGACGCCGTCTTAGTGAGCCTGTTGTACGGCTCGATAGAGACCATCGAAGAGCTCGACATCACCGGCTGCACGCACCTCGGCGATTGGAGAGACGTCGTGTGGGACCGCATGCCGCTTCGGCTAAAAACTCTTCGCTGCGCGCGCACGCCTCTCTCCTCAGACGACGGCGCGGTGACGCACGTGCTCGCGCATCTCTGCACCTCGCTCGAGACGCTCGAACTCGGATGCGTCGGCGCCAACGCCTCCAACCTCACCGACGCCGCCTTCGCCCCCATCCTCGCCCACACCGGCCCCGGACTTCCGCTCCGCGTCCTTCGCGTCCCCGGTTCGAGTCTCTCCGCCGCCGTCGCGCGCGCGCTGACGTCCGGCCCCGGCTCGAGGTTCCCAAACCTCCGCGCGCTCGACGTCGCCTCCTGTCGCGGTCTTCCTCGAGACGTCCGCCGCGTCTCGCTCGCGACGTTTCCTCGCGACAACGTCCACGACGTCGCCCGCGCGCTCGCCGCCGACGACACCGACGCCGACACCGACGCGCGCGCCCGTCCCACGCCCGATCCCACCGATCATCCCTCGAGAGGCTTCAAACGCGCGCGTCCCGCTTAACTGCGCGCGCGCGTCGCCGGTCGTTCGCTCGTTCGCGCCTCTGTGGATGACAACATTCTTTTTCACCAGTCGCCGTCCGATCCTATCCGACCGATGCCTCTCGATCGACCGACCGATCACGACCCGTCGACGCGTCCCCAGACAGACGCCCCGCCCCGCCACGACCGATCGACGCTGACGAGGACGGCGTGCGACCTTTTCTTCCCCGACGAGTCACGACTCACGCCGGGTCCCTCCCTCGGCACAAAAAATCCACGCCCACCGCGCACAAAAAGTCGCGAAAAAGTCCCCAAAAAGTCACCCACCGACGACGGCGCGCGCGGTGGGAACGCGCGCGCGGTCGCGCCGAGGGACGGTGTGGCGACGCGACGGACGACGGCGGACGGGAGACGGGCGCGCGCGGTGGTGGTTTTGTCGCGCGTTCGTCGCGCGCGTCGCGTCTCCGTGCACCGCGCGGTGTCGTGTCGAATCGGTCACGGGTTCGCGCGCCATCGTCTCGTCGCCCCGAACGCCGAGACGTGGCGGTCGGCGCTTTTCGCGCGATGCCGACGACGCGACGCACCGCGTCGACGCGAGACGGGAGTCCGCAGACGCAGAGTTCGGAGGAGGGATTATCGAATAATTCTTCGGCGAGCGATCTCGCGGGGGAGACCGCGCGCGCGCGCGCGACGGGGGCGCGAGGGAGAAACGCCCCGGCGCGAGGGACCACGGGAAGGGCTCGAGGGCGACCCGGCGCCGGCGCGAGACGCGCGGCGAACGCGGGGAAATCGAGCGGGTCGAGCGGGAGCGATGAGGGCGTGCGCGATGATGATGGGAGGGTGACGATCGCGACGCGGCGACGGGCGGGGTCCGAGGATGCGAGGAAGCGACCGCATCGAGAGCGACCGGCGACGGAGGGCGGCGGGGTAGAGGCGGCGGGGGGGAGGCGGCGCGCGAGAACGCCAACGCCGGCGGAGGAGACGCGGTCGGAGGAGAGCGCGGATGAGTTCGAGGCGATCGGTGCGGATGATTTCGAGGTTGTTGATTTCGGATCGCGCGTCAAGGATGGATGGTGCGTGAGTAATATTTATGGACGTCGGACGAGGAACGGCGCGGCGGAGTGTTACGTGCGCTGGGCGGGGAGGTCGCACGCGAAGAATTCGTGGGTTCGCGAGGACGCGCTCGAGAGCGGGTATGGAGCGATGGTGGAGCAATTCAAGGCGTGTAACGGTGAATCAGACGTGTATCTCGTCGACAGTAGCTGGTTGCGTCCGCAGCGCATCGTGAGCACGTCTGGAATACCGCCCAACGTACGCTTGTTGGTCAAGTGGTGGCGTCTACCGTACGCCGACTGCACGTGGGAAGTGTTTGACGAGCACGAAGATTTCAAGCGCCTCCTCGAGCGGTACACGCAGTTCGATAACGAGAGTCTGGATCAGCTGTATCACCCGCCCACGCACGAGAGCGCTTCATCGTGTGAAGCTGTGCGTGCCGTGGCGAAATGGCTCGTGGCGACGTGGTTTGAGAAGGAGGGCGCGTGCTTCGTGGACAACTCTGAGGAGTGCAAACACGCCGAAGTGGCGGCCATGTTTATCGCCGAACGTAAGCGTCAGTATAACGAGAAGGGTCCGTCTCTCATCATATTGGAAGAAAGTCAGCTCGAGGCGTGGTCGGAAGAGTTTGATCGCGTGGCGCCAGACTTGAATGTGGTGGAATACGGAGGCTCGGCGACGTGTCGTGCTTCGGTTCAACACCACGAGTGGTCATTTAGTAGTGCGGTTGCGGCGACGCTAAAGGACGTATCTCACCCTCGTTTCAACGTGTTACTCACGACACCATCGACGGCGATGCTTGATATCGTGCTTCTTCGACAAGTGCAATGGGAGTCTGTCATTCTGGTTGAACACACTCAAAAGTTTACGGCGGAGACGAGTTCGCTCATGTCTCGGCTCGGTAGTCTCAACGCGAACCACCGAGTGTTGATGTTCCGTTCCGCGAACTTTTGCGATCTACACGTCACGCTGAACATTCTCGAGTTTCTCAAGCGCTCACCGTGCTCTATGCGCAACCTCGAGGCGCGTTTACTCAACCTGTCTCATCAGGAGGCGTGCGTGCAGACGGCGGCTCTTCTCGCCGTGGTCACGATGGATTATCAATATTGTCAGGGAGCGCTTCAAGATAAACAAGCGCTCTCCAAAAGTGATGCTGATATGGGTGTTTTGCACACGGCACGATTGTTGGAGCTCTCGGAAATTGTCCTCACGCGGCACGCGAAGACTAACGCGCCCGCGTCTCGAGAGTCGATTTTTCCACTCACCTTCGACTACACGTCGTCGCAATATCTCTCTCTTCTCCACCACTTACAGGTCTTACACGAAATGTACAGACCGATCGCGAATGGAGGTGTTGTTCAGGAAGAAGTAACAGCGACACAAAAGCAATAGCCGCTCGCACGTGCGAAGCGAATTGGTAAAGCTGTGTGCCTCGCTGCGCCCAGGCTACGAGCGCCTTTCTGATTCTTTTGTTTTGTATTTAATGCGCTCGAACTCTGACCATTTTCGAGAGAGCGCATAGTTTTGTAACGTAAATTTTGTCATCAACAAGACGAGCTGCATCTCGCGTCATTCACGCCGCACTCGATCGCGCGAGCTTCAATCCCTTCCGGCGCGCGGATAACCACCCATGACCACCCATCACCCCATTGACCCCGTCACACCGTCGCGTTCGTCTCGATGTCCGCGCCCGCGCGCGCGATGCATCGAGCAAACGTTACCTCGCTCGCCACCGCCTCGCACACCGCCGCGTCGAGCCACCGCGCGCGCGCGCGGACGGTCACCAAGTCGCTGACGTCCTCCGCGCTCAGTCCCAGCCCCGACGTTCGCACCGCCGAGCGCGTCCTCGCCGACGACGGCGACGTGAAAGTGGTCGTCTACGTGCCCGGCGCGCGCGATTCCTTCATGAAATACCCTCCTTCGCTGGCGTCGAGAGGTCGTTACGAGCGCGCTGGACCGAGTTACGAGGAGGTGTTCGAGCACTTGGCCAGGAGGGTCTCGTGGAGCGACGCCGAGGGGGCGAAGATGTCGATGCGAGTCGTCGTGCACGACGCGAGCGAAGAGGAGATGCGAGCGAAAGCGACCGACGTCGACGTCGCGATCGCGATCGGCGTCGAAGATGACGAGGTGGCGATGAAGATTCGACACGCGTCGGCGACGACGTCTACGTTCTGTTCGCTCGAGTCGCCGAGCCTGGAGACGGAGGATCGAATTTGTTTCCAGCCGACGAAAAAGTTGGGGGAACTCAGGGCGAAGCTCACGCCGTGGAGTCGAGCGGCGAAGGATGTTCGGTTGATGGATCAGGTGAAGGATTTGTATGCGCGTAAAAACCATCTCGACACGCTATTGCTCATCTTGTTATTGGTGGACGCGAGCGGTGCGCGTGTACCCGCGGTGGACATCAATCAAGACATTACGCTCGGCAATGTTTGGTGCATCGCGAGTAATTGCAATAAGCAACTGATGGCGTGTTACCAAAATCCGAGATGTAGACAAAGTTTGGATTGCGTCGACGCGTGCGGACTAAACGACCAGGTGTGCACTTACACGTGCATTCGAAGTTATCAAAATCCCGAGTTTGAGCGCTTGGCGCGATGCATGCTTCACAAGCACAACTGTCTCGCAAACGATGCGAAACGACCGCTTCTTCCCGAGGTTTTACCGATGACGACGTGGAGAGGTCAGCCGATGACGCACGACGCGGCGGAGAGAATCATGCAAGGGTGGCTCGGCGTTCAAGACAAGAAGTACAGTTGGCTCGCGGTGGCCGGACAAAACCCAGCCTACGATTACTTTCCGAACCAGTTTCAAATTTGGTATCGAGGCAAAGGTAAGAATCAGTTCTGGTACAATCCAGTCTTCAAGGTGAACACGCTCGATGGGCGCTCCGTGTACCGCCGCAGCGATTACCGCTGTCGAAGAGGCGACGTCGCGGGAACGTTCATCTTCACCTTCATGGACAACGGTGTTACGAGTGAGGAATACTGGCGCATAGTCGATGCGGCCGACGACCTATCGTGGGCTCTGTTTTACTACGCCGGTGCCGCCAAATCCGCGGGACAATCGTACATTGGCGCCGTGCTCGCCACTCCGGACGGTTTATGGCCCGCCGAGGACCAGATGGAACGGGTCGAGGACTCGCTCTGGCGCGGATGCGGCGTTAAGATTTGGGAAATGTGCCAAGTCGATAACTCAACCGCCCACAACGGCGACGCACCGCTCGAACCGCTTCACGAACCGGTCTTGATGCCTTAGACGTGAGAATAGTTTGCAAAAGATATGTTGGCAGCAAAAATTGAGCCATTCGCACCCGCGTCTCTCCGTGACTCCACACCTTCGCCCGCGCGCCCGTGGCCGACGGCTGACTCGAGCGCGGCGGCGACCGCGCGACGGCGACCGCGTCGCTCGCGACCGTCCGTCACTCCCGCGCGGAGGTTTCCTCGAGGTGTTGGCCGCGGACGCAAGGGGCACCGCATCATGGGCGTCTGTTGGAGCGCGCCCTCGCAGCGGCTGGACGCACAGCGTGTGTCGAGGATGCTGCAAGATAACTTGAAACTCGACAAACAGAGCGAGCGCGATCTCATTCGTGCGTACAGGTTGTTCAAAAAGACGGACACGAACGGTGACGGGAGAATTCAGAAGAGCGAATTCGCCAAGGCGTTCAAGTTGGATCGGGATGTGTTTTTCGAGAGGCTATTTTCGCTCATCGACACCGATGGGAGCGAATACATTGATTTTCGAGAGTTTGTTATCGTGTTGGGTGGATTTAAGTTGTCGAACGCCGCGGGAAGAGTGCGTTTCGCGTTTCGAGTGTTGGACTTGGACGATAGCGGGACGATTAGTAAAGATGAGTTCAAGGCGTGCATTCAGGCGAGCGTGAACATGATTAGCAACCGAACGAAAGACGGTCGAAGGCGTGCTCGAGAAAATGATTGGAGAGATAAGGCGCCGAGGGATATTTATGCGGCGTACAGGGGTTTGTTCAAACAACTCGACGAAGTTCGAGGAAGCGGCATCGGTTATCAGGATTTCGCTAATATTTGTGTTCGGTATCCGAAACTCTTCACCCCCATCAACCACATCTGGGCGACGTTGCGTCGATATTCCGTACCAGCGGCGGAGTTGTGCAAGGTGATCGCGCGCGCCGGACACCAAGGTTTTTTCCACAATTCTATTTTAGAGTTTGGATGGCCGGGAGTCAAATTTGCGGCGCCGCCGTGGAAACAGCAGGACCGTAACGTTTACATGCGTTCTCTCAGTAATCTGTTCAAGCGCCGGGGAACATCGTTGGATGAAGAAGATGCACGCGCGAGCGTTGGTCGAAATGGTCAACGTTCGCGTTCGTCGTTGCGACACGGTAAGAGCGATGGAATCGGCAGCACGTCGAGAAGAAGACGCCAAACGGAACGTGATTTACGCCACGAAAGACACGATGTTAATCGGTTCGCTCGACCGACGCACACCGAAAGCGAACTGGTGCTGCGCCGGCCGAGTCACTTCGACGACGCCCGACCAGACACGAGGGGTCGCGGGAGCGCGGACGCGAGACCGGCGTATCCCGGGCCGAAATTCTGTCGTCAGTTCTCCTGGGGTTCGGACGATCCAGAGACCGACCTCGGAAAGCGAGAACTCCTCGCTTCGGAATCTCTAGATCGCGCCTATCGAGAACAGTATCCGGCCGGCGAACAGACTGAGTCGTGGTTGGAAGACGACATGCGAGATCCGGCCGCTTCGCGTCAAGACAGCACGCTGGATCGCCAACACTCCATCGAAGAGATTTGGACCGCGCTCCAAGCCTGCCCGAGCGCCCAGGCGGCTCGAACCTACAGTCGCAAGGATTACGTTCCGGATGAGTACTACCGACGTCTCGAGGACGGCGTCTATTACAAGAAAAACTTCTCCGCATCCATCTCGAGCGGTCTTCCGCCCCCAGTGTACCAACACGAGCGTACGTATCGATGATTTTTTTGTCGAGCGCCGCACCATCATCAGTAAGTAGCTCTTCCTCATGTGTAATTGATTTATACCGCGCGTTGTCATCATCGTACAGACAGACGTTTCGGTGTCCCGCGCGCCTCACTCGCCGTCCCGCGTCGCCATGCCCAACTACTCCTTGTGGCTCGAACCGACGACGTCGACGTACGCGCCGTGCGCGAAATTCATCCTCGACGTCGCGCATAGACACGCAGAGGCGCCGTATTTCCCACCGCACGTCACCCTCGTCGGCGGTTTCCACGCGTCGGACGACGAACACGCGACATCCATCTTCTCGAGCGCCGCGCTCGCATTCGCATCGTCGTCGTCGTCGTCCGAGGATCGACGCGGACCGACGATCGCGTTCGATCGCGTCGAGTGCGGCGAGCGTCGTCACCAGTGCGTGTACCTCAGGCTGCGGAAGACGGAGGCGTGGCGGGACAATTTCGCGCGCGCGCTCGAGGCGACGTGCGCGTCGCCGCCGGGGGTGCGCGCGTCGGAGGAGGACGTCGACGCCTTCATGCCGCATCTGAGCCTGGCGTACGGATTGACGAGCGCGAGTGATCGCGAAGAGGTGCGCAAAGAGGCGGAGGCGATGGTGGCGCGCGAACGCCTCGATGGGGAAGAGATTGAATTCGAGACGATGAGCCTGTGGGAGACGGACGTCGAGGACAATTCGTGCGCTAGTTGGCGATGCGTGGCGAGGAGACGGGTGCGGGGCGATTAGATTCAGACGCACGCGAGAGGAACTAGCGAAATTTTATAAGGAATACACGAGCGCGCGTTTCTGATGAGTCTAAGCGCCGAGACGCGACATCGCTTGCTTCAGGGCGGTTTGATCCTTGACGGGAAGCTTCCCGAAGGCGTCGTCGGCGAGGCGCTTCAAATCCGCCAAGTCGAGCGGCGTGGGATCGTAACCCAGCGCGGCGAGGGACCACACGCACTTGGCGAGCGATCTGGCCGACAGGTTTTGTCTGATTGTGTTTTGCGCCAGGACGTCGAGCTGCGAGGGTTCGAGGTCGAGACCGAGCAAGGATGAGCCCCACAAGCCGAGCACCGCCGTCGCCGGGTGCAAGCCGCCGCGGCTCGCTTCGTGCATGAGACGCGCCAAGAGCGCGTCCGCGTGCGTGATGGGTGGGAGCCAACGCACGCGTCCATACGCGCATAACAGTTTCGCCGCTTGACTGGCGTTCAGCGCGCCTTCGTCTGCGATGAATCGCGACACGTACTCGTCGACGACATCGTTGCCCGGATTCCATCGCAAGACTCCCCACGCGTGCATGACGAGTAAGATGTTCTCATCCTCGAGCTCTCTCGCCCGACCCTTGGCCATTCTTCCGAGTCCGACGAGAGTTGAATCCGTCGGTCGATAGTTCACCTTGGCGAGCGCCCAGAACACCTTGGACACGAGCTCTGCGTCGATGTCGCGTTTCGCCGAGACGGCGGCGCACAACGCCTCGTACGCCTCGACTCCGAGTTGTACTTTACCCTCACCGACGCCTCCGAGGGAGCCGAGCGCCCAGAACATGGAATCGATCGAACCAATGTTCATTCGTTGTGCGCACCGCGGAATCTCCGCGTTCATCGCTCGCACGAACGCGGGCGACGGTGAGTGGTCGAGACGAGCGCACGCGTACATGCACATGGGCACGTTGACGTGGCTATTCGCGCCCCCCAAGTTTTGCGCCGTCAACTGAATCAAGAGCGCGTCGATGATGTCCCCGGACAAGGTCGTCTCCATGCGCGCGAACGCCCACAAAATATTACAGGCTGCCGCGTCATCGAACCTTCTCAGGTGCTTTTCGATGAAGCGTCTCGCCTCGTCTAAAAACTCGCGACTGGGCACGTGATCCAAGTGCGCCAAGCCGAGCATCATTCCCGACAGCTCATCCGCCCTGAAGGCGCTCATCTCTCGCGCCGTCGCCGAGCACAGCGCCTCCAACGTCGACACCGGTGGTTTATACCGCATGCGACCGAACGCGTACGTCGCGTTGCTCAGAGACTGCGGCTTCAACCTCGCCCCCGGCTTGGAGATTTCGCGCTCCAATCGCGACGCCAACGCGCTCAGCGTCTCCTGACTCGGCGTGTACCCGAGCTTGGCGAAACTCCACGCCACGTTCGCCAATCCAAACGCATCAAACTCATCCACGCGACTCGCCACGCTCTCCGCCAACGCCTTAAAACGCGCGTCTCGCGTCACCCCCTCCGTCAACTCGACGTAGTCCCTGTCCAACCTCGACTCGGGCGCCGAAAACTTGGCCACGCGGTGCAACGCCGTCGCCGCGTGCACGCCGTCGAACGAATCCAAATCTTTCTCCACCACGCGCAACGCCGCCTCCGCTGAATCCGCGTTGGCCAAGAGCCTCTGAATCTCTCCCCCTCGGCCGCCTCCCCTCGCGCCCCCGCCGCGCGCCGCGCGCGCCGTCACGTCGCGATCAAGTCTCGCGCGCGCACCGCGACGCGTCTCGTCCACTCGCCGCTCGCCTCGCGCGCGCGCGACCTCTCTCGCGCGCACCGCGACGCGCATCGCGCGTCCCGCCGCCGCCGCCGCCATCCGCGCACCGCGTCCCCGTTCGGTCGTCCTCGTCGCGCGCGCGCTCGAACACGCTCGAACGCGAACGCGCGCGCGCGACGAGGACCAGACGTTCGACCGACCGATCGACCGAGCGATCGATCGACCGCACGACGCCGCCGCGCGTCGCGTTCTCGCGCGAACGACCGCGAGCCGGCGCGCGCGTCCCCTTGACGCGCACTTCCGGGTAGTTGTCCCGTCGAGTCATGACCGGTCGTTTTGAGGGGGTCGACCGACCACATTCGGCATTCCGCGCCCGACGCGCCATGACGGTCGACGCCGCGGCCGACGACGCCGCCGCCGACGACGACGCGTTGGACGACCTGTTCGTCGTCAAGGATGCGAGCGGACGCGTGTACGGCGCGTGTGTGGACGGTGAGGACGACGCGGAGGCGCGGTATTACGGCTCGCGCGCGGTGTCGAGCGCGGTGGCGGATGAGCGCGCGCGACGCGCGCTCGCGACGGCGTGCGACCGATTGGTGGCGGACGGTCAACGATGGTGGTCTCCCGCGAACGCCCCGCGGTGCGCGCTCGAGGCGTTCGCCAAGGCCGTGTACGAGACGTACGCGGCGGGCGTGTCGGGGGTGGACGACGACGCGAGCGGCGTGGAGTTTTGGGCGCAAGACGGCGCGGGCGCGACGCACTGGGATAAAGACGAAGAACTGCGCGAACGCGCGGGGGTGTGGGTGACGCCGCACGTGGCGACGGTGACGTACGTCGAGGTGGAAGATGAGGCGGAGGCGGCGCCGACGGTGGTGTTTGAGGGGTTGACGCCGCGGGCGAGACCGGACGCGGAGGACGCGAGGGACGAGGAGAACGCGTGCGAACGCGTGACGGTGTGTTACCCGAAGGCGTGGGCGCATTTTAAGTTTGATGGACGGTATTTACACGGCGCGCTCGATGCGTTCGCGAAAAAGCCGAGAGAGGAGGGCGCGTCTCGAGGGCGACGCGTGACGCTCTTGGCCAACGTGTGGTTTAATCATAAACCGTTCGGTATCGAACCGTTGCCAGAGAGCTACGTCGAGGAAAGCGTGTGCGAGGTTGCGTTCGACGCGCGTGAAGAGATGACGATCCACAGGATCGCCAAGAGCGATTTCGAGACGCAACGACTCGGAAAGTGCGCAGTCTTCGGGCCGACGAACTCCGAGTACGCGCTCGCGAATGCCGAATTGCCATTGGGCGCGCTCAGAGCGATCGCGCTCGACGACGAAGATGGTCCGGTGAATCTGTTTCACATCACGTGCGGGGAAGAGCACATTCGCGTAGAGCAGAACTCGAGCGACGAAGGTCCGCCGGAATCAAAGCGTGCGAAGACGTAAAAAAACGCATCGTGGAGAGTCAAGCTTGAAGGGCGCTCGCTCATGCGGCCATGGACGTCGTCGCCTCGGCGGCGGACGCGTGGGACGGCTGTGAACGCGCGTATTCTTGCGGTGGATTGTACACCAGCACCGGACACGGTGCGTGCGTGACGCAGTACTGAGGAAACGGAGTCATGAACACGGTGCGAAGGCGATGCGCCGACGAGAGCGCGCGACCAACGACGAGTAAGTTCACATCCGTCTGCCCGAGGAAATCGATGGTGCGGTCGCGAATGTCTGACGCCGACCCGGTGTCTTTGTTCAGAGTCATGCGCATCACTCGACCGCCCATCTTGTTGGTTTCTTCATGTAAGAACGAGGACACAGTGCTCATGGATCGGCAAATGTTTTCTTCTACGTCCCCCGGCGTGATATCCTTGTTTTTTAGCTGCGTCTCGTCGTGGCAGTGCAAAAGAAGCACCACGTCTGACATACGGAGGTGCTCTTGAACGAAGTACTCGACGAGTCGTCTGGAGGAATTCGAGCCAGACATGGCGATGGCGACGACGCGTTGATCGATTCCTCCGAGAGATTGCTTGACCAGCTCGCTCGATCCAACAAGTTTAGGTAGGTTCGATCGAAAGAACAAAGTCGGCACTGAAATGCGATTCAACACATTCTGCGTCACGCTTCCCAACAGCGCGCGACGAACGAGACCGTGGCCACGACATCCCATGATGATCAAGTTTGGAGGTTCGATTGAAATCCATTCATCGTTTTTATACGACTCATGTGAACTCGAAAATTCACCGTCAACGATCGCCGCCAACGCCTCCTCCACCGACCCTTTCCCACTGAGTCCATCGATTTGCACCACCGAGACCGGTCCTTTCTTCTTCGACAGCTTCCTCTCGAGCAGATTGGCTCGAATGTATTCCGGTAACCACTCGACAATTTCTCGGGACTCCGAATCGTCGTCCGTCGACACCGGCACGAGTGTACATCCCACCCGCGCTCGCACCGAATCCTCGTCCGCGCCGTAACTTCCCGCCAATCTTCCCGGTCCATACATTGTCGCGACGGCGCCCTTGACGTAATGCATCACGACTATGGCATCCATCGCATCCAACACGCCGCTCGTCGCGTACTCGAAACTCTTCACGTCAGCCTCGTGCGACCCCGAGGCGAGGTAAAGGACGCGTTTCGGCGCGTGCGCGGTCGGCGCCGTCTCGGTCGATTTTTCTGTCTCTTGTTTCGTCGCCATCTTCGTCGATGTCGGTCGAGTCGGTCGTCGGTGTGTGCGGACGAGACGACGTCGTCCCAGACGTTTCGAGACGACAGAAACGCGCGCCGGCATGTCGGCGCCGGCGGTGGCGGCGTATCGAGCGTTGCTGCGCGCTCGCGCGCGGGCGTTCGCGGGTGACGAGCGTGCGCTCGCGGCGTCGCTCGTGGAAATCAGGGCTCGGTTCGAGGAGTCGCGAGACGTCGACGCGACGGTGGCGACGAAGAAAATCGCCGAGGCGAGAGAGGCGGAGGAATTCATTCGTTTGCACGTCGTGCAGGCGGTGCGAGAGGGGGACGAGGGGAGCTTTAAGATGACGGTGGACACGGTGCATCAAGACGTGACGATCGGGAAGGCGGACGAGGACGGTGGCGGTGGGTGTGGATCCAAGGCGACGTAGCGGGGAGACGGCGAGAGGCGAACGGCGACGACTTGACGACTTGTAGTGGAAGAAGAAAAATACATAAAAATTAAAGTACAAAAATTCGCGGGCAAATGAATTCAGAAACATCTGCGAGCTCGATGGTGGTTTGTGCTCGGCGGTCGCGCCGCGCTCGCGCGCGACGCAACGCCGAGAAACCGCTCGCTAGAAAAAAAAATACACGTCGGGAACATCTTCGCAAAGATGATCTCAACGATTGAAAAATGATTCGACAAAGAATGACTTTGATCAAAGCGTCCCTCACCGCGCTCACGCGGGGATCGGTCCTTTGAAGTCCTCCTGCTTGTCGTCAGCTGTCGCCTTGGCGAAACGACCGCCGATGCGGACTCGCATCGCCGCTCGAATCTTACGAGCCTCGTAGTGGATCGTCTTGCCGTAAGAGCGAGCCTTGCGCTTCGAGTGGTAGCGCTCGAGCACTTCTTTTCGACCCGAACCTCCGGGAAGTTTCGACGCATCATTCGGATTCGAACTCGGAAAGGATGAGGAAGAACCTTTCACCACCGACGAAGAAAACGGTTTCTTCGGCGGACGGCCGATCGGCTTACCCTTGTTTTGCTTGGGCACGGGTGAACGGGACGTGCCCGTCTTTTCGCGCGGTTTTTTCGATTTCGAAGTCGTTTTCGTTCCCTTGACCACGTCGCTCTCTGAATACGGCGACACGAGACTTCCGCTGGCGGCGCGCGACAGGGGCAGATCGAATCCTTGAACATCTCCGAAATATTGTTTCAAGCCGCCCAACTGTTTGCGCATGGGCTCAACACTCTCTTCGGGAGACGACGATTCAATGCCCATCGCCAATCCGTCGCCGCGACCACTCATCTCAGAGTTGAGCATTGAAAACGAGGGGAATCGAATGAGTCCGTCGATGAACGCCTCATCTTCGGGCGATCGATTCTCACCATCAACTCTGAAAAAATCTATGTGATCGAAAGAGGGTTCTTCGCTGGGACGTAACTGAGACCGTTTGACGAGGTTCCAAAACATCTGATCCGAGATCTCGGTGCTGAGCGCGGCTTCTTGGGATTTACTCTTACTCGAAGGTCTTCCCCTATGCATCTGCGATTTCTCTTTGTCGATGCTCTGCAACGTCTCCTCGTCCATCGGGCACTCCACAAATCCTCGCAACGACAACGTATAGCTCATTTCTCGCTCTCGTTCGCACGTCGCGCACAGTAAACATCCCATCAACCCGTCGTCGTTTTCGCTCATAACCTGCGTCGTCAAAACCGCGCGTCAGTCAATGTTCGCGCGCGCATCGCCTCGCGTTGGCGCCGCCGACGCGCGTCCATCCTTCGCATCTCACATCTCGCGCTCGTAACCACCCGCCCCGACGCGTCCGCACGTCTCTTCCTTGCGTCCGCGTCTCCCTCACGGGCTCCGGCGGGGCCGGAGACCTAACTGTCAACGGTTTCCGGAACCTTCATTCGCACCGAAAACGCACCGTCGCGCGAGCGCATGCGCACTCCGTGCACAACCAGTGTCTCGTATGCTTTTTCGCGATCACGTTCGCGCCGTGTACCTGCGTCGCGAGCACGCGCGCGAGCCGCGTCGACGTCGGTCAGTGAGAATTCCCTCGTCGCCCGCGCGCGGGGCGCGTCGTTCCCGTTCGTCGTCCCTCCGCGCGCGCCGTCGCGTCTCCGCGTCTCCGCGAGCGCGGTGGCGACGGATCAAAATATTATCGCTCGATCGGCGCGCTCGACCGACGCGCGCGCGTCCTCGCGAACGCCGCGCGCGCGTCATTCGAAAAAGTGCCCTCTCGCGCGCATCGCCTCGGCCGGCGTCGTCCCGGGTCGCCCCGCGTCGTCGTCGTCGTCGTCGTCGTCGTCGTCGCGCACCGTTCGATCGCATCGCATGCATAATTTCGCATCGTCCGCCGCGCAGTATATCCGCGCGGTGGCGACTTCGCACGCGACGCACGCCGCTCGCATCGGTCTCGGAGCTCGCGCGGCGGTGTGACGAGGTGGTTGGGCCCAACGCCTACCCAACCTCTAGGACGGTCGCTCGGCGTCGACGTCGGCGTCGTTCGAGGGCGACGATCGGAGCGAGAGCGCTCGCGAGAGTGCCAGAGACGGCGGCGCGACCGTCGGCGCGTCGGCGGCGTCCTCGTCGGCGGCGTCGCGCGCGTCGAGCGCGTCGGCGCGCGAGAGGAGCTCGACGACGTCGGCGCGTTCGGCGTACGGTGGAAGCTGCGACGCGCGCGCGAGGCGGTGCGTCGTCAGTCGCGGTGCGAAAACGAAACGGACGTCGTCGAGGGGTGGTGGTGGAACGGCGCATGATCGATGGTGCGGGGTCGCGCGTACCTCTGGGATGGCGTCGATCTCCTCGAGCTCGGCGCGATGGGCAGCCTCCGCGCGCGTTCCCGCGTCGCGCGCCTGCTCGGACGACGTGACCTGCGTCGTCGTGGATGCGTGCGCGAGCGTCAGTGCATCGTTCCGCCTCGCGCGCGACGCGCACTGCGGTCTCGCGCGCGACGGGACGGCGCGAACGTCGTCGCGCGCAAGATGCGCGCGCAACGACCCATCGAGTCGCGTCGCCGCCTCCTCGCGCGCGTCTCGTCTCTCTCGCGCGCGCGCGGTGGACGCACCGTGATGAATCCATCGCGCTCGGTCGCCCCGGACAGCGACCCGACGGAGGCGGAGGGCGAGACGGACGCGGCCGCCCCCATCGACGCGGAATCGATGCGTGGACGGATGTGTCGAGACCGCGCACCACACATCCCGACTCGCGCATGGCGTCGAGACGCCCCTCTCGCGCGGCGTTCGCCGTCGCGCTCGCGATGTGCGTCGCGACGATCGCCGGGATCGATCTCGCGCGCGCGTTCGGCGCCGGCGCGGGCTCGTGCGAACACCTGGGCGTCGGGCACAACGTCGAGAAGCTCGAACCGGAGGAGGGCATCTTCTGGTTGAAAATCGGCGACTCGGGCGTCAACGTGCCGGGAGCGACGATCCCGGTGGAGATTCGGGGCATGCGGCCGTTTCGTGGCTTTTTGCTTCGTCCCGTGGACGGCGCCACGGGAGAGGCGATCGGGGCGTTCGGGGCGGATATGCCCTCGGGGACGCAGACGATGGCGACGTGTCCCGCGTTCGCCACGCACACGCATTCGCACGTGGTCGGGTACGCGTCGACGGTGATGCCGTGGATCGTGCCGCATGGATTGCAGAAGGGATCGGTGGTGCGATTCGAGCTGACGCTCGTCGAGTCGTACGAACGGTGGTACGATTTGTCGAGAGAGTTTGTCGTCGGCGGCGACGGACACGACGACGACGTGGCGTTTGACGAATCCAGGCGTGTGATTCCGGGTGAACCGCGCGCACCGGGCGAGACGCGCGCGCCCGATGACGTGCACGCGCCGGGAGAAGTTCGCGCGCCGGGAGAAGTTCGCGCACCGGGAGAAGTTCGCGCGCCGAGCAGAGTGCAAGCGCCGAAGGTTCGAGACGCTTGGCGAGAGAATAGAGACGTCGGAGACGCGAGATCGGTAAAAACCGAGATCGATAAACAACGACTGAGCGATGCTCGATTGATCCATGGCGCGCTCATGGTCGTCGCCTGGTTATTTCTGTCTCCCGGGGCGAGTTTACTCGCAAGGTATGGTCGCGACTTTGATTCGTGGTGGTTTCGAGCGCACCGAAACGCGCAGTGCGTCGCGCTGGCGTTGACCGCGTTCAGCGCGTACATCATCACGACGGCGCGAGGGTGGGAAAAGCCTTGGGGTCCGCACGGTAAGTACGGTCTCCTAGTCATCGCACTCGGCTTGGCGCAAGGATACATGGGTTTCATCCGCAAAACGCTCCCGCGCGTCAACTTCCAGCGTTGGCATCGAGCGCTCGGCGTCGCGACGACCGTGCTCGCGATCCGCAACTGTATCATCGGCGCCGGAATGATTCGACTGTTTGAATCGCACGACGTCACGTCGCCGGCGTCGGGATTCCCTCGAGTGGTGAACCTCTGCGTCTTCGCGCTCGCGATTACAACGGGCGTCTTGGAGAGCGCGTCGAGACACAAGGGCACGAGTCGAGTCCACGGGAAACCGTCGAAATCGATGGTGTAAGTCACCGTCGATGTATTTGATTTTAGACGCGCGCTCGCCGATACGTAATACACGCTAGCTTTAGATTATGACTCTATCGCCGCGTGCGTTTCGAAACCAAACCGACGCCGGGCGCTCTCGCCGCACATCGCGCCGCCGCACCGACGACGCATACAGAGACCTCGCGCGCGCGCGCCATGCGCGTGATCGTCGTCGCCGCCGCCGCGCTTTTCGCGTCGCTCACCGGCGCTGACGCTCGCGCGACGCCGTCGTCACCGTCGTCGAACGCGGCAGCCAACTGTCCCAGCGTCGGCGCCAGATCGCACGGTGGATGCGACGACGGCGTGCGCGCGCGCGATCGCGCGTTCGACATGTGGGAACTCGCGCGCTCGTGGACCCCTGGGTACTGCGCGAGCTCGCGAAGAGCGTGCGCGGCACGAGAGTGCGCGACGAACGTGATGGAACCGACGCTGACGCTGCACGGCCTCTGGCCGAGCTTCTCGACGCCGGTGGACCTCGGGTCGCCGGACGGGTGTTATTGGCCGCAAAACTGCGAGAAACCGTCGTGGTACCCGAGCGACGCGCCTTGGGCGTTCGATCGGCGATCGGTGCCGCCGGGACGAACGGCTGAGCGGTTGGCGCCCGCGTGGGCGTTCGACGGTTTGGGGGCGCACGAGTGGGCGAAACACGGCACGTGCGCAGCCTGGGTCGACGCGCGCGGAACTTTCCCCGGAATGACACAGGTGGAGTTTATTAACGCGACGTTTCGTCTCGCGGAGGCCTTGGGGACACCGCGGGCGCTCACGGACGCCGCGGGAACCGACGTCGCCTTTGAGGACGCGCAAGCCGCGTTCGGCGGCGCGGCGAGAGTCGCCCTCGGATGCACTCGCGCGTGCGAACTCGTGCAGGTGGTGCAGTGTTTCGCGCGAGAGAAGGATGGCGGCGTCGGCGCGCCCATGGACTGTCCGTGCGTGGGCGTGCGAGACAGTCGATACGATAATTCGTGCGCTCGCGACTGCCCGCGCGTGAAAATCCTCGCGACGGACCAAACGCCGTGTCATCGCGCGACCGACACCGCCATCGCGCGCTGACCCGCGTCACATCGTGCGTCGTCCACGTCTCTGTACGAATGACTTCTCCCCTGTAACACTACGAAATCTTTCATTCATTCTTCTCCGCCGGTACTCGTCGCCGGTACTCGACTTCACAATCCGCCGCGGCGGGTCGTCGCCGTCCCCATGGGAGACGTCGCCTCCTTCCTCCGCTCCATCGGCGACGCGTGGGACGATTTCACCGCGTCGCTTCACGAGTCGTTCGACGCGTCGCGCCGCATGCACAATCGCGCGGCGACCGAGGAGCAACGCGCGAAAACGGCGCGTTCGACGGGCATGGTTGTCGAGCGCCACGCGCGACTCAAAGCGCTTCCCGCGTACGTGTACGAGTTGGCCGATCGCGTGCGCGTGCTCGACGTGGGCGCGAACGCGATCGATCGCTTGGACGAGAAGGTGGGCCTTCTCACGATGGCGACGGTGATTCGGCTCGATGGGAACAAAATCCCGACGCTGCCGAAGAGTTTCACGTCTCTGACGAATCTGCGCGCGCTCGATCTTCGAGGGAACGCGTTGCGGGCGCTTCCCGAAGATATCGGATGTTTAGCGCGTTTGGAGAAGTTGGACGCGAGCGCGAACGCGTTGGAGACGTTGCCGAAGAGTTTGGGAAAGTGTCGTCGGCTTCGTCTGCTCGACGTGTCGGCGAACGCGTTTCGCTCGACGGCGTGTCTCGAAGCGCTCGGGCGCTGCGTCGAGTTGGAAACCGTGGACGCGTCCAAGAACGGCTCGATGCGCGGGGCGATTCCGGTGTCGTGGGGGTGTTTGATTAAACTAAAGGAGATAAAGATTGACGACACGAAAGTCGACGCGGTGCCGTCGGAGGTTTTTCTATCGTGCGAGTCGTTGCAGACGTTGAGCGCGGCGCGATGCGACGCGCTCGACGTGAAGGCGATGAAAGAGACGGAAGGGTACCAGCACTACGAGGCACGGCGCAAGGGAAAGCACGACAAGCAGTTGTCGTCGCGCGTATTGATGGACGAGGCTCGCCTGGACGAACGCCTCGGATGAGCGGCGGCTCTCTCTCAGTCAAACAAAATGGTCGTCGTATGTCACATTGCATCTAGTCTATCGGTAGCTGCGCGCGTCGTGTTGTAATTTCATTTCGTATCGTGTATTTTTTTTCATGGTAAAGCATCGCGTGCACGGCAAACCAACGAATGAAAGACGCTGTCGGTCGCTTACTCGTCGCTCGTCGGCGTCTCCGCCGCCGCCGCCGCCGTCGTCGTCGTCGTCGTCGTCTCTCCATCCTTCTCGTACTCGATCGGCGGCGCGGAGCCGTACGGCATGGAACCGTACATCGGCGGGTATCCCGCGAATTGCATCGGGTGCGGAAACATCATCGGCACGCCCGGTCCTTGTCCGTGCATCATCGGCATGTGCGGCGGGTACATCATCTGCGGCGGGTAAAAGGGCCCGTGCACGCCGTACTTGGGTCCACCGTACCCCGGCACGTACCCTCGTCCGTCGTCGGGACGTCCGACGTGTCGCATCGCTTCGCTCACGTCGATCATCTTCCCCATGAATGGCATCTGACGATGCGCCTTGATCATCTCCGCCACGGCGACGTCGGCAAAGACGATGAATCCGTACCCTTTACACTGTCCCGTGTGCTTGTCGTAGATCATCTTGACGCTCAAGACGGTGCCGTAATGGGCAAAGTACCACCCCAACGCCTCGGGCGACGCCTCCATGGGTAACCCGCCGACGAAGACGGTATTTTCAGTCCCAGGCGCGGGCGCGGACGTCGTGCCGGAACCACCGCTCTCGCTCTCGCTCGCGCCGTCATCGAGCGCGCCGACGTACTTTGGACTCCGCGCCATCGCCTTGACGCTCGTCTTCGTCCCGACGTGTTCCGCGTATCCTCGCGCGCCGACGATGGGCACGCCGTTCAGTTTCCGTTCACCACCGTTCGATGCACCGCGTCGAACACCACCACAACCACCACCCATCGTCGTCGCGTTCGTCATCGATCGTCCGCCGCCCGAGGTGTCGCTCAGAGACTCGCGCGACCCCCCTCTCGAGAGGCGCCCGCCGCGCGCGCCCGTCGCCCCGCCTCGTCTCGCGACGTCCTCCGCGCCCCCGCCGCGCGCTCCGTTCCCACCGTGCACTCGATCCACCATCACCGGCGTCGGTTCATCCCTCGTCGCTTCCTTCACGTCCACCGCCTTACCCTCGATGTGCACCTTTTCCAACGCGCGCACCGCGTCCGCCGTCGCCGCGTCGACGAATTTCACGAACCCGTACCCCTTGCGCGCCTGCGTCTGCCTGTCGTAAATCATCTTGACGCTCTCCACCGCACCGTGCGCGTCCTCAAAAAACGCACGCACGCGCGCTTCATCACACTCGTGATGCACACCACCGACGAACACCGTGCGATGTCTCGCGTCCTCGCTCGCCGCGTCGCGCGTCGCGTCCCGCTTCGTCCCGCCCCGCCCCCGCGCGTCCGCGTCGGCGTCGTCGGTCGATCGCATCGTCTCCCCCTCGTCCTCCGCCGTCGCGCCGTCGTCCTTCACCGCCACCGTCAACGATTCCTCCGTCGTCGTCTTCACGCGTTCATCCTCTCGCGCATCCTCGCGTCGCTCGTCGTCCTCGCGCGTCGTCTCCCCATCGCTCGCCACCTCGTCGACGTCACGCGTCGATGCCGATCGACGTCGACCGTCGTCGTCTTCACCCATCGTGTACGTCGTCCACACGACGTCGACGAACGGAACGGAACGTGAAGCGCGCGAGACGAATCCACGCCGTCGTCGCACGCCTCACCGTCGAGTCGTCGTCGTCGAGTCCCGTCGTCGAATCGAATCGAATCGTCCGTCGTGTGACGTCTCGAACGAGGACGCACACGAGGAGGACGGTCGCGCGTCGCGACGAATGACATCATCTCACGCGGTGAATAGATGCGTGAATGAATGGGTTGAATGCGACGTTTCGATCGATCGATCGATCGATCGATCGGTGCATACGTCGATGGGTGACCCACCGGGACGACCGATGCGTCTCGGGTCGTCTAGGGGGGGGGGACTCATTGGAGGTGTGTGACTCGATAATCAAATCCCCACGAGTACTCGACCCCGACCACCCATATTGGTGCGACCGCGACCGCGTCATCGATCGGTCCATCCATTCGTCATCACCCGGGTGCGAACGCCGATCGGGTGATCGATCGATCGATGGAACGATGGATGACGCGATGACGCGATCGATCGATCGATGCGTCGATCGGGTGAGGATCGATTGAACGAATGCGTTGACGTGACGTGCGTGCGATGAGTGAATGAATGAATGCGTGATGAGTGAGCGCGTGGACGTTCGATGATGACGACGGCGGTGGTGACGGCGCGACGGGTGGTGATGCGCGCGCGGACGTTCGTCGCCCGGTCGTCGTCGTCGTCGTCGTCGGGGGAGACGATGGAGACGATGGAGACGATGGAGACGATGGAGACGATGGAGACGCGCGCGGTGGTGGCGCTCGTGCCGTACGGAAACGCCGACGGAATCGATGACGGCGACGCGAGTCGACGGTATCGGTGGTTGGTGCACGCGCGCGCGAGGACGGAGACGTCGAGCGCGCGCGCGATGGACGCGGCGGTGCGAGAGGCGACGCGAGAGCGGGGGGTGGTGGCGCGATGCGCGCGCGCGATGGAAGCGGCGGCGCCGGCGGCGCGCGCGGCGAGCGCGCGGGCGCGCGCGTACGGCGAACGGACGTGGCGCGCGATGGGACAGGCTTCGCCAGGGTCGGTGCGACGGAGGATCTATGATCTCGGTATGTACGCGATGGATCGGATCGATCCGAGAGAGACGACGCTGTGCGCGATGCCGAGAGACGCGTCGTCGATGGAGGTGGCGTATCCGCGAGGCGCGATGGACGCGAGACGGGCGAGGCGAGAGATGCGAGACGCGGTGGAACGAGGGACGGCGAACGCGCGAACGGCGACGAGGATGTACGCGATCGGGGTGCCGCTGTCGATGCCGATGTTTTTATCTCCGGTGAGTAACTTTCCGTTGTATTATTTCGTGTTTCGGTTGTTTTCGTCGACGCGCGCGACGGCGGCGGGGACGGCGGCGGCGAAACTTCTGGGCGACGCGGGCGAGGAGCGTGAGGCGGAGGAGCGCGCGATGGCGATCGAACGGGAAATCTTGGACATCGGTGGTGGCGACGCGTTCGTGTGCGCGCGAGTTGCCGCGCGGGACGGGGCGCCGCCGACGATCGCCGCCGACGCCGCCGACGCGGCGTGTTGTCGACTCGCCGATCCGGCGCTCGAGAAATTCTTGCGAGACGAAGGACCGGACGCGTTGTTCGTGCCGTGCGACGCCTTGGCGGAGGCTGCGCGCGCGCACGAGGACTCGAAAGAGACGTGCGCGGCGGCGCGCGTCGAGGAGATGTTCGGCGTCGCCGGGGTGGTCGAGTTGTCGCGAAAACACAGACGATACGACGAAATTTACGCGTAATCAAATCAATCATTCATTCTTTTCTGTAGCGTTCTTCGTTACGGATGAATAGTCGTTCTAGCATGTCTTACAACGCAAGTGTATACCATAAACGTCTAACGTTCAAGATCCGCGAACGCGCGAAGAAGCGCCGAGCCGACCGCTTAGAGGCGGACGCCGTTGCCGCACTTACCGCAGGAGATGCGGTCAAAGTGGTGCGCCATGAAGACACCGGCGCCGCAGGTGGCGGAGGTGCACTCCTTGCGGAGACGTTCAACCTTACCGGCGTCGTCAACCTTGTAGAGCTTCAAGATGGCGAGCTTCACCTTCTTGTGCACGTGCTTCACCTTCTTCGGCTTGGTGTACGTCTTCTTTTTACGCTTCTTACCGCCACCGCGCAAGCGCAACACCAAGTGGAGCGTGGACTCCTTTTGGATGTTGTAATCCGCGAGCGTGCGACCGTCCTCGAGTTGCTTACCGGCGAAGATCAAACGTTGTTGATCCGGCGGAATGCCCTCCTTGTCTTGGATCTTCGCCTTCACGTTGTCGATGGTGTCCGAGGACTCCACCTCCAAGGTGATGGTCTTACCCGTCACTGCGTCATCATCGCGAACACGCCGTCGTCTCGTCAGTCACACCGTTCGACGGTCCCGAACACGCGCGCCATCTCACGTCTCCGCGCGCCATCTCGACGACGTCCACACGACGTCCCCATCCATCGCGCGCGCGCGCCCATTCCGAAAAACCCTAAACGCGCGGTGGCTCGACCGCGCCATCGTCCGCGCCGCGCGCGCCGAAACAGTCGCCTCGCCGTCGCGTCACGCACAAGTCTTGACAAAAATTTGCATCTCGTGTGTCGACGCGTACGAGTTCGGGATTGGTCCGTCGTCACTCGCGGGGCGTCGCAAAGAGGCGGACGCGCGCGCGCGGCGCATCCACCCGTCGTCGCGTCGCGATGGGGAAAAGGTCCGGGTATGACACGTCTCGAGCCCGGACCGATGCGTCCCTGGGGTGTTGAGTCAGGACCCGTCGTGGAGTCCGTGTGCGTCTGGACGCGAAACGACACCGACCGCGGGCGCGCGAGCGCCAGACCTCGACGCGCGTCGGTCGGCGGCGGCGGACGACGGACGACGGACGACGCCGTGCGTCTTTCTTTCCTTCGCGTCCTCCGTTCGTCGTCGTCGTCGCGATGGAGGCGCGCGTGGACGACGCGACGATGACGACGACGCTCGATGACGATTTCGTCGTCGTCGACGCCGAGGAGGTGGCGTCGGCGATTCGCGCGCACGCGGTCGCGTGTTACGAGTACGTCTCGTCGTCGTCGTCGTCGTCGTCGTCGTCGTCGGACGCATCGCCGGAACGAGTGTTGGCCGCGTTCGCGCGCGCGCGACGGGAGTTGGCGAGAGGAGACGAGACGAGCGCGAGACGACGAATGCGACGACGGTGGGCGCGTTTCGTCTCGGCGGTGCGGTGCGGTGGAATGGTCGCGCGCGTGGCGATGCATCCGATGACGCGACGGGTGGTGTTTTTTGCGTGGGTGTGTTCGGGGAAACCGGTGCGTTCGGTGTGGGGGGTGTGGTGAGAGAAGAGACGACGACGACGAGACGAGACGAGACGAAGGACGACGCGAGTCGGCGCGGCTATGTTGTAATGTGCTATGAAAGAATGAATCAAATCTAGGAACACGCGGCATATCTACACGAATGATCGGCTCGCGCGTTCATCCCGTGAATTTCATCGGCGCGTTGGACGCGGTGGCGTCGCTGAATCCCGCGCGTTGCCAATCGCACTGCGCGCGCAATCCGACGCGGCGTTTCAATTCCATCGTCGTCTCGGCGGGGATGAGATTACTCTCGAGACCGAGACGAGAGAGCGTTGAATTTTCATCCAGTGCGTTCATGAGCTCGGTCGCGCCGTCGCGCCCGATGGCGTTTCTCGTGAGATCGAGCGTCTCCAACGTCGTGTTGTCTCGCAAATCGGCGGCGATATCGGTCGCGCCGGGATCGCCAAACGTGTTCGAGCCGAGATTCAGCGTCTTCAGGGACTTATTCTCACCGAGAGCATCGGCGAGCCACCACGCGTCGTCGTCCGTCATCTCGTTCGCCTGAAGATTGAGCTCTCTGAGGTTACCCGCGTCGCGCTTGAGCGCTTGCGCCAACCACTTTGCGCCCTGGCGCACAGAATTATTCGACAAATCCAACTCTTCGACGTTGTGCAACACGTCGGCGATCGCCTGTGCGCCCTCGGCACCGAGGACGTTGCACTTCATGTCGAGTCTTCGCATACATTTCGAGATTCGAGCGACACCGTCGTCGTCTCGCTCCATGTCGTCGTCTCCGTCCTCGCGACGCCGCTTGCGCAGCGCCTCGGCGAGCGATCGCGCGCCGTCGGCACCAATACCGTTGAAACCGAGAAAGATGCGCTCGATGTTACCGAAACCGTGCGTCTCGAGCGCCGCGCATCCCTCGTCGCCGCATCCGTTGTGCTGAATGTCCAATTCTCGAACGCTCGTATCGCCGGCGAGCGCTTCGGCCAACGCGCGCACGCCGTCGGCGCCGATCAGGTTGTGCGCGAGATTGAGCGCCTTCAACATCTTCGAATGCTTCAACGCCCCCGCCATGGCAATCGCACCTTCGGCGCCGAGCGCGTTGCCTCTCAAATCTAATCGTTCGAGCGGACATCCGTTCTCGTCGAGCACCGCCGCCAACGCGGTGCCCGCCGATGTCCCCAAACCGCACGAAGACAGATCAACCTTTCTCAACGCTCGCGCCTCTGTGAGAGCGCTCACGAGTCTCGTAAACCCATCACCGCTCAAACCTTTCCCACCGCGAAGCGTCAGCGACGTCAAACGCGCCGCACTCGATGTCCCGCCCGCGACGCCTCGAAGCGCGCGTCCGAGCAACCACGCCGTCTCGTCCCTCGGCCGTCTCACCTCGAGCTCGAGCGACCGTCCTCTCTCCGCGTCCTCCACGAACGATTCCGCCATCTCGTTCGCCCCGTCCAACGCTCGCATGGCGTCTCCACCGAGATCCAACGTCGTCCGTCTCGTCGTCGACGCGCGCGTCGTCGGCTTCGTCGGCGTCCGCCGTCCTCCCGAGCTTCCCACCTCGAACGCCAGGCTCAACCGACCCATCGCGTCCATCACCTCGCTCGTCCCTCTCGCGCGCTTCTCTCCTCGACCGACGACGTCGTCGTCCACGTCCATCTCGCTCGCGCGCGTCGACCGTTTGGTGCCCAGGCCCAGGAAATCCAACGTCTCGTCCACCTCATCTCTCGCGCGCCTGACGCGCGCGAGCGCGCCCGCGTCGTCGTCGTCGACGTCGTGGGAGACGCTCATGACGCGCGCGTCGCTCGCACCGCCCGCGCGCGCCGAGCGCGCGCGAGTGACGCGCGCCGAGCGCCGCGCCGCCTCGTCACTTTGCCGCGTCGGCGTCATGGTGGAACTCCGACGGCGTCCGAAGACGCCGCTCGCGTCAACGCGACCGCGCACGCGCGCGGTGGAGGTGCGCACGCGCGATGCGACGCGCGCGAACGAACGCGACGCCACGCTCGACCGGAGACGCGCGATGAGATGTTGGATGGAGGCTTCGTAACGTCCCCTCTCGGGAAAACGGTTCGCGCGTGACTGACGCTCGGTGCGCTCGCGCGCGCTCGACGCGCAGGAAAACAATGGGGAACCTCCGTCGCCGTCGTCGCCTCGAGCGCCTAAGCGACGGGTGTCGTTCGATAACGCCAAGCGCGTGATCGCCAAGGGCAAGGCGAGGTGGCAGAGCTTGCGCACGCGAACGCAGTCGACGGTGTTGATGATAGGGAGCGTGATCGGAATCATGCTGTGTGGACACGCGTTCGCTATTTTGTTGTGTCTGTGCGTGCAGTTTCTGATGGCGAAGGAATTGTTCATGTTCGTGGCGAACTCGCACGAGGAGGAGAGCGTGCCGGGGGAAGAGACGGCGGCGCTGCGAAAAAAGACGATGACGCTGCGATGGTACTGGTTTTGGACTCTCTCGTTCGCGGTGTACGGAAGAATCGTCAAGTATATGTGGCTCGGTTTCATGAGCGCCAAGGAGTGGAACGAGTTGCTGTTGAACGGGGCGGAGGTCAGCCCGACGTCGTGGTTGTTGATGCATCACACGTTTTTGAGCTATTGTGCCTATCTCGGGGGCATCGTGTATTTCGTGTTGACGCTTCGCAAGGGTAGGTACGCGTATCAGTTCGCGCAGTTTGCGTGGACGCACATGATCATCGCCGCGACGACGACGACCGGATACTTTAACGTGTCCAACATACTCGAGGGTATGATTTGGTTCGTGTTTCCGCTCTTCATGGTCATCGTCAACGACATCATGGCGTACATTTGCGGAAAGCTCTTCGGTAAGACGCAGTTGATCAAGATCTCGCCCAACAAAACGTGGGAAGGGTTCATCGGCGCCTTCTTCTCCACGCTCATCGTGGCGCCGCTCTTCGCCGCATATCTGCAACAGTTTAGTTACTTTACGTGTCCGCCGAGCGGAGAGGTGTACTTCCGAGGCGTCTTCTCGCGTCACGTGTGCGCCCCCGCCGAGCCGTTCATCGTTTCCAACAAACCGATCTCGATGTTCCTCGGTGGCATCGCCGGCCCCATCTTCACGAAGATCACCGGCATCTCCACCGTGCGGTGTTCGATGTTTATGGTGCACTCGCTCGCCTTCGCCACCTTCGCCAGCGCGGTGGCCCCTTTCGGCGGCTTCTTCGCCTCTGGATTCAAGCGCGCGTTCAAGATCAAAGACTTCGCGGCGACGATCCCCGGACACGGTGGCATCACCGATCGCATGGATTGCCAAGTCATCAACTCGTGCTTTTCTTCGCTCTACCTGTCCAATTTCGTCAAGCACGTGGGCGGCTCGCTGACGCTCGGCATGCTCCTCACCAAGATTGAGCTCGTCAGTGACGAGCACGCCATCGAGCTGTATAACGCTCTCGGCAAGATGCTCAAAACACGCGGATTGAGCCTCGTCAACACCGCCCCGACGCTTTAAAAACATCTTGTAACGTCCCGTTGTTTTAGCCTCACGCCGTCGGATGACTACAATCCATCTACCCTTTTCAATTACAAAACGCGTCCGTCTCGCGCTATTCGCTCTCCCCAGCCTTGGCCGGTTGCGCGTCCGCGATCGCGGCGAGATACATCAAGTTCTCCTGCAGTTTCGTCTGGTACTTGGCGCACTCGGTGAGCTTGCCCACGTTTTGGTTCTCGAGGATGGCGAGGATCAGTTGTTGATTCTCATCCAAATACTTTTGAATGAGTTCCGTCGTCACCACCGTCGGCGGTGCGTTCGGCGCGGTGGTCGACGGCGCGGTGGTCGACGGCGCGGACGACGGACCGAGTTCACCGGACATGGTCTGACGCGCGACGACGTCTGTGGGGACCGGACGGTTCGAGCTCGAGCTCGACGCGTCCCGCGAACCGGACGCGACGACGAGACGCCGTCGGACGAGACGTTGGATCGCGCGTAAAAAATAACGAAATAAATAAATCTACATTACATGAACGCGCGCGGCGCCGTCGCGAACGACGCTCTCTCGCGTCGCGCGCTCGTCACTCGGTCTCGTCCGCGCCGCCGAAGGACGCGTCCACGAACCCCATGAACCCCACGACGAACGTCTTCGCGAACGCCCACGTCCCGTCCCTCCCTCGTTTTATCGCCACGTCCCTCGCCGCGAGCGCCACCACCGCGTGCGCGACGCACACGAACTCTATGAACGCGCGCGCGTTCGCCTCCTGTCCCTTGGTCAACGCGCCGATCCTCGACCAGTCCCCGCTCCACCCGGCGTCGACGATGCCCGCCAGGACGACCGCGATGGCGAGTTGCAGAGGCCCGAACCACGGTTCGCGCGGCGTCGTCCCGAACGCGCGCTCGAACGCGCGCCACGCGTCCTCGTCGTACGCATAAAAAATTTTCTTCGTCGTCTCATCACCTTTATCGTCGTCGTCGCGCGACGCCGACGCCGACGCGACGCGAGCGGTCGGTCGCGGGAGACGCGCGACGCGCGCGCGCCTCCCGCCCGTCGACGTCAACGTCGGCGGCGACGGTCGAGACGTCGACGCGAGAAGCGCCCTCGTCGACGCCATTGGTTGCGCGACGAATTGTCTCGAACATGGCGTCGCGCGCGACCGTGCTCTTCGCGACCGCGCTCGCGTGCGTGCTCGCGCGCGCGGACGCGCGCGCGTTCACCGCGTCGTCGTGCGCGCCGCCGAAGTACGCGTGCGCGGGAGGCGCGCCCACGCTCGGTGACGCGACGCGATGCCACGCGAGTTGGGCATGTCGAATCGTCTGTTCTCCCGGCGCGTCGTGCGCCGAGACGTTCACGATTCGCGCCGGCATCGCCACCGTGCCGGATGGTACCACCGTCGCGTTCAACGCGTCCGAGGACGCGCTCGAACTCGGACCGACGACGTTCGGGGGCGACGCGTCGTGCACGGCGGTTGGATGCGATTCGTACGCGACGCGATTAACGGCGCAAAACGTCGCGTACACGCGGCGGTACGATGGAAATTGGTGCGAAGTGAAGGAGACGAGCGAGCGGTGCAAGTTCGAGGGCGCGCCGAAGGATGAGCGATGGACGGAGTTCACGGTGACGATGAAGTGTAGGAATAAGATTTTGCCGTGCACGGGGGCGCGCGCCGTGGCGGAGGTTGATTTCTTGGGCGTCGTCGGACCGAGCGCGCCGTCGCCGCCGACGCCGCCGGAACCGCCGCGCGCGCCGCCGACGCCGCCGTCGCCGCCGATGCCGCCGCCACCGCCGGGAACGTTTTCGCCGGGCGGCGCGGGACGAAGACGCGCTCGAGCGGCGTTGATAGTCGTCCTCGTCTCGATCCTGATCTACGCCGCGTTCGGGAGCGCGTACGTGTACGCCCTCGGACGAGGCTGGGTCGAAGGATTCGTCGAACCGTGTTGGGAGCGCGAGGGAAGCTTTTGCGAGATGGTGTGGTGTTGGTGCTTTCCCGCGTATTGGCGCGCGTCGGACCAGGAGTGTCTGGACGCCTACGAAGCGTCGAACGAGCGACGCGATCGCACCGGCGATTTCCGACACACGCAGACGACCGCACCGCTTCTCAACGATGATTCCGATTCGACCGAGTGACGACGCCCGATCGTCCTCGCGTGTATTCTTTACCTGTACTTTTCTTTCCGTCGTCGTTCTGCACGCGCCCGCAGAGCGCGACTCCGTCGCGTCCCCTCGTCGACCACGTCCGCGATTCTCTGTCGCGCGCGACTCGCCCTCGCGCGACCTCGTCTTCGCGCGCGACGGATGTCCTCGCCCGATGCGAAACGCGCGAAGACAATGACGTCGACGCGCGCGGGCGATTCGAACGTTCCCGGGACAGCCGAGGCGCCCGCCGATAACGGTTGGCTCGCCGCGTTGCACGCCGAGCGTTTGAAGCGCCGTGGACTCGCGCCGGTGATGTCGGAGCGAGACGCCGAGCGTGCGCGCGCGAACGAGCGCGCGAGCGCCATCGCGTCGGCGGCGACGGACGGGAGGGCGCCCGCGTCGGCGGCGTCGCTCTCGGAGACGCTGCGAGCGAAACGGGAACGCGCGGGCGAGGTGGATGCTCCCGCGACGCGCGCGGGCAAAGAGAGCGGAGACATTCGATTGTTGACGTATAACGTGTGGTTCGGCGACGTGGCGACGGTGGAGCGCTTAGAGGCGCTCGGAAAGGTGATCGAAGAGTGCGACCCGCACGTGTTGTGTCTGCAAGAGGTGACACCGCAGGCGATGTTCGTGTTGCGATCGCAGGCGTGGTGGGAACGATACGTCGTCGGGCCGAAGCCTCCGTTACAGGAATACTTTAGCATGATGCTTTTCAAGCGCACGGTGCGAAGCGAGGCGGTGAAGCGCGATCAGTATCCATTTAGAAATTCACAAATGGGTCGGTACCTCGACGTCGTGAGTTACATGCGGTGTCCGAGCAGTCTGCGCACGTTCGCGGTCGGGAGTTCGCACCTCGAGTCGTACATCAACGCCAATCGCACGAGCGCGAAAGAGCGGCGCGTGCAGATCGCTGAGTGTTTCTCGCGGCTCAATAAACACGAAAATGCGATTTTCATGGGGGACACGAACTGGGACGATAAAGACGTCGACGTGCCGCTACTGCCGGAATGGCGAGATGCGTGGCTCGAGACGCATCCGAATGATCCCGGATACACGTACGACGCTCGAAAAAACGCCATGTTACGCGGGTACCTGCGAAAGAGACTCGACCGCGCGTTCGTCAAGCTCAAGCACTTTGACGTGAAGTCGATCGAAATGGTGGGCACGCAACCCATCCCGGGCGTGACGTACCACAAAACCGTGAGTAATCGAGGCAAGGCTGAGATCATCGAGCTCCCCGTCGTGCCGAGCGATCACTTCGGCTTGCTCTTGACCCTTCGAGGGTCTATAAAGACGAACGGCGACGGCGACAAACGAACAGGCGTTGTCGATTTGACATAGAAAATATTTCAAAGCGGATCGAATTTAGCTAACGAAAGAATCACTTGTTACCGTCCACGCTCGCGCTCGTCGTCGTCTGCGCGTCGCTCGCCGCGCCCCCCGCGTCCGCTTCGGCCGCCTCATCTTGCGCGATTTGTTCCTCCAAGGCTTTGATGTCCTCACTGACGACTTGCTCCTTCAAGTGCATCTTCGCGAACTCTGCCTCGTGTTTCATCTTCTCGAGCTCCAGTTCCTTGAGCTTGAGATTATGTCGACAAATCTCCATCTCTCGCTGCGTCACCTCGAGTTCTTTCGGGCATCCATCTGTCTGCGCCGACGCCTTTGCCTTCACGTGCTTATCCACCTCCTCCGTCTTCTTTTTCATTTCTTCCGAGTGCTCCGCCACTTGCAACTTCAACTTTTCTAGTTCGTGCTTAGACGTCTCCAGCTCCGCATTCACCGAATCCTTCTCTCTCACCGCTTGTTCCCACGCCTTGTTCTTTAAAAACAAATCATTCTCCAGCGTGTGCACGCGCGCGCGCGCCTCTCGCAAGTCCCCCGCCAACCCATCCCTCGTCATGCGCACGCGTCTCTTGCTCACCACCTCCTTCCGACTGTAATACGTCAGCCACAGGAACATCGTCCCGATCACCGCGACGAGATACCACGGATTACACGCGAACGCACCCCCGCGTCGACGCTTCTTCCCGAATCCGTCGTCGAACGGCATGAGTCCCGGCCCCGGTCGCGGCGGTTGCGCCCCCGGGCCGACGTCCCCGCGCGGCGGCGCGTACGCGCCGGGCGCCGGTCCGGGCGCGGCGTACCCGAATCCGGGCTCGTGCGTCGCGCGTCGTCGCATCGCGCTCATGTCGGTCCGTCTGTCGGTCGTCGCGAGATGACGCTCGAGCGCGTGGAAACCGCGCGTTTAAACGCGCGTTTCAACCGCACACGCGCGCGCGCGACGACGTCGAGGACGCCCACCGCGAGCGCGGGGAACATGTGGGCGATGTGCGATGCGTCGATGGTGGCGCGCGCGAGACGCGAGAGCGGGTCGCGCGCGACGCACGGGCGCGCGGGCGCGTCCTCGCTGACGCGGCGATCGACGTGGCGATCGACGCGCTGTGGACGCACGCGCGAGGGTGCGCGCGCGCTCGAGAGGGGTGAACACGACGCGAGCGCGATGTGTGCGCGGCGGTCGCGCGCGCTCGAGGAGGGGGAGGCGTTGGGGGGCGCGCTCGGAGGCGCGTGGCGTCGGTCGTTGGTCGGGGCGCTCGCGGTGGCGCTGTGCGCGACGACGGCGGGCGGTGGTGTGGAGCGCGCGCTCGCGGACGACGCGGTCGTGGTAAAGGTCTCGGAGGACGCGCGCGGGGCACCGGTGGTGGTGGTGGTGGAGGAGGAGGCGACGACGGCGACGGCGACGGCGCCGAGCGTCTCGGTGGACGCTCGTCCGCCAAAGGAGGAGCAAAAGGCGGAGGATGGGAAGAAGACTGATCGGCGCGGTCGCATGCGTGAACTGCAAGATTTACGTTCGGAGTTGGAGATTAAGGAGCTGGAGCTCGAGAGTAAGGAGAACGAGCTTCAAAAGAGCGATCAAACCGTGCAGGTGTTGCAACAGGAGCTCGAGCTCAAGACGAAATTGTACGAGCTCATGAAAACCGAGCGAGACAAGGCGATCGAGGAATCAAAGCTAGCCAGCGGCTTGTGCGCGCAAGTTGGTGGGTTTTAGGGCTAATTCAGCCGCTTATTTGTCAGCAAGATTTGACCAAGATGCATTCGTAAAAAATTCCGTCTCGACGCGTCTCGCGTCTCGGCTCCGACGTCACATTTCGACTCTCGACATGGGTGAACACGAGCGACAGCGCCACATCCTCGAGGACGAACTCGGGCGTCCACTCCACGCCCTCGTCGACGACGATCTCGCGCGCGCGAACGAGCAATTCAGACGTCGCACGTTCGAGGCTTTCGCGTCGGCGAGACTCGTCTTGGCCAGTTGCACTCTGCGCGAGTATCTCGAAACATACGCCGAAGATCGTCAGCCGCCGCTCATGGTCGCTGATGCGCTCGATGTCGGCGAGTGCGTGGAACTGATGCGCGCGTTCGCCGTGTCGTCGTGCCCCGTCTTGACGGGCGACGCCAAGACATTTCTGGGCTGGTGCTCGGTGACGGACGTGCTCTCAATGGTTCTCGGCGCAGTCGAGAGAATCCGACCACCGAGCGAAGATCTCGTGCGTCTGACGTCCGCCGTCAGTGGTAAACCTCACGTACACTCCGCGTGGGGGGTTCTCCGTCGAAGTGTCCGAACCGTGACGTCGTCGGAGCGTCTCAGCGACGCCGATTCCATCGAGAAGAGCGAAGTCGATTTGGACAACGCGAGACGAAAATGGTTGAGTTCGATCGACCGCACGGACGTGCGCGCAGCCGTCGACGAGGTGTGCAAATTGACGTTGAAACAAGCTCGAAGGATGACGCACAGCGAAGAGGACGGGCGCATGGTGTCGCGAGTCTCGGCGGAGGACGCCGATTTACTTGAACTCGTTCGATCTGGTTTTCTGAGAAACGTCATCACGGCTGGAGACGCCGTGGCGCCTCGAAGATGCCACGAGTGTCACAGAGTGTGCACGTACTCGCTGCGACCGGATGAGAAGGACGATATGAAGCCAAAAATGGTCGTCGAAGCGCTCATATCGCAAACGGACGTCATCGATTTTCTCCTCGATAACAGCGACCGATTCGACGAGACGCTGAAGCGCCAAAATTTGCAGTCGTTGGGTCTCGGTAAAGCGATCCACCATCGCGTGTTTCCGGACTCGGACGTGCTCTCCATCTTTCCGACGACGCGTTTATTGGACGCATTCGCCACGATGCACATGAGCGGCCGCTCGTGTCTCGGCGTCGTCGACGAGCCGAGAGGCTGCCTGGTGGACGTTTTGAGCGTGTCCGATCTCCTGGACGCCGTCTTCGATCCCGAGGGTCTCTGCGACACCGTGCAGGCGTACACGAACAGCCGCGCGACCGAACGCCGACCCCTCATCGTCGTCCATGAAGATTCTGATTTCATCGACGTCCTTCGCCGAATGCGGGACGAAGCCGTCCATCACGTGTTCGTCGTCGACCTCGACGGTTCACCCCTCCGCGTCGTGACCCCGAGCGATTGTCTCTCTCGAATCGCGCTTCCGGGCAGTCGAAAAGTTGGTTGGCGGTACGACACGTACGACGTTCATCCCGACACGTTTAGCAAGAATCCGTCGCAACTCGCGCGCCCCGCGCCGGGTTCGGCGGCGTGACGAGCGCCGGGTTCGGCGGCGCGACGTCGACGAATCCTCGATCCAATCCACGCGCGTCCCACGCGATGTCTCTACAATCAGTACTTTTGCGTTTTCATGATCTTCCGTCTTTCGCTCGCTCGCGTACCCTCACGCGTCCCGACCGCGCGATGAAACAAACGTCGGCGTCCCGCGCGTCGCGTCACTCGGCGCCTCTCGCGGAGCTTCATCATCAATCAAACGACATGAATCGCTTGATGAGCGGCATGCCCGGCGCCCCCGCGCAGACGGGCGACGCCGCACAGGTGGATACCGCGGAACAAGTGTACATCTCCAGTCTCGCGCTGTTGAAGATGCTCAAACACGGTGCGCGCGCGTCTCTCGTCGCGCCATCGCCGTGACGTTGACTCTCGAAACCTCTCGCGCGAGATCCGCGATCGCGCGCGTGCGCGCCGCGATGCGTCGACTGACGACGACGACGACGACGAACGAACGGTCGAACGAACGATGCAGGTCGCGCGGGCGTTCCCATGGAGGTCATGGGTCTCATGCTCGGTCAATTCGTGGATGAATACACGGTGACGGTGGTGGACGTCTTCGCCATGCCGCAGAGCGGCACGGGCGTGAGCGTCGAGGCGGTGGATCCCGTGTTTCAGACGAAGATGTTGGACATGTTGAAGCAGACCGGGCGAGAGGAGATGGTGGTGGGGTGGTATCACTCGCACCCGGGTTTCGGGTGTTGGTTGTCCGGCGTGGACATCAACACGCAGCAGTCGTTTGAGCAGTTGAATCCTCGACTGGTGGCGGTGGTGATCGACCCGGTGCAGAGCGTGCGAGGAAAGGTTGTGATCGACGCGTTTCGATTGATCAATCCGCAGACGATCATGTTGGGACAAGAGCCGAGACAGACGACGTCGAATCTGGGACATTTGAATAAACCCTCAATCAGCGCGTTGATTCACGGGTTGAATAGACACTACTACAGCATCGGCATTTCGTACGCGAAGTCGGTGCTCGAGGAGAAGATGTTGTTGAATCTGAACAAGTCGAAGTGGAGCTCGGGATTGAAGGTGAACAAATTCGACGAGCACGAAAAGGAGAACGAGAAGGTTGTGCTCGAGTTGAAGGAATTAGCCACCAAGTACGAGAAGGCTGTGGAGGAGGAGGGGAAGCTCACCGCGCAAGAGCTCGTGGTGAAAAACGTCGGCAAGCAAGATCCGAAGAAGCATCTCAGCGAAAACGTGCAAAAGCTCATGTCGGATAACATCGTGCAGACGCTCGGAGTGATGCTCGATACGATTTGCTTTTAAATCTCTAATCTGTGTCCTCGGTCACAAAAATCTAGCTCTAGTAGTAACTTGAAACGAAGAGTCGACAAACGTTTCGCGTCCACGTCATGGCGCCTCGGGTGCGACGGTTTTCGAACCGACATCCTTCCAATCCGTGCTCAACACGGTCCCACCGCTCTCTTGAAACGATTTGTTCATCGCGCGTCGCGTGTCGTCGTCGGCGTTCATGTAAATCTTTTGAAAGAGTTCGTTGAGCGCCTCGTCGCCTTGCGGTTTTTCATCCGCGAGCTCGGCGTCGAGCTCCGCCTCGAGCGCGTCCCAATCCTTCGCCGAACGTTTGTCCTTTTGAACAATCACCTCGTTGTACACGTTTTTCGTCCCAGCGACGGTCGATGTCGCTAAACCACCGCCACCTCGTCGCTCGAGATCGTCCCAGTGTACGGGCGTCCTCTTCATCATGCGAATCTCCACCTTCACCGGCGTCACATTGACCGCCCCAGCATCTCTAAACACCGCCCCGAAAAGTCTCAGATCGAGCACATACGGATCATACATCTTCGCGTGTCCGTCACCGCCGCTCAGAGCGTCGATGGTTACCCTGATCTCGTCGCACGCGTCGTTAAAATCCACCGTGAGCGCGTCGGCGGTGACGCCCTTCGCGTAAATTTCAACCGTCACGTGCGTCTGCGATTGAAACCAGGCGCGCCTAAATTTCTCCACCGCGCTCGATGACAGCGCACCCTTCCCACTCTTTGCCTCCGATTCCGCCTCTCGCGCGCGTCCGAGCCACTTCATCATCATCGCGCGCCGACTCGTCCCCGCCGTCTCCAACGTAATGCCTCGTTCAAGCACTTCCCTCGCCTTCTCGTGCGCCCCGATCTCGTGCGCCGCGATGCCCAACCGCAACAACGCCTCGCAATCGTCCGCCGCGATTGCCGCCGCGTCCACGGCATCCGCGAACGCTTCCTGCGCGAGTCCGACGGCGAGGAACGTCTTGGAGCGATGACACAGCAGCGGGACATCGCGTTTGAGCGCCGTCGTCGAGAGCGCGTCGTCACATATTTGCAGCGACTCGTCGTAGTCCTCGTCGTCAAACGCGCGTCGGGCGTCGTCGAGCGCCGTCATGGACGCACACGACGCGACGCGACGCGAGGCAAAGTGAGGTGAGGCGTCGAGTGTCGTCGGTCAACGCGCGCGCGGTGGGGAAAAAGGTGCGTTCGTATTCGAATAATCTCCTACGCGAGGCCGATGGAAATCGGTTACTCGATCTGCCACGCGAGCTCTCTGCGTCCGATGCTCTCGTTCACGTCGCCCGTGTCCTTGTCGGATTGCGTCCAACTCATGCGAACGTTATAGAGGCGTTGGTTTTCTTTTCGACGAACCATGTCGAATTTTCCAGAGACGACGGCGCCGTCCGAGGCATAAATCTCCGGCCACATGTAGAAGGCTTGTTGTCCCCAGTGCGTGGCTCCGTTCGCGTCCGGCGCGGTGGTGAGTTGCACCGGGTTTTCGCACGGATTTTCATCCGAGCCGGCGAAGGTGACGTCGAACCAACCGGCGAAGGCGCCGACGCGCGTCTCCCCGGATGGTCCCGCGCGTCCGTCGAAGAGTTTCATCTTGAAATCGACGTCTCGGAGCACCTTGATGTCTTCCATCGAGCATTTGTTGAGATCGAAACTCGCGAGGGTGCACGGTGTGGACATCAGTTGCGACGGATGAATGTCCACCCACGCCGACGTGTTCAGGTAGTGCTCCTTTTGCTCGTCCTCGTATTCGTCATCCATGCACGATAAATCGATGCCGTAGTTGTCGCGAGTCGCCGCGACGAACTCCTTCCACACCGAGAGCGACTCTTGTAACTCTTGATACTTTTGTCCGCTCTTGTTCGACTTGATGCAGCTCAGGTACATCTTCGCGTGCGACGGAAACATGGCGCCGCCCGGTTTCATCCACTTGTCCCTCGCGTGTAACACGGAATCGAACATCGACTCTCGCAATAAGAAATACCCCATCCATTCGCTAATGATGACGTCCACTTTTTCCGGAAGCTCCACCTCCTCCATCGATCCCTGAATCACCTCCACGACGTCGCTCAGACCGTTCGCGGCGACGATTTTCCTCGCCTGCACCGCCATGTGCGTCGCCTCCACCGCGTACACCTTCTTCGCCCCCGCCTGCGCCGCCCACATCGCCAACACCCCCGATCCCGTGCCGACGTCTAAGACAACCTTACCCCTGAACGAATCCGGGTTCAAACGCACCGCATCGCTGTACGCCGTCATACGATTTTGATCCTCCAACATGTCCTTTTGATGGTACAGGTACCCGTACGTGCAAAAGTAATTGGCGAAATCCGCATCGCCGATATCCTTGGGTTTCGTCACCACCATGTCCGCGGTCGTGCCGCCAGACGCGGCGCCGTCGTCGTTATCGTTCGCCATCGCGCGCGTTCGTTCGTTCGAATCTCGTCGCGCGCGCGGCACAGACGTCGTCGCGCGCAGCCGCCGCTCGCTCGAGACGGGCCGAACTTCTCGCGCACCACGTCTCGCGCAGACACTCGCTCGCGCGACGCTCCTCGCGAGACGAACGGTTGAGAGTTTTGTCGTCGTCGCGTCCGTCGAGCGCGCGGTCGTCGCGGCGCGTCGTCGTTCGACGCGCGACGACGCGGCGCCGCGCGCCGTCGCTCGACGACTGTCTTTATCTCCGCGAAAACTCACAAATTAGATAGCTTTAAAAGAGTCTAGGTACGTACCGGGAGTCCAATGACGAGTGTACCGGGGCGCGGACATCCGCCATCGACACGCGCCGCTGGAGGCGTCGGTTCGTCACATACCGACGACCGAGCGACCGCGCGCGCGGACGAGCGAGGATGAATCCCGAGTACGATTACCTGTTCAAGCTTCTGGTGCGTTTCGCGAGCGATGGCGCGCGCGCGCGGCCGTGAACGACGCGTAGATGGCCGCGAGCGTGCCGTTGCGCGAGATCTCGAGAAGCGTCGACGCGCACGCGCGGTGACGTCGAGGCGATTCGCGTCGCGCGACTGCGCGCGCGCATGCGCGCGGGGAGCGATGATCGCGAGCGAAGGTCGGGGCGCGCGCGTGAAGACGCGGTCGCGGGGTGACGCGACGCGGTAAGATTGATGGATTAATCGACGAGGGGTGTTTCCGCGAGCGCGGCGACGAGAGACTGACCGACGCGTACACGCGTGTTTTTTACGACTATTCGCAGCTCATCGGAGACTCTGGCGTCGGTAAATCGTGCCTTTTGCTCCGATTCGCGGACGACACGTACACGGGGACGTACATCTCGACGATTGGCGTCGATTTTAAGATTCGCACGGTGGAGTTGGAGGGCAAGACGATCAAGCTTCAGATTTGGGACACGGCTGGACAGGAACGGTTCCGTACCATTACCTCCTCGTACTACCGCGGTGCGCATGGGATCATCGTCGTGTACGATGTGACCGATATGGAAAGCTTCGAGGCGGTGAAGGGGTGGTTGAACGAGATTGACCGCTACGCGAATGAAAACGTCAACAAGTTGCTGGTGGGAAATAAGAGCGATTTGACGAGTCAAAAGGTGGTGGATTACGCGACGGCGAAGGCGTTCGCGGATGAGATCGGTATCCCATTCATAGAAACCTCAGCGAAGAACGCCACGAACGTCGAACAGGCTTTCATGACCATGGCGAACGAGATTAAGAACCGCATGGCGAGCCAACCGCAGATGAACGCCGGCCCGCGGGGCAATACTGTGCGACCGGGCGAAGGGCGCAGCGTGAACGCGAAGAGCTCTTGCTGTTAGAACCAACGAGATCTGTCCGTCATCCTCTTGCGTCTTAGACGTTTTTAATTCTCCAGCACAGCGAAATGTTTGTACTATTTCGGCGTCTCGTTACATCGGTACATTATTTCGCGCGCGCGCGTCAAATCCTATTCAGCGTATCCATCTCGTTCGTGTATCATCGATTTCAGCAGTTGTTCGTGAACAATAAATCAAGCGCCAAACAGTTCGCACACGTGATCATTTCCGAAGTGGTGTGGGAAGCGGACACCGGGGCGAGACGAGTGAAAGGACAGGATTTCCACGTGTGCATAGTGCGCGCCAATTTCTTTTCCTTGGGAGCCTCATCCTCGTTTATTGACGAATCCGCCTTCAATGCCTTGGACGGTCCCGGCTGCTTCACTTTGACGACGGATTTAATCTGCGCGGGCACGACAACGGCGCGAACCTTTCTTCTCGAAACCATCTGCCCCGCCGCGTCGACGATGACAAAGTTGGAAGTCGCCTTTTTAGAGAGCATGTACACCTTTTCTCCTCTGCTCGCCGCGCTAGTCGCCGCGTGTATCGCTCGGTATCGCATAGTCACCGCTCGACGTATCCAGTTATCGTTCTTCGATTGCGTCTCTCGACTGAAAACCTTGGCAAACATGGACTTGAGTTCGTCTGTTTGCGCCTCGGCGATCGTCGCGAGCCGCTCGGCGAGCGTTAAATCATCATTGATCGCCATGTCCACGTCGAACAGATGAATGTGATTCTGGACAGACTCTTGCACGTTGGGGTGGATGTTTTCTGAGGCGAAGTCCTCTCGTTCCGGCGTCTTCCTGGCTGGCGACAAGCGCTCGACGCTTTGCGCGTCGGCGTCGGCGGACAAGCGCGCCTCGCCGGGCGACTCAGCCACGACGGACGAGACGGGCGAGTGCGGTACATCGCGCGCTGAATTCGACGCAGAATCACGCGAATCGTCACCCGCCTTCGTCTCGACCTCTGAATCTTCGACGGACGCGCTCGCGGTCGAGCACTCGTCTTCACCAAGCGAAGGCACGTCTGGTCCCCCCGAAACGAACGACGCCGCTTGACGCGACATGTGAGGCTCAGACGCGGGTGAAGGCGTGCGCGAGCTGTGAAGTATGTCATAGTGACTCATTTTGTCTCACGTCGGACGGCGCGCGCGTCGAGACGCGCGCCGTGTGCAGGAGTGACGCCTAAACGCGTGTTTTCTTTCCCCTATGTTTTGTTGCGAAAAGAGTCGTGATGGGAATGTACAATTACAATGACAAGATGAGAACCGTTGATTCGGAGGACGGTTTACCGGTGCGCTCCGAAAGGTGCGGTCGAATCTTCGGATGAATCCACGTCCTCGGGTTCACTCTCTTTGTCCTTCCTGCGCGCTGCGATGGTCTTGTACGCGCCCAGCGCGAACGCATGACATGTACCTTTAGTGGCGGTGAACCCCTGAGCGAACGCGGAAAACCACACGAGCACGCGACACGCGTTGATGCCGTGCGACATCGTCGCCGTGGAGCGTCCGAATCTCGTCGGCGCGCGATCTTTGATGACTTCGTTCGCTGCGGAGGCCAACTCGACGGTGACTATGAGTAAGAACGCGCCGAGGGCTTGCACGTACGCCGGCGTCGGTGGATCCGACGCCAAAACTTCCGCGCTCGAGTCGTCTCCGTGTTCTTTTGTTTGACTGAACAAAACGTCGCGGGTCCAGCTTCCGACGACGGTTTCGACATGCGACACCCCAAAGAGCGCTCGCAACGCCGTCTCCTTCAGTAAATCCTTAAACGTCAAATCCTTCGTTCTCTCCGCCTGGTCCACTCGCGATCGGAGCTCACCGACGGCCCGTTGAAGCGCCGGAATCGTTATCGACGTCAGCGCGCGCACGTTCGCGTCAATCACCGTCTCGCGACCGTCGAGTTTCCGAACGTCTTTGGACACATCGCTGGTGAGACGCTCCAACTCGTTCGTCTTCGCCCTGACGTCGTGCAGCGCGAGTTGGAGCGCTCCTAGTAACTGTCTCTGCGGCAATGCGTTATCGAACGCGGTCTCGAGCGCGTGTTTCTGTCCCAAGAGATACGAGGGCACGTCGACCGCGTCTGGCGCTCTGTCTCTGCGAGGAGCCTCGAGCGACGCGTTCCCGAGCGACACGTTCCCGATGTCGCTCAACGCGCGCATGGACGCCGAGACCGACTGCTTATGACTCGCTTGCGGCCGATTGGCGCTCGCGTCCCAGATGGTGTCTATCGGCGACGCGACCGACTTCGTTCGGTGCTCGTCGAGAATAAAATCCTTGCTCGTCGACGTGTTCGCTCGGCTCGCGCTCGGCTGCGAGCCGGGCGGACTCGACTCTTCGATCGCGGAGCGTGCCCCGGTGACGGGCGACTCGTCGCCCGCGGCGTAGCGGTGCGCCATACGCGCGCGTCGATGGATGCGGGGGAGGGGGCGTTTCAATCTGACAGTTGAAACGATGGGAATGGGACTCGGACTCGGTACTCGGTTACTCGTACATGTGCATTATAAAACGCGCGCTGCGCTATTGATCCGTGACGGCGACGGTCTTGTCTAAACTGTTGAATGGTACATTGATGCGCGTACAGCGTGGCCGGCCTTGCGATTACTCAGCAGCACGTCCCGCCTTGAGCGGCGCTGGCCGCGGGAGCTCGCAGACCCATGGTATCCGACGTGTTCCCCCCCGCGACGTATCCGAGCTTGACGCCGTTGCTCTCATTTTTCACGTCTAAAGAACCCTCATCAATCTTCTGAACGACGGCTTTGGCGGTGGCGACGAAAACATCCTCCACGTTCGTCGACATCTTCGCGCTCGCCTCCATGAATAACAAGCCGTTCTCCCGCGCAAACATCTCACCCTCCTCGGTCGACACCGCTCGTCTGTGCGTGACGTCCGCCTTATTCCCCACAAGCATGATGATCATGTTCGGACTGGCGTGCGCGCGACAGTCTTGCAACCAGCTCGAGAGATTATCAAACGTCTCTCGTCGAGTCACGTCATACACGAGCAACGCCGCCGCTGCTCCTCGATAGTAACTCCTCGTGATGCTTCGAAAACTCTCTTGTCCAGCCTAGTTCAGCGAGTCGCGCGTCGTTCAAGCGTCGCCGTCACCGTCAGTCCTCCCGCCGCGCGTTCACCGCTCGCGCGCGTCGAAAATCGCGCCGCGTCGCGTCGTCGCGTTCGTCGAGCCGAGAGCGACGACGCACCGTGTCCCAGATCTGCAATTTCACCTGCTTGTTCGCCACGCTCACCATGCGCGACCCGAACTCGACGCCGATCGTCAGGTCGTGCACGTTTTGGAAGCGCTTGTCCGTGAACTGCAGCAGCAGACACGATTTACCCACCCCTGCGCGAGAGAGAGAGAGACGGAGAATTCGCGAGTCGTCAGCGCGAGTCTTCGAGAACGAGAACGAAAAGACGACGCGCGCGCGATCGAGACGCGATCGAGACGCGCGCGCGCACCCGTGTCGCCGATGACTATGTATTTGAACAGGTACGCGTACGACATGACGCGCGCGAAGGAGGCGCGCGCGCGAGTGACGCGACGGTTCACGACGGGCGAAAGTTGTGTGAAAGAAATGAAATATTCTACGTCGAGTCGCGCGCGCGTTCACATCCAACTTCCGATGCTTCTACCCAAGACGCTCTCGGCTAGAGAACGTAAAATCATGTGTTCGCCGCTGGCGTAGCCCCATTTGTTCACGATGGCCACGTCGCGCCATCGCCTGCGCACGCCGGCGGGTTGCAACGCGTACTCGAAGACGCCTTCGTCGTCGCTCCGCGCTCAATCTTTCGGCAACAAGTTCTTCCTCTTCGCGAGCTCGAGGTACGCGCGGAACTCTTTCATGACGGATGAGTCGCGATCTCCGATCGCGGGCACGCGACCATCGTTTTCGGCGGCGTAGGCGAGCACGCCGTGGGCGTTGCCGC
>Ga0181567_10000187_pt1 | contig 43523 bp, 41 predicted proteins | sample 101ome_14_FD_133761 | JGI IMG/M metagenome (GOLD analysis project Ga0181567, IMG submission 133761) | Coastal salt marsh microbial communities from the Groves Creek Marsh, Skidaway Island, Georgia - 101403AT metaG (megahit assembly) | ecosystem: Environmental > Aquatic > Marine > Intertidal...
CCCTTTGGCATGGGTCGTGGCCGCCTGAAAAGTTGCGGCATTGCTGATCCCAAAGCCCACCAATTGCGGGGTTTGAAGTGCCATCTTGGCGATACGTTCAAAATAAGCTTGTTGGGCGTCGCCAAAGGTTTTTTGGGCCCCGGTGACACTGGCACTGCTGACCATATAGATAAATCCATTGGACACCGAATCGATATAGCGAATACGGGCCTCCGAGGTTTGGGGGCTGATTAAAAACATATTGTATAAACCGTATTGTTCAAACAGGCTTTGGTACTGCTCGTGGTACACATCGACCGGCAAATCGGGAATAATCAATCCGTCGATACCCACGGCGGCACACTCCCGACAAAAGGCTTCCACCCCGTATTGTAAAATGGGGTTAAAATAGCCCATCAGCACCAAGGGCAGGTGGATGGTTTGCCGTACATTGCGCAGCTGATCAAACAAACGGGCGGTGGTCATACCGTTTTTAAGGGCTTGGGTCGCACTCTCCTGAATGGTGGGTCCGTCGGCCAGGGGGTCGCTAAAGGGCAGTCCAATTTCGACCATATCGACCCCGGCGTCCTGAAGGGCGGTTAAGATCGGTAAGGTATCATCCCGTTGTGGATGTCCGGCTGAAAAATAAATCGACAACAGTTTGCCGGGCTTTTGAAAGGCTTGATCAATTCGCTGCATCAGAGTTTAAAATAATCGATATAAGTGTTTAAATCTTTGTCTCCTCGTCCCGATAGGTTGATGACCACCACTTCATCGGGTTGAAAGGGGCGGTGTTCGAGTATCGCAAAGGCATGGGCAGTTTCGATGGCGGGAATAATTCCTTCGAGTTGCGAGAGGGTCAGTCCGGCGGTCATGGCTTCGTCGTCGGTAGCGGCGATAAATTCGGCCCGGCCAGAGCGAAACAAGTGGGCATGCATGGGGCCTACTCCGGGATAGTCCAGTCCGGCTGAAATGGAATAGGGTTCGGTGATTTGCCCATCGGGGGTTTGCATCAAAAGGGTTTTGCTTCCGTGGATAATGCCTTCTTTACCCAAAACCGAGGTGGCTGCACTGGCGCCGGTATCGATGCCTATTCCGGCGGCTTCGACGGCGATGATGTTGACCTTGGGGTTGTCCAAATAGTGGTAGTAAGCACCGGCCGCGTTACTGCCTCCGCCCACACAGGCGATGAGGTGGTCGGGGTAGTCCCGGCCTTCTTTTTCGCGTAGCTGTTGCTGTATTTCTTCACTGATCACCGATTGAAAACGGGCCACCATGTCCGGATAGGGATGCGGCCCCACCACCGAACCGATGATATAGTGCGTGTCCACCGGGTTGTTGATCCAATCCCGTATGGCTTCGTTGGTCGCATCTTTGAGGGTTTTGCTGCCCGATTGAGCGGGACGCACTTCGGCACCCAACATTTTCATACGGGCTACATTGGGGGCTTGCCGTTGGATATCCACGGCACCCATATACACCACGCATTGAATCCCCATCAGGGCGCAGACCGTGGCCGTAGCCACGCCGTGTTGTCCGGCACCGGTTTCTGCGATGATACGGTTTTTGCCTAAGGCCTTGGCCAATAGGATTTGCCCGATGGTGTTGTTGACCTTATGGGCTCCGGTATGGCAGAGGTCTTCCCGTTTTAAATAGAGCTTGGTTTGGTATTTTTCCGAAAGCCGCTGGGCAAAATACAGGGGTGTGGGACGACCTACATAGTCTTTTAGTAAATCGTCAAAGGATTTTTTAAATTCAGCCGTAGCGGTGATGCGTTTGTACTGCTGTTGGAGTTCTTCTACATTGGGGTACAACATTTCGGGGATATAAGCCCCCCCAAAATCGCCATAATAGCCCTTTTCATTGACATGATAACTCATAGTTGCTGTTTTAGTTGGTGGATTAGTGCACTGTTTTTTATCCCCGGTTCACGTTCAAATTTACTGTTTACATCGATAGCGTGTATGGGGAGGGTGGTTTTTGTTAGGGTGTGGATTTTGGGGAGGTCTTCCAAACCGATACCGCCACTCAAGAAAAAAGGCTTGGTCAGCGGGTAATCGTTAAGTAGGGTCCAGTCAAAGGTGGTGCCGTTGCCCCCCGGTTTGGGGCCTTGGGTGTCAAACAGAAAAAAATCACAGGCATCTGTGTAGGGGGTTAGGCGGTCAAAATCAAAATGACTGCCGACGGAAAAAGCCTTGATGACTTGGAGATGAGGACTGCGGAGCTTCGCGCAAAAGTCGGGAGATTCCTGTCCGTGTAATTGCACCGCCTGTAGTTTGTATTGGTCGATGCGAGTTCGGATTTCGGCTTCTGTAGCATCGACAAACACACCGACCTTTTGAAGCTTGGAAGAAAGTCCCTCAGGTAGTGGTTGATCCATATACCTGGGCGAAGGTTCCCAAAAGATAAAGCCCATATAGGTGGGCGAATGGGCGGCAACGGCCAAGATATTTTCGGGTTGTTTCATCCCGCAGACTTTCCACTTCATCGGTTGTGGTTTAAGGATTTGATAAACTGGGCGGCAGCCTGTCCGGGGTTTGCCGTTTTCATAAAGTTTTCCCCGACCAAAAATCCCTGGTATCCATACGTTTGTAATTGACGAACGGCTTCGGCTTGGTGGATACCGCTTTCGGAGACTTTGACAAAGGAATGAGGGATTTTTTCCGCCAGGGATTGACTGGTCTCCAGGCTTACCTCAAAGGTTTTTAGGTTGCGGTTATTGACCCCAATCAGGTCTAAACTGGGCATCAGGGCTTTTTCCAATTCTTGGGCGTTGTGCACCTCCAAAAGGACTTCGAGGCCCAGGGCTTGCGCTTGTTCGGAGAGTTGCTTGATCGTTGGGCGATCCAATACGGCGGCAATCAACAGGACAACATCTGCACCAAAGGCCTTGGCTTCAATCAGTTGGTAAGGGTCAATGATAAAATCTTTTCGCAAGACGGGCAAAGATGTATGGGCCCGTGCGAGGCTGAGGTCGTCTAAACTACCGCCAAAAAAATGCCCGTCTGTCAGGATCGATAAGCCACAGGCGCCGGCTTCTGCATAGCCTTTTACAACTTTTTCGACCGCGAGTTGTTGGTTGATCACAGCCTTGGAGGGCGACCGTCTTTTGTGTTCGGCAATGATTCCACTGGAGCTGTTTTGGAGGTTTTGCTTAAGCGAAACCGTGGGGCGTGCAAAGAGGGGAGATTGTTCCCAATAGGCGGTGGGGAAGACCTTTTTTCGGGCCTGTACTTCTTTTTGCTTTGCCTGAATGATTTGATCGAGTATGCTCATGCGGCACTGAGTTTTTGAAGGGTTTTAAAGGCGTTTAGGGCACGGCCCGATTGGAGGGATTCTAGGGCTTTTTCATAGCCGGCTTGGGGGCTGCATTCTTGGTGGGTGGCGATGGCCATGCCGGCGTTGACACAAACGACTTGTTGCTGGGCCTCGGTCCCTTGGCCTTCGAGTATTTGCCTAAACAGTTTAGCGGCTCCGGGCACTGTGTCACCTCCGGTGATTTGCGCCGGGCTAAGGGGTTGGAGCCCCCAATCCTGCGGGTAAAGGATTCCCTCATGCTGTTTGGAGATCACTTTGGTGCCTCCGGTAAGGGCGATTTCATCATAACCGTCTAGAGCGTGTAAGATGGTGTATTTTTTACCGCTGTCTTCGTACAAATAGCCGTAAATCCGGGCGAGTTCTAAATTAAACACCCCAACCAATTGGTTGTTGGGAAAGGCCGGATTGACCATGGGGCCTAACATATTAAAAAAGGTTTTTACCCCCAACGCCCGCCGAACTGGAGCCACATTTTTCATGGCCGGGTGAAAAAGCGGTGCGTGGAGTACACAGATTCCCGCCTGGTCAATGCAGCGTTTGAGGAAATCGGCTTCGTTGGAAAAACGAATGCCCAGCTGTTCCATCACATTGCTCGATCCACAGGAAGAGGACACACCGTAGTTCCCGTGTTTGGCAACGGGTATCCCTGCTCCGGCCGTGACAAAAGAGGCCAAGGTCGAGATGTTAAAGGTGTCTTTACCGTCTCCGCCGGTTCCACAAAGATCGATGGGATCAAAATCGGACAAGTCGATGGCCAGGCAGAGCTCGAGTAGGGCATCGCGAAAACCCGAGAGTTCTTCGGTGGTGACACTGCGCATCATATAAACCGTAAGGAAGGCGGCAATCTGTTCGGGTTGGTAGTCGCCTTTGGCGATGTTGACCAATACCGTTTTGGCCGCTTCTTTGGACAGGGTTTGGTGTTGGATAAGATGGTTTAAAGTTGTTTTCATAGCCGGTGTTATTGATTTAACCAGTTGTTGAGTATTTTTTCGCCTTGAGGGGTTAGGATGGATTCGGGATGAAATTGCAGTCCTTTGACATTGTAGGTTTTGTGTCGTAAGGCCATCAACTGTCGGTGGTCATCCACAGCCAAGGCCTCAAGGCTGTCGGGCAGGGGCTGTTGGACTACCCAGGAATGGTAGCGCCCCACGTCAAAACGGCTGTTGAGTCCGTCAAACAGCGGGTCGCTTTTTTGTTGTTCAATGGGGGTGGCTATCCCGTGATAGACTTGGGTCAAATTGGCCAAAGTACCACCAAAAACTTCGCCGATGGCCTGGTGTCCAAGACAAATGCCCAAAATGGATTTGGTTGGGGCATAGGTACGAATCACCGCTTTGAGCAGCCCTGCCTCATCGGGTATGCCCGGCCCAGGGGAGAGTAAAATTTTATCGTATTCGGTGAGTTCTTCCAGGGCAAATTGGTCGTTGCGTACCACCTTTACCTCCACCTTATGTGCTTCGATCATATGGACCAAATTGTAGGTAAACGAATCGTAATTATCGATGACACACACTTTTTTCATGCCTTAAATCGTTTGGGCCAGTTCGAGGGCTTTGTCCAATGCCCCCAATTTGTTATACACTTCTTGGAGTTCGTTTTCTTCGTTAGAGGCGGCCACAATTCCCGCGCCGGCTTGGTAGTACAGGGTATGGTTTTTACTCAAAAACGAACGGATGATAATGGCGTGATTAAAATTGCCTTCAAAATCCATCACCCCGATGGCTCCTCCGTAAAAACTGCGGTTTTCCCGTTCGTATTGTTCGATGAGTTGAAGGGCTTTGTGTTTGGGTGCACCACTGAGGGTCCCGGCGGGAAAGGTGTCTGCGACAACCTGAAAAGTGGGAATCTCAGGTTTTTTGGTGCCCACTACCTTAGAGACCAGATGAATGACATGGGAGAAAAACTGTACCTCACGGTTGGTCTTTACGGTAACCATGCTGCCGTTTCTACTTAAATCGTTGCGGGCCAAATCGACCAGCATGACGTGCTCGGCATTTTCTTTGGGGTCTTCGCTGAGGGCCACGGCCAGTTTGGCATCGTTTTCGTCGTCACCGGTACGTTTAAAGGTTCCGGCGATGGGGTGAATTTCAGCCAGGCCATTTTGGACAATTAGCTGGGCCTCGGGCGAACTGCCAAAGATTTTAAAATCGCCATAATCAAAGTAAAATAAATAGGGCGAGGGGTTGACCGTTCGTAGGGCCCGATAGACATTAAATTCATCGCCGCTAAACCTTCGTGAAAAGCGTCTGGAAAGCACCAGTTGAAACACATCCCCCCGCTGACAATGCGCCTTGGCCTGGCGCACCAATTGGCGGTAGTCCTCATCGCTGAGTTTGGAATGCTTGTCTCCTGTGGTCTGGAAGGAATAACCCGAAAAGCTTTTTCGGGCGATTAACTGTTCGATTTCATCCAGATTGGAGGGGGTTTGGTAGCTGTGGCAAAACAGGTAGGCCTCGTTGTTAAAATGGTTGATGGCGATGATGTTTTTATACACGGCATAGTAGAGATCGGGAATGGCGAGGTCGTCTTCTTTTTTGGCGATTTTGACCGACTCAAAATACTGAACGACATCGTGGGCCAGGTAACCAAACAGGCCATTTTGTATGAATTTATGAGAACCTGTATCACAGTCAAAGCGTTGGGCAAAAGCGGTGATTTTTTCGGCCAAATTATCGGTAGCCGCTAGGGGAGTAGTGGTGGTTTTTCCGTCGGGAAAATTTTGGATAAGTTGCCCCTCTTTTACCATTATACTCGCGATAGGCTGGCAACAGATATAGGAAAAACTGTTGTCGTTGGCGTGGTAATCACTACTCTCTAGCAAGAGGCTGTTGGGAAAATGATCCCGCAATTTAAGGTACACACTCACAGGTGTAAGGGTATCGGCTAGGATGCGTTTGGAATGGGTTGTAATACGGTAGGATTCTATCATTTGTAGTGCATTAAAAAAGGCCTGTCGTGATGACAAGCCTTTATAAGTATATAGGTGTTTCTCACGTGCTTAGGGTTGCATCGTTTTCCACCACCAGTTGTTTGTTTTGCTAAAATTCATGTTCCAAATATAGCAGTCTTGTGGGATAAACACAAATAGAAATTTTAGAAAATACAGGCGGGAAAGAAAAGTTCGTTTTTCATAGCTAATTTTTCCCAAGTTTTCCCGCCCGCTGTCTTATAATTTTAGGGTGACGTCCAATTCAAAATCGTCATAGATAACGGTGTCTCCCAAATTTTCAAAAAAGGAGCTAGAACGAAAACGAATGTTAAACTTAGAACGGTCAATGATGACTTTGGCTGTTGCCTGATCTGCGCTGAGGGTCATGTCAAAGCTAGTGGGTTGGGTGATACCCTTGATGGTAAACGCCCCGTTTACGGTATAAACCCCTTCTCCTTTGGGGGTAGCCTCATTGATGGTTAGGATAGCCTCAGGATGTTGGGCTACGCCAAAGAAATCGTCCGATTTAAGGTGTCCTTCGAGTTTGCCTTTGTACTCACCTTCTAGGTCGGTGGAGTAGAGGGTGTTCATGTCAACGACAAAACGGCCTCCGGTCAATTGACCATTTTCCATGGTTAAGGAACCCGATTTGAGTTGGACAAAGCCTTCGTGCTGGCCGGTAAATTTTTTACCCAACCAGTGAATGCTACTGTTGGCTGCATCTACGGTAGTGGTTTGTGCATACACAGCAGTGTGTAAGCTCGCGATAGCGGTTAAAAGAAGTGTAAACTTTTTCATAGTGATTAAAATTAATTAGTGTTGATTAGAAAATTTTTGGAGCAAATTGTTCAGCATTTGAATATCGTTTGCGGGCATTCCTGCAATGATTTGTTTTTCGGTCGTATCGATAATGGGGTCGAGTTTTTGCAGCAAATCCAAGCCCTTGGGGGTGATGCAAATGTCAACTTTACGGCGATTGTCGGGGCAAATTTTTCGCGACACCAGTTGTTTGTCGATCAGTTTGTCAATCAGTCGGCTGGTGTTGCTCATTTTTTTAACCATACGGTCTTGTACCGTTGCCAGGGAGACGGGCTGTTCTTTTTGGCCCCTTAAAATACGTAACACATTAAACTGGGGAACGGTCAAGGCATACTCGCGTAAACAAGCATGGAGTTGCTCTTCGACCCGATGGGCTGCACGTATAAGATTAATGACCGACTTTTTGGCCCAATTTTCCATAGTTGTATCGACAACAGTTGTAGATACAAATATAAAACCATTTAAATTGTGGGCAAATTTTTTGAAGAAAAAAAGGGAGGCAGTACATTTGAAAAAAAGATACAATGGACCTGCAACAACAACAATGGATCGACCAACAAGCGAACTTTAACGATTTTGAAATACTCGATGTACGCACTCCCGATGAATACGAGGAGGGGCATATCCCCCAAGCTACGCTGTTGGACATCAACGATGCGCCAGCCTTTGTGGCCGGCTTAAATGCCCGTAATCAAGACAAAGCCTATTTTGTTTACTGCCGCTCGGGAGCGCGTAGTGCACGGGCTTGTCAGGTCATGGCGCAATACGGTTTTAAAAATACCTTTAACCTGTTGGGCGGTATCATGAATTGGCAGGGCCCCATCGAATAAGCCTGCTCCGCCCCAATTACCTACTTAATGACCGAAGCCCTTTTACAATTTATTTGGCAATACCAATGTTTTTCGACTCCTAAGCTGCAGCTGGTTTCCGGACAGCCGTTGGAGGTACTGTCCACAGGTGTAGCCAATACGGGTGGGGGACCGGATTTTTTGGGTGCCCAGTTGGTTTTTGACAACTTGCAGTGGCGGGGAAGTGTAGAGGTACATTTTAAATCGTCCTATTGGTACACCCATCAGCACCAGGATGATCCGGCCTATGATGGTGTAATCTTGCATGTGGTTTGGGAAGATGATATAGAGGTTGTTGGTCCGGGAGGACCACTGCCTACCCTTTGTTTGGCCGAGTTTGTATCGCCCGAAATATTGGCGCGATACACGACAAAACTCACACAGCCCAACCTTTTTATCCCTTGTGGTGACGCAGTTGCACAGCTGCCCCTTTTTAAGTGGGAGCAGTGGATCACTCGGTTGTATATCGAGCGTTTGGAGCAAAAAATCAAACCGCTTATGCTTCGTTTAAAAACCAATAAAAACGACTGGGAGGCTTTGTTATTTTCGATGTTGGCCCAAAATTTTGGATTAAACAGAAACGGAGCTGTATTTGCAGCGATGGCCGATGCTACCCCTTTTCGGGTTGTTCAAAAAACAAGCGCCAATCTCCTTCAACTGGAGGCACTTTTTTTAGGGCAAGCGGGTTTGTTGTCCTCAACAGACCGTGAGCAGGACTATGTGTGTCAATTGCAGGAGGAATACCGTTTTTTAAAGCACAAACACCAACTCCGCCCCTTGGTTGGAGCGGCGGTGCAATTTGCCCGTTTACGCCCACCCAATTTCCCCACCCTGCGCTTGGCGCAATTGGCGCGTTTGTATCACGAAAAAAACCAGCTTTTTCAGGCGGTCCTTTCGGCGCGTAGGCCTGCTGATTTGGACTGGATAAAAAACCTGAGTGTCAGTGCCTATTGGCAATCGCATTATACCTTGGCCGCCGGGAAAAAGGCCACAACCAAAAGACCCAAAAAATTAAGTGCTTCCTTTTTTGATTTGCTTTGTATCAACACCTTTGTTCCCCTGCGTTTTGCCTAACAAAAGCGCATGGGCCAAGAAAACGCCCCCTCGGCCCTGCGTTGGATGGAAGCGATTGTTGCTGAAAAAAATAAAGTCATCCGAGGGTTTGCTGCGCTCGGTCATCCGGCTAAAAATGCGTTAAACTCCCAGGCGCTGTTGCACCTAAAACAACACTATTGTATCCCCAAAAGATGCCTAAAATGTGCCGTTGGGCATCATCTAATGACAGAATAATTCTCTATTTTTGACATGCTATGCAACGATTTCAAGCCTTACGAATTTATTTTGAACGCCACGGATTTGCGGTCTGCACCCGTTTGGCCGAACCCTTGGGGATGAAGGTCAAAAGTGTTCGTTTGTTTTTTATATACGCATCCTTTACTACTGTGGTGGGCGGCTTTGTCCTTTACCTGACGTTGGCTTTTTGGCTAAAGCTAAAAGATATGATTCACTCCAAGCGCACTTCTGTTTTCGATTTGTAAAATGACGGCCAAACACCCCCTACTTACCGCTACTTAGTTTTTTTTACTCGTTTTTGTTGTGGGTGTGGTGGGCTACTACGTATTGAGTCCGGATGCCAGTTTGATCGATGCCGTATATATGACCATCATCACCATCAGCACGGTGGGCTATGGCGAGGTATTGACCTTGACTCCGGCCGGTAAACTCTTTACCATCGGATTTATCGTCCTTAGTTTTTTATTTCTGGCCTATAACATTAAAATCTTTGGAGAAACCTTTTTGCAAGGCGAATTTCTTCAGTATCTAAAAACCAAAAGAACCCGATCTATGATACACGCACTCCAGGGGCATACCATTATTTGTGGTTGCGGTCGAAACGGACTGGAAGCCCTCGAACAACTGATCAAACAACACCAAGATGTGGTGGTTATTGAAAAGGATCCCCGTGTTTTGGAACAACTTCCCAAAAAAGTTTTACGTATCTGTGGCGATGCCCAAGACGAAAGCATTCTTATGGGGGCCAATATTCAAAAAGCGGCCCACTTGTTGGTGACCCTACCCGATGATGCCGCCAATGTCTATGTGGTTTTGGCTGCACGTGAATTGGCACCCCAACTTAAAATTATCAGCCGGGCTTCTCAGCAAACGAGTTTGGGAAAACTTCAGTTTGCCGGAGCCGATCATGTGGTGATGCCCGACAAAATTGGGGGACATCATATGGTCGCTTTGTTGCTAAGGCCCGACCTGATTCGTTTTTTGGACACCCTTTCGGCAGACGCCACGCAGCAAACTAAAATCGCTGAATTTCCCTTGGGAAAATTGCCTCAAACTTTGGCCAACAAAACCTTGGCCGAGCTAAAAATTCGCAACCAAACCGGCTGTAATGTCATTGGCTATATTCCCCATGATGGCCGGGCAATCATCAACCCCAAAGCCGAACAAACCCTCTAAGACGACGGTAAACTTATCGTGTTGGGGGATACTCAGGCATTGACCGAATTACAACGTATGTTTTTGGCGAAGTCCTCCTGAATTATAAATCCTTTTAATATATTAGACCTCTAAACATTAAGAAAACCAAATGAAATCCAACATTCAGCTATTGAAATCCCTGAAATACCTCGTACTCCTTTTGTTTCCTGCCCTTGGGCATGCGCAAGAAAAAGGTTTGGATGAGCAAATCAACGAAGCCTTTACCCCAATCGCCGATTGGTGGGGAGCGGTTGTGTTGCATAACTTTCCGGGTACCGAAATTCCTACGATTATCTTTTTGCTGGTGGGTGGAGCCTTGTTCTTTACCCTGTACTTTGGTTTTGTCAATATCAGACGCTTTCCAACAGCCATCAATACCGTACGCGGTAAATACGATGCCTTGGACCATTATGAATCTGGAAATGCAGCCCTAGCCATTGATGGCGACATCAAAGGGACAATCAAAGATGAAAGTAAAGAAGGCGAAGTGAGTCATTTTCAAGCATTGGCCACTGCAGTCTCCGGAACCGTAGGTAATGGAAACATCGCCGGGGTTGCTTTGGCGATTGCCATTGGAGGGCCCGGAGCGACTTTTTGGATGATCCTCTGCGGTTTGTTGGGCATGTCTACCAAATTTGTCGAATGTACCCTGGGGGTCAAATACCGGGACATTGGAGAAGACGGAACCGTCTATGGCGGTCCTATGTACTATTTGACCAAAGGACTTAAGGAGCGTGGTTTGGAAAAATTAGGGAAAGCCCTGGCGGTTATTTTTGCCGTACTCTGTATCGGTGCTTCCTTTGGTGGAGGCAACGCAGCACAATCCAATCAAGCGGCCATGCAATTGGTCGACTCTTTTGGAATGACTGGAGGAAGTGCACGAACCATTATCGGTATCATCATGATGATTTTTGTAGGAATCATCATTATTGGAGGGATTAAAAGAATTGCTTCGGTTACCGAGAAGGTTGTTCCCTTTATGGCCTTGATGTATATTTTGGCCTGTATTTATATTATCGGCGCCAACTTTAGCTATGTCGATGATGCTTTTGGTATGATTTTCAGTCAGGCGTTTAATCCACAAGCCGGATTGGGTGGTTTGCTCGGTGTCTTGATTACCGGATTTCGTCGGGCGGCTTTTTCAAACGAAGCTGGAGCAGGTTCGGCCTCGATTGCCCACTCAGCTGTTAAAACCAATTATGCCGCTTCAGAGGGCTTGGTGGCCCTTTTGGAACCCTTTATCGATACGGTGGTTATTTGTACAATGACTGCTTTGGTAATCATCATCTTTAACGGAGACAATTCGGTCTTTGAATACGGAGGTGTTGGAGGGGTTGTCATGATTGACGGTGTACCTGCCGAAGGAGCGGGGATTACGGCAGCGGCCTTTTCCAAGTATATCTCTTTTGCCGGACCCTTTTTGACGGTAGCCGTGGTCTTGTTTGCTGTCTCTACCATGATTTCTTGGTCCTACTATGGCTTGCAGTCGTGGATGTACATATTTGGTAAAAGCCGGGCATCCGACTTGACCTATAAGGTTTTGTTTCTTCTTTTTATTGTCATCGGTGCTGCCGGCGATATGTCAGCCGTTTGGACCTTCTCCGATGCGATGATTTTGGCCCTTGTATTTCCCAATATGATCGGGTTACTACTGCTCTATCCGCGGGTCAAAGAAGAACTCAGTAAGTATATGAACGCAATAGGCGTCTTGAAAAACAACTAAATAAAATCACCATGTGGAAACGCCCCTACCGATGGTCTAAAAACCAGGGTAGGGGTGTTTTGTTTTTGGCCCTGCTCATAGTTTTCGTTCAGGCATTAGGTCTATTTTAGCCCCAGGAACAAACCTTGGTGTGGGATAGGCAAGACCAACGCCATTGGGAGGAAGTGATGCAGCAGTATGCCAATATTGCCGATACCCTAGAAGCAACTCCTTATCTGTATAATCCCAATTATTTGACCGACTACCGCATTTATCAATGGGGGCTATCACCCGAAATCTTTGACCGTTTACAAACCTTTAGAAAAACGGGAAAAACAATAAGGAATCTTAACCAATTTCAAGAAATTACCGGGCTGGAAGACAGCATCGTCCAACGCCTCAAACACCAATTAAATTTCCCTGCCCCAAGGAAAACCTTTCGCGCCAAGCCCGTCGAAAAAAAACTTGTCAAAAAGGCGATCAATACGGCCACAGACGAAGACCTGCAAAAAGTCAAAGGCATAGGGGCAGTGCGTGCCGCTCGTATTATAAAATATAAAAACTACCTAGAAGGATTTTCGTCCCTCGATCAGCTCGATGAGGTGTATGGCCTTCCTGCTGAGGTAGTTGATGCCTTAAAAAAACAGTTTGAGGTATTGATCCCGGCCAAAATTCACCGCCGTGCTTTTGCACAGATTACGTTGGACAGTTTGTCCAAGCTACCCTATCTCTCATGGAAGAAAGCCCGCCAACTGATAGGCCTTCGCAGTCAGTACCCCCAGCTACCTTTGGACAGTTTGTGGAGGTACAGTAGGCTGAGTGCTGGGGAGATTCAAAGAATAAAACTATATTTGTATTAAAAAGCTATGATAGACTACGAAACCCCTGCGGCCGTGCTAGACAACGAATCGGTAAAAATGGTTGCTGAATCCGCCCGAGACTTCGCGGAGAAATACATCCGTCCCCACGTCATGGAATGGGACGAAGCCCAGCATTTTCCTGTAGATTTGATGCGTCGTGCCGGTGCACATGGTTTTTTAGGAGTTTTAATTCCCGAAACCTATGGTGGTGCCGGATTGGGCTATCATGAATATGTCGCCATCATTGAAGAAATTTCTAAGGTTGACCCTTCCATAGGCTTGTCTGTGGCGGCGCACAACTCGCTTTGTAGCAACCATATTCTCAGTTTTGGAGACGAAGGACAACGTTTGCGTTGGCTTCCTCAACTGGCCAGTGGTCAGGCCATTGGTGCTTGGGGACTTACCGAGCATAATACCGGTTCGGATGCCCAAAACATGCTGACCACCGCGACCCGTGATGGGGATGACTGGATCTTAAACGGTACCAAAAACTTTATCACCCACGGTCATTCTGCCGAAATTGCTGTTGTGATTGCCCGAAACGGAAAAAAAGGGGACAGCCGTTCGATGACCGCTTTTGTCGTGGAGCGAGGAACACCCGGTTTTTATTCGGGGAAAAAAGAAAACAAACTCGGAATGCGGGCCAGTGAAACGGCCGAAATGGTTTTTGACAACTGCCGTATTCCAGATGCCAACCGCTTGGGCCCTGTGGGCGATGGTTTTGTTCAATCCATGAAATTATTGGATGGTGGACGAATCTCTATCGCTGCCCTATCCCTTGGTATTGCCAAAGGTGCTTATGAAGCTTCGCTAAAATATGCTCAAGAGCGTGAGCAATTTGGCAAACCCATCCTAAAATTTCAGGGAATTTCGTTTAAAATTGCCGAAATGGCTACCGAAATCGAAGCCGCGAGTCTTCTGACCCATAAGGCAGCATCCCTTAAAAACAACCACCAAAAAGTGACCACCGAAGGGGCCATGGCCAAACTCTACGCCTCGGAGGTATGTGTAAAAGCCGCTAACGAGGCCGTGCAGATTCACGGGGGCTATGGATTTACCAAAGATTTTCCCGTCGAAAAGTTTTTGCGTGACTCCAAGCTTTGTACCATCGGAGAGGGGACCAGCGAAATTCAAAAGATCGTCATCGCGCGTAATTTGACCCAAAAAAATAAGTAATTCCTTTGTGTTGAACCTACAATAGGTAGAGGGCAAAACAATTGACATTTTTTACCAAAAAAACAAGGTGGTGAAAAGATTTATGTATATTTGCCCACCAATTATTGAAAGGAGGTGATTAAGTATGTTAATAATACCCATTAAAGAAGGTGAAAATATCGACCGCGCATTAAAAAGATTTAAGCGCAAATTTGATAAAACAGGAACCATGCGTCAATTGCGTGAGCGTAAACAGTTTTTAAAACCCTCCGTAAAAAACCGCGATAAGATTATCAAAGCTCAGTACATACAGCATCTTCGCGACCGCGAAAATCAGTAAGTACAATTCACAACTTTTTAACAAACGTTGTTCTTCGAAGTTAGTACCTTTGAGAAACAACGTTTTTTTATGGCCATTACTTCCTTTTTGACATATTTGGAGCTCGAAAAGAATTATGCGGCCCATACCCTAACTGCCTACCGCAACGACCTTGAAAACTTTCAGGCGTTTTGCCTAGAAGTCTTCCAGGAAGACGACCTTAGTTCGGTGTCCTATTTCCTTATCCGTTCGTGGATAGTGCAGTTGTTGGAACAGGGAAACAGCACCAAAACCATCAACCGCAAGATTTCTTCTTTGCGTTCGTTTTACAAATACCTGATGCGCAGTGAGCAAATCGAGAAATCGCCCCTGGACGAACACCGCCCCTTGAAGGTGCAAAAAAATGTACAGGTGCCTTTTTCCCAAAAAGAAATGCACCAGGTGCTCGACCCCAATTTGTACCCCGACAGCCCTTTGGGCACCCTGCAACGGGTTTTGATTACCACCTTGTATTATACTGGTATGCGGCGCACCGAGTTGATTCACCTTTTGGACCGCGACGTTTCGCTAGACAACCGGACCATCAAGGTGGTCGGGAAACGCAATAAAGAACGTTTGATTCCTGTTCTGCAAAGCCTTCAAAAACATTTGTTAGACTATCGGATAACCCGTGCCGACGCAGTAGATACACATGGGCGTTATTTTTTTAGGTCAATTGCGGGTAAAAAATTAAGTGAACACTTTGTATATGAAACCGTAAATACCTATCTTAATAAGGTCTCATCTAAAGCCAAAAAAAGCCCCCATATGCTTCGCCATAGTTTTGCTACCCACTTATTGGACAATGGTGCAGATTTAAACGCGGTGAAGGAATTGTTGGGGCATGACAGCATAGCTGCAACCCAGCATTATACACACAGCAGTATGTGCGAAATAAAGGCCGTTTACCAAAAAGCCCATCCTCGCGGAACCAAAAAATAACTAAAACCCAAAACCTATGATGATCGAATTTCAATCCGTTAATTACCAAGCCGACGCCAAGCTCATTGAGTTTACTAACAAACGCCTTCAAAAACTGGAAAAATATTTTGATCGTATCGTGGCGATTAAGGTCTTTACCAAAGTGACCAACGTATCAAACCGTATCAACAAAGAAGTCGAAGTGAGCATCAGTGTGCCAGGCGATAATTTTATGGTGAAAAAAACCTGCAAAACCTTTGAAGAAGCCGTGGATACTTGCGCTAGCAGTGCCGAACGCTTGTTGATGAAATTCAAAGAAAGAGCCCGCGAAAAGGCCCAGTAAATTTTTAATTTTTTGTTTTGTAACAAAAAAAATAAACAGTTACTTTGCATCGTTTTTAACAAAACGCCGATGTAGCTCAGCTGGCTAGAGCAGCTGATTTGTAATCAGCAGGTCGTGGGTTCGAGTCCCTCCATCGGCTCTTTTTTTTGGAGTAATCCTAGGGGAGATACTCAAGCGGCCAACGAGGACAGACTGTAAATCTGTTGGTTTTTACCTTCGCAGGTTCGAATCCTGCTCTCCCCACTACTGCTCAGGCAGTTCCATCTACCAGCGGGAGTAGCTCAGTTGGTAGAGCGTCAGCCTTCCAAGCTGAATGTCGCCGGTTCGAACCCGGTCTCCCGCTCTTTTTAAGGCCGATGTAGCTCAGGGGTAGAGCGTTTCCTTGGTAAGGAAGAGGTCACGAGTTCAAATCTCGTCATTGGCTCACTGTAAACTAAAGGCTACCGAAAAGGCAGCCTTTTTTTGTTTGGGGCGGTTATGGATCGCTCGCGGTTTGCTCCTCGTTTTTTCGGTCAATCCCGTTAGAATTTGTACCTTCACTTCAAAATAAACCCATGCGTAGATTGTATCGCTATCCCGACCAAGGTTATATAGGTGGGGTCTGTCACGGCTTTGGAGAATACACGGGAATCGACCCGATAATTTGGCGGGTTCTCACTGTGTTTACCGGCCTGTTTATCCTCTATTTTGTTTTTTGGTTTTTTGTTCCCAAAGTACCCGTTGAAGGTGAGCGCGACCATTGAGTCAATCTAAGTATCCAATGGCTTTGTCTTCATATTGGATTTTTTTCTACTAACAAAATCAAGTATGCTTTGTCTAACATGCAAACACCAATGGCCCCGAACCCGATGGCAGGAGTACATTTCCTTTTTTAGCAAATGCCCCCAGTGCGGTTCGCGCTGGTTGTTGCGATTTTAATCCAAACCTTTTGTCATGGCTGAAGAAATGATTCGCCCCAAAGACGCCTTTAAAGGGTGTTTTTTTACTGGATGTCTTTCGGTAGTCGTTGCCCTATTCTTGGCGATTCTTTTTGTGTTTTGGTAGTCTATTGTTGTAATTTTTTTTAAATTCATTGTGTAAACACAACGGATTTTTTTCCAAACAAATTGACGTAAATATTTTGATGATGAACAAGTATTTTAACAACACAAGAACCATAGAGGACAAAAGAACCCAAAGAGAGATTGCCGAGGAGCTTATAAAACAAACCGAGTTGTTGGAACAAATCTTAGCGACACTTAAAGGCTAAATATCTATTTGGCGATGGGTCGGTAAAGCCCTCTTTTTTTATTTTGATCAACCTTTTCGAGTTGCGCTTGTAGTTCGAGTGGGAGATTTTGCCACGTTTTGTGGTTGAGCAATACACCAAAAGAAACTGTTTGACCCAAGATGCTGTCTAGTGTTTGCTGTGTGATTTGCTCTATTTTTCCTTGCGTATAAAAGGCTGTGGAATATTTTGGAGCATCCAGGGTGTAGAGTTTGTCGGGAGTCTGCTCGACCAGATATTTATCGGTATTGTCTTTTAGCACATTGTCCATCAGCCCACTGCTGTAGACAATCAATAACACCAGGGGGATCCCCAAAGCGATGTATAGATACGGTTGTAGGCGTTTAACTTCATTACGCCCTTGATATATCAAGAGTGCCAAAGGGGGAATGACGGGTAAAATATAGGGGTGGATTAAACTTTTGGAAGTGGTAAAAAATAAAGGCGTCCAGAGTAACCAAAATAGTAAAAAGGCCACCCAATCATTTTTTAAAAGGGTCTTGTATTGGTTTTTTACAAACCGAAAAAGCACCCCAAACCACGGTAGGCTAAAGCCTACCAGAAACAACCAGATAATCCCCAGGGGTTGTTGTTTGGGAAATCCGTATAAATCGCCTTTCCATTCGGCATTAAAAAAACGGTTGAAATGCTCGCCCACAATAAAATAGTCGATAAAGCCCGGGGCCCTTTTTTCAGCCCAGAAGTACCAAGGCAGACTAATCAGTAACAAGAGGGGGATGCCCCCCAGCCACGGGGCTGTTCGGAAGGCTTTTGTCAAGTTTTTGGTCCAGAGACACCACAGCCCCAGCGGAGGTAAGGTGAGCAGGACAACGATGGGTCCTTTGGCCAACAAGCCCAAACCCATCCCTGCAAAAAACAGATAGCCCCAATATTTTTTAGCTCCTGTTTGTAGGGCTTCCCAAAAAGACAACATGACCAAGGTGATGCTCAAGGTCAAAAACACATCGGTAGAAACCACCCCTGCATGGAGAAAAAATTCAGGAATGGTCAAAAGGATTAGGGGGAGAAGGTAGGGGTTGGGATCGTCTTTATCGGCATAGCGCTTGATCCATAGGGCAAGCCCTACACATACCAATAAATAGGGGAGGCGTACAAAAAATTCGTTGACCCCAAACAACCATAGGCTAGCGGCCGAGGCCCAGGTGCTCAGTGGGGGTTTGGCCCAAAAAGGAACGCCATAATCTACCTGTAAGATAATCCATTCTCCCGTTTCGGCCATGATCCGTGCGATGTTTCCATAGCGTGCCTCGGTCTGGTCCATCAAAGGAATCACAGCATTAAAAAAAGCCCGAAGGATAACCAAAGCCCAAAAGCTACGTTGGATCAATGGTGGTGATAGGATTTTTTGATGAAGCATTGGGGCAAAATTAACGATAGGTTTTCCAAATGTAAAACAGGTCCCACCATAGTTTAAGGCCATAGCTCCAGCTTACCCGTGATTCGGCGGTGTCAATCCACTGCTGCAGGGGAATTTCGTGGCTTTGTTGGAGAAATGTTTTTTTGCCATACTGTTGCATTAACCTAAAAAACAGCTCGACATCAAACAGCCATCTTGAGATAAAGGGTTTTTCAAAAGCCGTGACGGCCCATGCTCGAGACATCACCTTGCATCCGCATTGGGTGTCATATACTTCGATACCCAGCACTCCCGAAATAGCCGTGGCGACTAAACGGCCGATGACAAAGCGGTGCCATTTTCGTTCGATGGTATTGTCGAGTTTAAGGATGCGTGATCCAAAGATAAACTGACTGTTTTGGGAAAGTTTTTTTTCCAAGCTACAGGCTTCTTCCAAAGAAGTGGACAGGTCCGCATCCACATAGCCCAATCTTTCTGTTTGGGGGTTTTCCAAAGCCTGTAAAATTCCCTGTCGGACAGCTTCTGCTTTTCCCATATTTTGGGAAAGAACAATTAGCGAAACCGCATGGGGAAACTGTTCTTTCAGTTGCTCAATACGTTGGGCTGTACCGTCTTTGGAGCCATCATCGACAAACAGCAATTGAGTGGTGGGCCGGCTTTGAAGAAAGGCGACATAGCGGTCATACGGAAACCGATTGGCTTCGTTATAACACGGAATAACCCAGGTGGATGGTGTGCCCTTTGCCTTCATAGAATTACGCTTGTCAAAGATGCGATATATTTTTAAAACAGAAGAAGTAAAACCCAAGCCAACCCAAAGGGTACAAAACAATCGCCAATCCCTGATTTGGGTCAATCCCCTTATTCTTTGATTTTAAGTAAAATGGCTCTATAAAATAATTTAAAAATTAACACAAAAACCCTTTTTCATTCAAAAAAAAATGTAAATTTGCACCTCTTTAAAACAATATAGAAAACATCAATTATGGCTAAAGAAACTTTTGATCGGTCAAAACCCCACTTAAATATTGGTACTATTGGCCACGTAGACCATGGTAAAACTACGCTCACAGCTGCGATTACTAAAGTATTGGCTGACGCTGGTTTATCTGAAGCAAGATCATTTGATCAGATTGATAACGCGCCCGAAGAAAAAGAGCGTGGGATCACCATCAACACTTCACACGTTGAATACCAAACGGCAAATCGTCACTATGCGCACGTTGACTGTCCTGGTCACGCCGACTATGTTAAAAACATGGTAACGGGTGCTGCCCAGATGGACGGTGCTATTCTTGTAGTTGCGGCTACAGACGGACCTATGCCACAAACTCGTGAACACATCCTTCTTGGACGTCAGGTAGGTGTGCCACGTATTGTCGTGTTCCTCAACAAAGCCGATATGGTGGACGATGAGGAGCTTTTAGAGCTTGTTGAAATGGAAGTACGTGAACTTCTTTCTTTCTACGACTACGATGGTGACAATACCCCTGTTGTGTTAGGTTCTGCACTTGGTGCGCTTAACGGAGAGCAAAAATGGGTTGACACTGTCCTTAAACTTATGGAAGAAGTTGATTCATGGATTGAATTACCACAGCGTGATGTCGATAAAGATTTCTTAATGCCTGTTGAGGACGTATTCTCTATCACAGGTCGAGGTACTGTAGCTACAGGTCGTATCGAAACCGGTGTGTCCAACACAGGAGACGAAGTAGACATCATCGGTATGGGTGCTGAGAAAATGAAATCAACCATCACTGGAGTGGAAATGTTCCGTAAAATTTTGGATCGTGGAGAAGCGGGAGACAACGTAGGTATCCTTTTGCGTGGTATTGAAAAAATCGATATCAAACGCGGAATGGTTATCTGTAAGCCTGGTTCTGTAAAGCCACATGCCAAATTTAAGGCTGAGGTATATATCCTTAAAAAAGAAGAAGGTGGCCGTCATACGCCATTCCATAACAACTACCGTCCTCAGTTCTACGTTCGTACAACTGACGTGACTGGAAACATCGTGCTTCCTGATGGTGTAGAAATGGTTATGCCTGGTGACAACCTTACCATTACAGTAGATTTGATTCAGCCTATCGCCCTTAACGTAGGATTGCGTTTTGCGATTCGCGAAGGTGGTCGTACAGTTGGTGCGGGTCAGGTTACTGAAATTTTAGACTAATACAGTTTTTAAATTGATGCTGAAGGTGTCGCGCTTTTGCGCGACGCCTTTCGTATCAAATAAAAACGGGTTTAGCTCAGTTGGTAGAGCACTGGTCTCCAAAACCAGGTGTCGGGAGTTCGAGCCTCTCAACCCGTGCAGCATTAGAAAAGCATATGGCAGCAATTATCAATTATATCAAAGACTCTTTCGAAGAACTTAGAAACAATGTTTCTTGGACCGCCCGTGAAGAATTACAACGCTTGGTGGTTGTGGTCATGGTATTTTCTATCCTATTTGCCTTGGCCATTTGGGGTGCGGATACCGTACTCTCACGTGTGGTCGGCGTGTATTTTGATTTGATTAACTAACCGCAAAGAAAGCAAAGGTGAGCGACAAAAAATGGTATGTGATCCGCGCTGTTAGCGGACAAGAAGCCAAAATCAAGGACTACATCATGGGAGAAATTACCCGTATGGGTTATGACAACCTTGTCGAAGACATTCTGGTGCCCACCGAAAAAGTAGTTCAGATACGCAACGGAAAGAAAATAAGCAAAGAACGCACCTATTTTCCCGGATACATCATGATCAAGGCCAACCTCTCTGGTGAGGTGCCTCACATCATCAAATCGGTCACCAATGTCATCGGTTTCTTGGGCGAAACCAAAGGCGGTGAGCCTGTTCCTCTTCGTCAACAAGAAGTCAATCGCATGCTCGGTAAGGTCGATGAATTGGCCTTGGCTACAGAGCATGTCGCTATTCCGTTCACGGTGGGTGAAAATATAAAAGTAATCGACGGTCCTTTCAATGGATTTACTGGGGCCATCGAAAAAGTAAATGAAGAAAAACGCAAGCTCGAAGTGATGGTCAAAATCTTTGGCCGTAAAACCCCACTAGAGCTAAGCTATATGCAAGTCGAAAAATTATAAATGTTACATAAACACTGAAGTTTTTTATGCTTCCCTCGTAAAAGCTTCAAACATTAATTACTAAAATGGCAAAAGAAATATCCAAAGTTTTAAAACTACAAGTTCGGGGAGGTGCTGCGAATCCATCGCCACCGGTTGGACCCGCGCTGGGTGCCGCAGGGGTTAATATCATGGAGTTCTGTAAGCAGTTTAATGCGCGAACCCAAGATAAGCCCGGTAAAGTATTACCGGTGCAAATCACTGTGTATAAAGACAAGTCATTTGACTTTCTGATTAAGACACCGCCAGCGGCCGTTCAATTGATGGAAGCAGCCAAAGCCAAAAAGGGTTCTGGAGAGCCCAACCGAAACAAAGTGGCCACCGTTACCTGGGATCAGGTACGGACCATTGCAGAAGACAAAATGCCCGACCTTAACGCATTTACGATCGAGTCTGCCATGAAAATGGTAGCCGGTACCGCGCGTTCGATGGGCTTTAAAGTTTCTGGTCAAGCTCCCTTTAACTCCTAATTTTTCGTTATGGCACGACTCACTAAAAACCAAAAGGAAGCTAGAGCAAAAGTAGATTCCAAAAAACTCTATTCTTTACAAGACGCCTCTAGCCTTGTCAAAGAAATCACCACCACCAAATTTGATGCCTCTGTAGATTTGGCCATCCGTTTGGGTGTGGATCCTAGAAAAGCCAATCAAATGGTACGTGGCGTGGTCACGCTTCCACACGGAACAGGTAAAGTCCTCCGTGTACTTGCCCTCGTTACACCAGACAAAGAAGCCGAAGCCCAAGAAGCGGGTGCCGATTTTGTCGGATTGGATGAATACCTCCAAAAAATCAAAGACGGCTGGACCGATGTTGACGTGATTGTCACCATGCCCAGTGTGATGGGGAAATTAGGTCCCTTAGGAAAAGTCCTAGGACCTCGTGGGCTGATGCCCAACCCCAAAACGGGTACAGTAACCATGGACATCAAAAAAGCCGTAAGCGATGTCAAAGGAGGTAAGATTGATTTTAAAGTAGACAAAACCGGGATTGTCCATGCGTCGATCGGAAAGGTTTCTTTTTCTGCAGATAAAATCATGGAAAACGCGGATGAGCTCCTCAAAACAATTGTCAAACTCAAACCCACTACCGCCAAAGGAACATACATTAAAAGTATTTCCATGTCCAGCACCATGAGTCCGGGCATCGCGATAGAAACTAAAGTAGGGTAAGTAAAAATTAAGTAAAATGACAAGAGAACAAAAAGCACAAGTTATAGCCGATTTGACCGACGTACTCGCGGGAGTCAAAAACCTATACCTTACTGATATTGAAGGGCTTAACGCCGCTCAAACCAGTGCACTTCGACGTGCCTGTTTCAAAGCAAACATCAAACTCTCCGTTGTCAAGAACACGCTTTTGGCCAAGGCCATGGAAGCCTCTGACAAAGACTTCGGCGCGCTGAAGGATATCCTTAAAGGAAACACTTCGTTGATGATTGCCGATGCAGGAAATACTCCTGCTAAAGTGATTAAAGATTTCCGAAAAAAATCGACCAAACCCATTCTTAAAGGAGCCTATATCGAAGAGGCCATTTATATCGGGGATGACCAGATTGATGCACTTGTAGCGATCAAATCGCGCGAAGAGCTTATCGGGGATATTATCACTTTACTTCAATCACCAGCCAAAAACGTGGTTTCGGCCCTACAATCGGGAGGAAGTACAATTTCTGGTGTTTTGAAAACCCTCTCAGAACGTTAAGTTCTGAACCCAAAAGTGTTACGCACTCATTTTTAATATTAATACACTAAAAAAACAAGACGTAAAATGGCAGATTTAAAAGAATTCGCAGAACAATTAGTCAATTTGACCGTAAAGGAAGTTAATGAATTGGCTGATATCTTAAAACAAGAGTACGGTATTGAACCCGCAGCTGCAGCAGTAGCCGTAGCTGGTCCCGCCGCCGCTGGTGGTGATGATGCCGCTGAGGAAAAATCAGAATTTGATTTAGTCCTTAAAGCAGCTGGTGGTTCAAAACTAGCCGTTGTTAAGTTAGTAAAAGAACTTACTGGCCAAGGACTTAAAGAAGCGAAAGATCTTGTCGACAATGCACCAAGCACCTTGAAAGAGGGAGTTTCAAAAGATGAAGCCGAAGGGCTTAAAAAATCTTTAGAAGAAGCAGGTGCAGAAGTTGAGATCAAGTAACAAACGCTTTTGCAATACTGCGGTTTAGGCTTTTGAAGACCTGTTCTTCAAAGGCCTAAGCCCTTTTGTAGTTAAAAGACCATAGACCAAAAAGGAGTAAGTAAAAAACGTTGTCCATGACAAAAATAGCCAATCAAAGAATCAATTTTGCTTCTGCAAAACACACTCCCGAATATCCCGATTTTTTGGATATTCAAATCAAATCGTTTCAAGACTTTTTTCAGCTTGAAACCAAATCCGATGAACGTGCCGAGGAAGGACTCTTTAATACCTTTAAAGAAAACTTTCCCATCACCGACACTCGCAACCAATTTGTGTTGGAGTTTATCGATTATTTTGTCGATCCACCACGCTACAGCATGCAAGAGTGTATCGAACGTGGACTCTCATACTCTGTTCCTCTAAAAGCCCGACTCAAACTCTATTGTACCGACCCGGAGCACGAGGACTTTGAAACCATCGTCCAAGACGTATTTTTAGGGATTATTCCCTATATGACACCCAGTGGAACCTTTATCATCAACGGTGCCGAGCGTATTGTAGTTTCTCAGCTACACCGTTCACCCGGTGTTTTCTTTGGCCAATCTTTCCACGCCAATGGAACCAAATTATACTCTGCCCGTGTCATTCCTTTTAAGGGTTCATGGATCGAATTTGCGACCGACATCAACAGTGTGATGTACGCCTATATCGACCGTAAGAAAAAATTACCCGTAACCACCCTTTTCCGTGCTATTGGCTATGAGCGCGACAAGGACATCCTCGAAATATTTGACTTGGCAGAAGAGGTCAAAGTATCTAAAACGGGACTTAAAAAAGTATTGGGTCGTAAGCTCGCAGCGCGGGTATTACGCACCTGGCATGAAGATTTTGTGGACGAAGATACCGGCGAGGTAATCTCCATTGAGCGTAACGAAATCATCATCGACCGGGATACCGTAATCGAAAAAGAACATATCGATGAAATTCTAGAAGCTGAGGTTAAAACCATCTTGTTGCACAAACTCGATGCCCACACCTCAGACTATGCCATCATACACAACACCCTGCAAAAGGACCCGACCAACTCCGAAAAAGAAGCGGTGGAGCACATCTACCGTCAATTGCGAAATGCCGAACCGCCAGACGAAGACACTGCACGTGGAATTATCGACAAATTGTTCTTCTCTGACCAGCGGTACAACCTCGGCGAAGTAGGACGGTATCGGATGAATAAAAAACTCGAATTGGATATCGAAATGGACAAGCAAGTATTGACCAAACTCGATATCATTACGATCGTAAAATACCTTATCGAACTGATCAACTCCAAGGCCGAAATCGATGATATCGATCACTTGTCCAACCGACGAGTACGTACCGTTGGAGAACAGCTTTCTTCGCAATTTGGTGTAGGTCTTGCCCGTATGGCACGTACCATCCGTGAGCGAATGAACGTTCGAGATAACGAGGTATTTACTCCTATTGACCTGATCAACGCCAAGACCTTGTCTTCGGTCATCAATACGTTTTTTGGGACCAACCAGCTTTCGCAGTTTATGGACCAAACCAACCCCTTGGCAGAAATCACCCACAAACGCCGTTTATCGGCTTTGGGCCCCGGCGGTCTTTCGCGCGAACGTGCCGGATTTGAGGTACGTGACGTACACTACACCCACTACGGGCGTTTGTGTCCCATCGAAACCCCTGAAGGACCCAATATTGGTTTGATTTCTTCCCTGTCGGTTTTTGCCAAAGTCAACAACCTCGGCTTTATCGAAACCCCCTACCGCAAAGTAGAAAATGGGGTGGTCAACACCAAAGAAACGGTGTACCTCAGTGCCGAAGAAGAAGAAAATAAACTCATTGCTCAGGCCACCATTCCACTCGATGATAAAGGAAAAATCATCCGAGAACGTGTTATTGCTCGGGATCAAGCCGACTTCCCGGTAGTTACCCCAGACCAAATCAACTATACCGATGTGGCGCCCAACCAAATTGCCTCTATTTCGGCTTCGTTAATTCCTTTCTTGGAGCATGACGATGCCAACCGTGCATTGATGGGCTCTAACATGATGCGTCAGGCGGTGCCCCTGCTTCGTCCAGAATCACCCATAGTTGGAACCGGATTGGAACGTCAAGTAGCTTCCGACTCGCGTGTCTTAATCAATGCCGAGCGCGATGGAGTTGTCGAATATGTCGATGCCAATAAAATCGTCATTAAATACACCTTGAGTGACCTTGAAAAACAAATCAGTTTTGATGGTGATACCAAAACCTATGAGCTGATTAAGTTTAGAAAAACCAACCAAGGAACCTGTATCAACCTTAAACCCATCGTCAAAAAAGGCGACAAGGTCAAAAAAGGGCAGGTGCTTTCTGAAGGTTATGCGACCCAAGATGGCGAACTCGCCCTGGGACGAAACATGAAAGTAGCCTTTATGCCCTGGAAAGGATACAACTTTGAAGATGCGATCGTAATTTCTGAAAAGGTCGTGCGTGAAGATATTTTTACCTCCATTCATATCGACGAATATTCTTTGGATGTTCGGGATACCAAGCTCGGTACAGAAGAACTCACCGACGATATTCCAAACGTCAGTGAAGAAGCAACCAAAGACTTGGACGAAAATGGAATGATCCGTATCGGTGCAGAAGTGAATCCGGGCGATATCCTGATCGGTAAAATTACTCCCAAAGGAGAATCAGACCCAACCCCTGAAGAAAAACTTTTGCGTGCCATCTTTGGCGATAAAGCCGGAGACGTAAAAGACGCTTCACTTAAAGCGCCACCATCTCTTCACGGGGTAGTTATCGACAAAAAACTCTTTACCCGTTCGATCAAAGACAAACGCAAACGCAACCAAGACAAACAAGAATTGGAAGCATTGCAAGCAGTCTATGACAAAAAATTTGACGAACTAAAAAATGTTTTGGTCGAAAAACTTTTTGCAATTCTTAACGGGAAAACCTGTCAGGGCGTGTTCAATGATTTGGGCGAAGAAGTTCTGCCAAAAGGAAAGAAATACACCCTTAAAATGCTTTCTGCTGCGGATGACTACACCCACCTTACTGAAGGTACTTGGACAACCACAGACAAGACCAACGCCATTGTTGCCGACTTGTTGCACAACTACAAGATCAAAGAAAATGATCTACAAGGTGCACTGCGTCGTGAAAACTTCACCATCAGTGTTGGAGATGAGCTACCGGCGGGTATCAAAAAGTTGGCCAAGGTGTACATCGCCAAAAAGCGCAAACTTAAAGTTGGGGATAAAATGGCCGGGCGTCACGGAAACAAAGGAATTGTTGCCCGTATCGTTCGCGAAGAAGAAATGCCTTTCTTAGAAGACGGAACTCCTGTAGATATCGTCCTAAATCCGCTAGGCGTTCCCTCGCGTATGAACATAGGACAGATCTATGAAACCGTACTTGGATGGGCCGGACTTAAACTTGGACGTAAATTTGCTACGCCTATTTTTGACGGCGCTTCCATCAACGAAATCGATGCCCTGATTGAAGAAGCCAAACTTCCACAGTTTGGCCATACCCACCTCTATGATGGAGGAACTGGTGAACGCTTTGACCAAGCCGCTACTGTTGGGGTAATCTATATGCTCAAATTGGGCCATATGGTCGATGACAAAATGCACTCCCGTTCGATCGGGCCTTACTCGCTCATCACCCAACAACCTTTGGGTGGTAAAGCACAGTTTGGAGGACAGCGATTTGGGGAGATGGAAGTATGGGCCCTCGAAGCCTACGGTGCTTCGAGCACCCTACAAGAAATCTTGACCGTCAAATCAGACGACGTCATTGGACGCGCCAAGACTTACGAATCCATTGTCAAAGGCGATACGCTTCCCGAACCTGGCTTGCCGGAGTCCTTTAATGTATTGATGCACGAACTCAAAGGCCTGGGTCTTGACATTCGTTTAGAAGAATAATACGCACAGCGTTTAATAAAATTGTAACACGCAGTTATGGCTAGAAATAACGAAATAATCACGCAAAAGAAGTTTAACAAAATAGCGATTGGACTTGCTTCACCCGAAGTAATTCTCAGCAAATCCAGAGGTGAGGTGCTTAAGCCCGAAACCATCAACTACCGAACCCACAAACCCGAGCGTGACGGTTTGTTCTGTGAACGTATTTTTGGACCCGTAAAAGACTATGAGTGTGCCTGTGGCAAATACAAGCGTATCCGTTACAAAGGGATCGTATGTGACCGCTGTGGGGTAGAGGTGACGGAGAAAAAAGTACGTCGCGACCGCGTTGGACACATCAACCTTGTGGTGCCGGTGGCTCATATTTGGTATTTCCGTTCTTTGCCCAACAAAATTGGCTACCTCTTGGGATTGCCTTCCAAAAAGTTGGACATGATTATTTACTACGAACGCTATGTAGTCATCCAACCAGGTATCGCCAAAAATGAAGAAGGAGAACCCGTTCAGAAAATGGATTTCCTCACCGAAGAGGAATACCTTAACATCATGGAGCAGCTTCCGGCCGAAAACCAATTTTTGGAAGACGCCGACCCCAACAAGTTTATCGCTAAAATGGGCGCCGAGTGTTTAATCGATTTGCTATCGCGCATCAACCTTGATGAACTTTCATTTGAGCTACGTCATAAAGCCAATAACGAAACGTCTAAGCAACGTAAAACCGAGGCCCTCAAAAGACTTCAAGTAGTCGAAGCGTTTAGAGATGCCAACGAGCGTCAAGAAAACAATCCGGAGTGGATGATCATGAAGGTGATTCCTGTCATTCCGCCCGAATTGCGTCCCCTTGTACCGCTAGATGGCGGCCGTTTTGCGACTTCCGACCTCAACGACCTTTACCGTCGTGTGATTATTCGTAACAACCGCCTTAAGCGTTTGGTCGAAATCAAAGCACCGGAGGTTATTTTGCGTAACGAAAAACGGATGCTACAAGAATCCGTTGACTCTTTGTTTGACAACACCCGAAAGTCTTCGGCGGTCAAAACCGACTCAAACCGACCACTAAAATCACTATCCGATTCCCTTAAAGGAAAACAAGGACGATTCCGTCAAAACCTTTTGGGTAAACGAGTTGATTATTCGGCCCGTTCGGTGATTGTCGTTGGTCCAGAACTAAAATTATACGAATGCGGTCTTCCCAAAGGGATGGCGGCAGAGCTCTACAAGCCGTTTGTGATCCGTAAACTCATTGAGCGTGGGATTGTCAAAACGGTTAAATCGGCCAAAAAAATCATCGACCGTAAAGAACCCGTGGTTTGGGATATACTTGAAAATGTGCTTAAAGGACATCCGGTACTCCTTAACCGGGCCCCCACGCTTCACCGTTTGGGGATTCAGGCGTTCCAACCCAAGTTGATTGAGGGTAAAGCTATCCAGTTACACCCCTTGGTGTGTACGGCCTTTAACGCCGACTTTGACGGTGACCAAATGGCGGTTCACCTGCCTTTGGGTCCTGAAGCGATTTTAGAAGCCCAGCTATTGATGTTGGCTTCCCATAACATCCTTAACCCTGCCAACGGTTCACCAATTACGGTGCCTTCTCAAGACATGGTTTTGGGGCTTTACTATATGACCAAAGCCCGCAAATCAACCCCAGAGGTGCCTGTTAAAGGTGAAGGGCTGACCTTCTACTCTGTCGAAGAGGTGCATATCGCCTACAACGAAAAGCGTGTTGACCTCAATGCGATGATCAAAATCAGAGCCAAAGACTTTAACGACAAAGGCCAATTGGTCTATCAAATCATCGATACAACTGTAGGTCGTGTACTCTTTAACGAAGTGGTGCCCGAACAAGCCGGATACATCAATGAAATTTTGACCAAGAAAAACCTACGGGACATCATCGGTAAAATTCTTAAAGTAACCAGTGTACCCGAAACGGCCGAATTCTTGGATCAAATCAAGGATATGGGGTATGGTTTTGCCTTTAAAGGAGGTCTCTCCTTTAGCTTAGGTGATATCATCATCCCACAAGAGAAGAAGACCATGATCGAAGAAGCCAACAAACAAGTTGGTGCGATTATGGGTAACTACAATATGGGATTGATCACCAACAACGAACGTTACAACCAGGTCATCGACGTTTGGACCTCGACCAATGCGACCCTCACCGAATTGACCATGAAGCGAATCAGCGAAGATCAGCAAGGGTTTAACTCGGTATATATGATGTTGGATTCTGGAGCTCGTGGCTCTAAAGAGCAAATTCGTCAATTAACCGGTATGCGAGGATTGATGGCCAAGCCCAAAAAATCGAATGTTGGTGGTGGCGAAATCATTGAAAACCCCATCCTGTCCAACTTTAAAGAAGGACTTTCCATCCTTGAATACTTTATTTCGACCCACGGGGCGCGGAAAGGATTGGCCGATACGGCCCTTAAAACGGCCGATGCGGGGTATTTGACCCGTCGATTGGTCGATGTGTCGCAAGATGTCATCATCAAGCATGAAGACTGTAATACCCTAAGAGGAATCGAAGTCAGCGCCTTAAAGAAAAACGAAGAGGTGGTCGAATCATTGGGTGAGCGAATTTTAGGGCGTGTAGCCCTTCACCAATTGCGTCATCCCAATACGGATGAGGTATTGATCGAGGCCGGTGAGCAATTTACCGAGGCCATAGTGTCTGCTATCGAAGCAGCACCCATCGAAAGCATCGAAGTGCGTTCGCCACTAACCTGTCAGGCCAAAGATGGTATTTGTGCCAAATGTTATGGCCGTAACCTCTCGACCAGTAAAATGGTTCAAAAGGGAGAAGCGGTTGGCGTGGTTGCAGCACAATCCATCGGTGAGCCCGGTACACAGTTGACCCTGCGTACCTTCCACGTAGGTGGGGTAGCCGGAAACATCTCGGAAGAAAACGCCGTGATTGCCCGTTTTGATGGGGTCGCCGAAATCGAAGACCTTAAAACCGTCAAGGGTACCGATGCTGAAGGTAAAGCAGCCGAAATTGTCATTTCGCGAACAGCGGAAATCAAAATTTTGGATGCCAAAACCAAAATCGTACTCAGTTCTAAAAACATTCCTTACGGATCGACCCTCAACATCAAAAATGGCGCAAAAGTGACCAAAGGCGATGTGATTTGTCAATGGGATCCATTCAACGGTGTGATTGTTTCTGAATTTTCTGGAAAAATAGAATTCGAAAATATCGAACAAGGAATTACCTACCAAGTAGAAATCGATGAACAAACCGGTTTCCAAGAAAAGGTAATTTCGGAATCGCGTAACAAAAAGATGATCCCCACCCTTTTGATTGTAGACAGCAAGGGCAATACGCTACGCTCCTACAACTTGCCGGTGGGCGCCCACCTGATTGTCAATGAGGGCGACAAGATCAAAGAAGGAAAAGTCTTGGTTAAAATCCCACGTAAATCGGCCAAATCGGGTGATATTACAGGAGGTCTCCCAAGGGTAACCGAATTGTTTGAGGCGCGTAATCCTTCAAACCCTGCCGTTGTATCCGAAATTGACGGAGTGGTTTCTTTTGGAAAAATTAAACGCGGTAACCGTGAAATCATCGTCGAGTCCAAATTTGGAGACATCAAGAAATATTTGGTCAAACTCTCCAACCAAATTTTGGTTCAGGAAAACGACTTTGTCAAAGCGGGGATGCCACTTTCAGACGGTTCGATTACTCCTTCAGACATTTTGAGCATCAAAGGCCCAGCGGCTGTTCAGCAGTACTTGGTCAACGAGATTCAGGAAGTCTATCGTTTGCAAGGGGTAAAAATCAACGACAAGCACTTTGAAGTAGTCGTCCGTCAGATGATGCGCAAAGTGAAAATCGAAGACCCCGGAGATACCATTTTCCTCGAAGGTCAATCGGTCTTTAAAAATGATTTTATCGAAGAAAACGACAACATCTACGGCAAGAAAATCGTCGAAGATGCCGGTGATAGCGAAAACCTAAAACAAGGTCAGATGGCCACTGCACGTCAGCTACGTGATGAAAATTCATTGCTCAAGCGGGAGGACAAAAAACTGGTTGTAGCACGCGATGCCGCTTCGGCTACTGCGACGCCTGAGATTCAAGGAATCACCCGTGCTTCGCTACAGACCAAGTCCTTTATCTCAGCCGCCTCGTTCCAAGAAACCACCAAGGTATTGAACGAAGCAGCGGTGAACGGTAAGTGGGATGAACTCAACGGACTGAAAGAAAACGTGATTGTTGGGCATAAGATTCCTGCCGGAACCGGACTGCGTGAATACAACAACGTGATTGTCGGATCAAAAGACGAATACAACAGCCTGTTGATCGATCAGCAAGAAGAAGTCAACCTCTAAACGATGAGTAAAGCACCGAAAGAACAAAAAATCAACATCGAGTTGGACGAGGCCACCGCCGAGGGGACCTATGCCAACCTGGCGATAATCAATCATTCGGTTTCGGAGTTTGTGGTCGATTATATCACCCTTATGCCCGGGGCCCCCAAGGCCCGTGTAAAATCACGGATTATCTTGACACCCGAGCATGCCAAACGCTTTCAAAAAGCCCTGTCGGACAATATTAAGCGCTATGAAGCGGTGCACGGCGAAATTCCTTCGAACGACCCGCCTCCGATTCCGCTGAACTTTGGCCCGACCGGAGAGGCCTAAAAACAAAACCCGCTAGCATTCGATAGCGGGTTTTTTTCCTACTAAAGTCCGCTTAGGAATTGGCCGCCAATTGCCATAACTACCCTATATCAGAACAAGGTTCCGATATAGCCATTCTAGCCGCTTTGTTATTATCGTCTTTAATGTATAGCCGATCCGTATTCGTTGTTTTAATAATCCTGTTAAGCGGATAGCGGTACCCTTAGTGAATTGAAATGCTCTCTTTGGAAAAAGCCAAGCATATAGCGTTTGTCTCCATCGGGCTCCCTTTTGCGATATTACAAGAGCAATCGCCTTTGGGTCAAAAGCAAAATTGACGTTGAGAACAGGTTGCTGTTTATATAAAGGGGGTATAAGCCGTAGGTTTTTCATGCGGGTAAGACAAATAGGGGGCTGTCTCCCACGAAGGTAGTAAAAAAAACGGAACGTCTTTAAGTTTAAAACTCAGACGTTAAATGGAAGCGAATACTGGGGTATTTGTCTTGGGTCATTTGTAGGGAAAAAGCTGAATCGGCCAAAAAGACCAATTGCCCGGATTTGTCCAGGGCCAAAAACTTTTGTTTTACCCGTTTAAAGTCGGCAAACTCTTCATTTTTGGGGTCTTGAGGGTCCACCCAACAGGCTTTGTGTACATGGAGGTTTTCGTAGGCACAGCGCGCGCCATATTCGTGTTCTAGGCGGTATTGAATGACTTCAAACTGTAGGGCTCCCACGGTACCAATCACCTTGCGGCCGTTGAGTTGTAGGGTAAAGAGCTGGGCCACGCCTTCGTCCATCAATTGGTCGATGCCCTTGCCGAGTTGTTTGGCTTTGAGCGGGTCGGCATTGTTGATGTACCGAAAATGCTCGGGTGAAAAACTGGGGATTCCCTTAAACTGTAGCGGGTCTCCCTCGGTTAGGGTGTCGCCAATTTTAAAGTTCCCCGTATCGTGTAGTCCAACGATATCCCCGGGGTAGGAGGTGTCGACCACTTCTTTTTTTTCGGCAAAAAACGCATTGGGGCTGGCAAATTTGAGTTTTTTGTTTTGGCGAACATGCAGGTAGGGGGTATTGCGCTTAAAGGTGCCCGAGACGACTTTGACAAAGGCCAGGCGGTCGCGGTGGTTGGGGTCCATATTGGCGTGAATTTTAAACACAAAGCCCGTAAAGGTCGATTCGGTGGGTTGAACAACACGGGTGTCCGCACTTTTGGCCTGAGGAGCCGGGGCGATGTCGATAAAACAGTCCAACAAATCTTGCACCCCAAAATTATTGAGGGCCGACCCAAAAAACACTGGCTGTAAACTGCCCTTTTGGTAGGCGGCTGCATCAAAGGGTGGATATACCCCCTCGATGAGTTCGAGTTCGTCCACGAGTTGTTGGTGGGCTTTTTCGCCTAGATTTTTTATCAGTTGAGGGTCATTAAGGTCTGTAAAAGCAGCGGCCGTGGCTTTTTTTTGTTTTTGTTCACCTTGGAAAAGCTGGGCGGTTTGGGTCCAACGGTTGTAGATGCCCTTAAAATTATAGCCCATACCGATGGGTAGGGTAAGGGGGACAACGTTTAGGCCCAATTTTTGTTCGACTTCGTCCATCAGATCAAAGGCATCTTTACCCTCGCGGTCGAGTTTGTTGATAAAGACCAACATGGGGATGTTGCGCATACGGCAGACTTCGACCAGTTTTTCGGTTTGCTCTTCCACCCCTTTGGCAACATCGATCACGACGATCACACTGTCAACGGCCGTAAGGGTGCGAAAGGTGTCTTCGGCAAAGTCTTTATGGCCGGGAGTGTCGAGGATGTTGATTTTTTTGTCTTTATACAGAAAAGCCAATACCGAGGTAGCTACAGAAATTCCCCGTTGGCGTTCGATTTCCATAAAGTCGCTCGTGGCTCCTTTTTTGATTTTGTTGGATTTGACAGCGCCGGCCTCTTGAATGGCCCCACCATAGAGGAGTAATTTTTCGGTCAGGGTGGTTTTTCCCGCATCGGGATGCGAGATAATTCCAAAGGTTCTTCGTTTTTTGATTTCCTCCAAAAAGGCCATGCCGTAAATTTTGCCAAAAATACTCAAATGCCCACGAACTGCGGCAGGCTCATAGGTATTTGTTAAATTATTTGGTATTTTTGACCCTGCATGAAAGAGGAAAAAGTTCTACTGGTAGATACCCAAGATCGGGTATTGGGTACCATGCCCAAACTGGAAGCGCACCAAAAAGGGGTGCTTCATCGGGCCTTTTCGGTATTTATACTCAACCGCCAAAATGCGCTGATGCTCCAGCAACGGGCCTGGGACAAATACCATTCCCCCGGTTTATGGACCAATACTTGTTGCAGCCATCAACGGGAGGGAGAAGACAGTCTTGCGGCCGGCAAACGCCGCCTTCAGGAAGAGATGGGGCTCGAAGCACCACTAACGCCTTTGTTTACTTTTATCTATAAAGCGCCCTTTGACAACGGCCTGACCGAACACGAACTCGATCATGTGTTGCTAGGCTATTCCGAGCAGTCGCCCAACCCCAACCCCCAGGAGGTCACCGATTGGCAATGGATGCCCCTGGAGGAAGTCCAACGAAAGCTGACCGAACAACCCGAACAGTTTACGGTCTGGTTTAAAATCATCTTTGAACGGTTTTACGCTCATATAAAACAACACCCATGCGAGTAACAGTCAGTAGAAAGGCGCATTTCAATGCGGCACACCGCCTTTATCGTCCCGATTGGGACGACGCCCAAAACGAAGCCGTTTTTGGCCTATGCGCCAACCCCCACTACCACGGGCACAATTATGAATTGATTGTCAGTGTTACTGGGGACATCGACCCCGAAACCGGCTATGTCATCGATATGAAGGTGCTTAAAGACCTGATTCATAGCGAGGTCGAAACCGCCTTTGACCATAAAAACCTCAACGAGCAGGTGCCGGAATTTAAAACCCTTATTCCCACGGCCGAAAATATCGTCGTCGTGATCTACAACAAGTTACGCCCTCATATCCAGGCAGGGAACGATCTTGAAGTGGTGCTCTACGAGACCCCGAGAAACTTTGTTACCTATTCGGGAAGCTGATGTTAGCCGTAGGAGATACCATGCCTGCTTTTAGGCTTAAAGACCAGGCGGGACAAATGTTTGATTCAACGTCTATACAAGGGAAGACCGCTGTACTGTTTTTTTACCCCAAAGACTACACACCCGGTTGTACTGCCGAGGCCTGTAGTTTTCGAGACCGCTATACAGAAATACAAGCATTGGGAGCCGAGGTGATTGGAATTTCAACAGATTCGGTTCAGCGGCATCAAAAATTTTCGACCAGCTATGCCCTTCCCTATCGCTTGCTGTCTGACCCCCAACGCAAGGTGGCCAAGCAGTTTGGTGTAGGGGCTCATTTGTTTGGTTTGCTGTCTCAACGGGTGACTTTTGTCATACATCCCACCGGTAAAATTATCCTGGCCCATGCCGATTTACGACCGGCGTCGCACATTCGTAGGGCAATAGAAGTACTTCAAGATTAAATCGGTATATTCGTACTCAAATTAATTGTTATGGCCAGCATCAAAGGATTTAAAAAAGACGTGAATACCGCCATCGGTACCCTAATCGATACGATTTATTATTTGGAACTCTCCAACACCAAAATGGACCTTAAAAAAAGCGAGGCGCTCATCGACGAGGCACTTGAGGTTTTTGACAGCCTGATTACAGAAGTGCATGAGGCCAAACGCGAGGGTAGCAAAGCCGCTTTTCAAGCGCTTAAAACCAACTACGACAAAAAGATGGCCGGACTAGAGGCCAAGTTGCAAAAACTAGTTTAGTTATTTTCTGCTTTTCGGCGTTCTTCCAAAAAGCGCAACAGGGCTTCACCGTGTGCAGAGGCTTTTACCGTGGGGCTTAATTTTTGCACCACCGAATCCAAAAAGATCAGATTGGCATCATAGGCCTCGGTCAATACCACATAGGGAGCGACTTCCCGATCGGCATAGGTATTGGCAAAATTCAAGGTGTATAAATATCGCCGGCGGAGGAGGTTGTCCATCGCCTGTTGTAGCGAGTCGGCGCGGCTGGTGTTTTCATCGCGTTGGGCTTCGAGGTAGGCCTTGACCAATTCCAAGTTTTGCGCATTGAATTTTCGTGAAAACGAAAGGTATTCTTGCAACAAACTGTGGTTTTCAGAACCTTCGACAGCGGCACTGCTTTCAAAGGTTTTTAAGAGCGTGTTGATGGTCACTAATCCTTTTTCACCAAAGAAAAGAATGCGGTCATTGAGGGTGTCGGCATCTTCTTTGTCCAAATAGAGGTAGTGTACTTCAGGGCTTTTGAGTGAAGTGGTCAGGGTAAAATCCGGGTTGCCGTCGATGGTGACCGAATCCAAATTGACCAATACGGTATCCTTTATTTTTTGGAGGTAAAGTGTTCCTTTGCGCAATCCTTTGATCGTACCGGTAACCATCATTTCGTCTCCATGAGGGGTGTTTTGGGTACAAGCATAGAAAAAAAGTGCGGTGAGTATAAGCGCGCTGACAGGTCGAAAAAAAGCAAAATTCATATTAGATGTTTATCCAGTAAGTCAATTTTAAATTGATCGAGCGCAATCGGGGTGTCAACCGGTCGTAGGTAAAATAATTGTCATTATACACTACATAGAGGTCCGACAACGGAGCAAAGCGCCATTGTAAACGCGAATTTATGCCTAAATTTTCGGATTGTGAACTAAATTGAACAAGAGTTGTCCAGAACAGGGTCTTGTTAAAGGTCATTTCGACTTTGGGAACCACCAGCCAGAGGTCGGCTGAAGAATAGGGTTCGGGCAGTCGAATACGGTCGTAATTGACCCGCAAACTCGCATTGACAAAAGGCTGCTTTCTAAAGGTAAATTCGTTGCTAAAAGAATATTTTGTGCCGTTGTAAAACGAGCCTCCGCTGAATTCTAATTCATAGCGAAACCGCTTTCGTGGATCTGAGCGGTAGGTAGCTTGCACTTCGGTAAAGCGATAGTCCGTTCCTCCAGGCAAATCGAGTCCATTGCCACTTCGGGTGGGGTCAAAAGAATCAAAAATATATTCATAACGGCTAATCGTCCGCAGTTGAAAGTTGCTTTGATTGGTATAGCGAATGTTGTAGTTCGAAATCCACCAGCGGTCAGACAGTTCTTTGTTCTTTGCCTCGTTAAAAACGGCAAAAAGGCGTTGTGAAAATTCCCGACTGATCACCTTGGGGTTTTGGGGAAAACTACGGTAGGTATAGGCAGGCCCCCACTTGACAAAGCCCGTACGGCGGTAGAATCCCAATTGGGATGAAAAATCTTCTCCTACATAAACACTGCTCATTTGCAAACGGTGATTGCGGGTATTGCGCGAAAGGTTAAATCCGCCACTGAGGTTTTCATCGCCCTTGCCGGGGGTGTCCGATTTGTGAATAAAGGCCCGTCCGGTCCATACATTGTCGGGCGAAGCCAAATTGTATTCCAATCCTGCTACACGGTTTTGGGTTTCGCCTTCTTCAAGAAAATCATAGGCATCGTTGGTCACCCGATTGATCAAAATCATACTGATGTTGGAGCGAGTAAAAACTTTTTGCTGCAGGGTCAGTACCGTATTGTTAAATGAGGCAATTTCGTTTTCGGGATCCGCATCGGTTTGCATATTGAGAAAACCTAAGCGGAGATTCTCGTTGAGTTTTCCACTGAGTCGCGCCCCTGCGATGATACGGTTTTCGATGGTATTGCCATCGGCATCTTTGGCCACACCAATGCGTCTGGAGAAGAATGGGAGAGCATCGCGTTCTTCACCAAAATTGGAAAACAAGTCGCTGTTTTGGGTAAAAAATTGTCTTTTTTCGGGGAGGGAGATTTCAAATCGGGTCAGGTTGATGACCTGATCGTCCACCTCGACTTGCGAAAAATCGGGGTTTAGCGTCAAATCCAAATTAAGGCCATTACCGATTGGTACTTTGGCATCGCCGCCAACCCCAAATTTGGATTGGTTTTGAGAAATGGTAAAATCTCTCGATTGTAAACCGTTAAGGTAGGGAATCACCGATACAGGTCGGCGTGACTCCCCTAGGGGTTTTTCAAATTCGATTTCACGCATATAGGCCAATACCCCCACCGATTGATTTTGAGGTACCCTAGTCCAGGTGGTATATTCATTGATTTGGCTGTTGTTGCGGTACATATTAAACCGCCAGCGTTTGGAACCCGAGGGAAAGTTGATAAAGTTAAGGGGTAGTTTCATCTCCACCTGATAATAGGTGTCTGTTATGATGTATTCGGATTCCCATTTGATGTCCCAAGCATAATTTCGGTCGTTGCGGTAATTGTTGTTTCCATTGGAAATAAGGGCCTCCGCTTGAACGGCATAGGGATCTACGGCAAACAAAAATGCATTCGTCGCATCGCTAAAGGTGTCAAAGTTCATCGTGACATGATCGGTTCCATAGCCCGAAAAATCCCTTTTAAGGGAATTGGTCACAAAGGTATTTTCTCCATGAAAAGCCTTGATGAGGATAAAAAGGCTTTTGTCGTTGGCCAGCATTTTAAACTGGGTTTGTTGTTGACCCTTGATGGTGTCGGTCGGGCGCCACTGCCAAAAGTCACTGGCAACATTGGCCTGCTCCCACACGGCTTCATCGGCCTGGCCATCGATCGTGATGGGTTCGTTGGTGAATTTGATCTGGTAGGGGCGTTCTTGTTGAGCAAATAGGCTGCTATACACAAAAAACAAGAGGGTGAATTGAAACAGTGTATTTTTCAATGGCTTGTACGATTAGCTATAGTTAATTTTTAGACGTAAACTTTACGGGATGGTTTAAGCAAAAACCAGCAATTTTTAATTTTTTAACGGCTAAAGTAAGGTTTGTTTTTTGAAAGAGGATATTTTTATAAAAAAATCAAAACATGAACTTCTTACTGACCACGCTGATTAGTGTTTTTATGGGCCTATCCATTGCCAATGAATGGGGGCAAACTGGGCACCGTACCGTTGGGCTTGTGGCCGAACAACACCTGACCAAAAAAGCCCGAAAGGCCATCGACAAACTACTCGAAGGCGAAAGTCTGGCCTATGTGTCCAATTACGGAGACGACATCAAATCTGATGATCGGTACAATGATTTTTATTCTTGGCATTATATAAATCTTCCTGCCGATCGCCGCTATGGGGAAGAGGAACCCAATCCCAAAGGTGATGTTTATACGGCAATCAATCGTTCTATTGCGGTGCTTCGCGACCAAAACAGCTCGGTCGAAGACCGCCAGTTTTACCTAAAGCTTTTGGTGCATTTTATTGGCGATTTACACCAACCCATGCATGTGGGGCGACCCGAAGATCGGGGCGGGAATGATGTCTCCCTGACCTGGTTTGGTAAAAAAACCAATTTGCACCGTATTTGGGACAGCGATATGATCGATAGTTACCAATTGAGTTATTCCGAACTGGCCCAAAACCTCCCCAAACTCTCAAAACAGGAAATAACTAAGATTCAAAATCAACCCATCATCGAATGGGTACATGAGTCCCAAGACCTGGCCAATACGCTCTATGACGATTTACCCGAAGGGCGAAGCAAAGAATACCGCTACCGCTACCGTTATTTTGATACGGCACGGATGCAATTGCTCAAAGGAGGATTGCGGTTGGCAGCCGTACTCAATCAAATTTTCAAATAAGTTTTCGAAAGGTCAAATTGATGCGTGGTCCAATGGTCCGGGCGGTTTTGGGCAACTGATGCAGCCAATGTTCTTGTAGGGCTCCGGCCATCACCAAGAGACTGCCGTGTGTGAGGTTTAATTTTAGGCGCTGCGTGGTATCCTGACGGTGCTTAAGGTGAAAAATTCGTGCTTCTCCCAAGCTTACCGAGGCGATGATGGGATGTTTACCCAATTCCTTTTCATTGTCTGCATGCCAGCCGTTGCTGTCCTGACCGTCCCGGTAGAGGTTGAGCAGTACCGTATTAAAATCATGCGCATAGTGGTGCTGTATTTTTTCTAAAACCAAAACGAGGTCAGGTGTCATGGGTTGGGGGTGGAGTGTCAGTTGGGAATAGGTATAGGTTTTTTCCGTACTGCTGTGTAAGGACGTAAGCCTGGGTTGCATATATGATCTACCAAAAACGGTTACCGGCTCGTGTTGCCAGGGAATCTTCGAATTTAGACGATCAAACAAACGGTCGGCTTCCCGAGGAGAAAGAAAATGTGGCCAATAATAAAGTTCACCGTCCGGGATATCTGGAGACCAGGAGGGCTTTTCTTCGCTAGGAAAGGGGAGTGAATTTATCATTTAATTCGCTAATTCATCGTATAAAAATGGAGTTTAAAAAAGACCCAATCCAAAGGTGCTGCTCACAAAGCTTAAGGACTTTTTGGGATGTCGCTTTCAAAAAATGTTGGTACATTTAATCAAAATACCAGCATGTCAAAAATAGGCATCCCCGCTTTAAAGATCGAAGAATTTCACGAAATACTTCAAACGCCCTCCCGTTTGGCCTTGTCGGGCGCAGTCATCGATAAAATCGAAAAAAGCCATCATCGTGCACGTAAAATGGCCCAAGACAGCAAGGCTATTTATGGGATAAATACAGGTTTTGGCCCGCTATGTCAAACCAAAATTGCCGTTCAAGATACAGCACAACTTCAACGAAATCTTTTGCTTTCACATGCCGTGGGGGTAGGCAATCCAGTAGCCAAAAAGCTGTCCAAAATCATGTTGCTTCTAAAAATCCATGCTCTAGCCCAAGGCTATTCGGGAATCAGTTTGGCGGTCTTAGAACGTCTGATTTATTTTTTTAAAAACGACCTTATCCCTGTGGTGCCAGAGCAAGGCTCGGTGGGCGCATCGGGTGACTTGGCCCCTTTGGCTCATCTTTTTATACCCCTAATCGGGGAAGGGGAGTTTTGGCAGGGTGCAGAGACCGTTTCTGCAGTCTCGGTTTTAGAACAGCATAACCTCACTCCACTGACCCTTCAGCCCAAAGAGGGTTTGGCCTTGATTAACGGCACCCAGTTTATTCTTGCACACGCTTTGGTCGCTTTGGATGAACTCTCTTACCTGATGGATCTAGCCGATGTTACCGCAGCGATGACCCTAGAGGGTTTTCAGGGAAGTGCCACACCTTATGCTGCAGCTCTTCATGCTTTACGGCCTTTTGCAGGCACCCAAGAGGTGGCCCAACGGATGCGGACTTTACTTAAAGATTCCAAAAATTTAGCGGCGCATGCCGATTGCGACCGTATTCAAGATCCCTATTCGATTCGCTGTGTCCCACAAGTGCACGGAGCCACGCGTAACGCTTGGATGCACCTCCATGAACTGGTGCATATCGAGTTAAATGCCGTGACCGATAACCCTGTTATAGTGGGAGACGACCAAGCACTTTCGGGGGGTAATTTCCACGGACAGCCACTGGCCCTTGCATTGGATTACCTTACCCTGGCCGCTGCCGAATTGGGTAATATCGCCGACCGCCGCTGTTATTTACTACTCGAAGGTTTACATGGTTTACCGCCCATGCTGTCTCAGCGTCCCGGGCTTAATTCGGGCTTTATGATAGCCCAGTACACCACAGCAGCATTGGTTACCGAAAACAAAACCCTGTGTTATCCTGCATCTGCAGATAGTGTGCCCACCGGAAGAGGGCAAGAAGACCACGTATCCATGGGTAGTATATCCGGAAGAAAATGCCTCCAAGTCATCGACAACCTTAAAAAAATTATCGCCATCGAATTATTGCATGCAGCCCAAGCAATGGAATTTCGTCGACCACTTAGGTTTTCTACTTTTTTGGAACAAAATTTAGGCATCCTCCGCCAAGTCGTTCCTGCCCTAGAAGAGGACCGACTGATGAGTGCAGACATAGAAAAAGTCTTAACCCTGGTTAATCAGCGCGCCCTAAACGTTACCCTTTCCTGATGGATTTTAAAGCACAAATACTACAAGGACTACCCGAGCAGCTTCCTCCGCCCAAGCCGTACGACCCTTCGTTGCCGCATGCCCCACGCCGAAAAGACATACTCACTCCCTCCGAAAAAGCACTGGCCCTGCGCAATGCCTTACGCTATTTTCCCGAGGCCTGGCACAAAGCATTGGCTCCCGAATTTGCACAGGAATTAAAAGATTATGGACGGATTTATATGTACCGTTTTAAGCCTAATTACGGCCTGTATGCCCGGCCCATTTCAGACTACCCTGCGCAGACACCCGAGGCGGCGGCCATTATGTTGATGATTCATAACAATCTTGACCCGGCGGTAGCACAGCATCCCGAAGAATTGATTACCTATGGAGGCAATGGGGCGGTTTTTCAAAATTGGGCACAGTACCGGTTGACCATGAAATTTTTGGCCCAAATGACGGACACCCAAACCCTTCATTTGTATTCGGGCCACCCTATGGGCTTGTTTCCTTCGTCCAAAAATGCGCCCCGAGTGGTGATTACCAACGGTATGATGATTCCCAATTACTCCAAACCCGACGACTGGGAGCGTTTTAATGCCCTGGGGGTAACCCAGTATGGGCAGATGACCGCCGGCTCTTTTATGTACATTGGCCCGCAGGGAATCGTGCATGGAACCACCATAACCTTGATGAATGCGTTTAGAAAAACCCTTCCTCCCCATGAAACACCTCGCGGAAAAGTTTTTCTAACCTCCGGTTTAGGTGGTATGAGTGGGGCTCAACCCAAAGCAGGGAATATAGTGGGGTGCATCACGGTCGTTGCCGAAGTCAATGTAACTGCAGCTGAAAAAAGACACCAACAAGGATGGGTCGATCGCTTGGTGACGGATTTAGCGGCACTGGTTCAAGAAGTACGTCTGGCCCAGCAAAACCAAGAAACAATTGCCCTGGCCTATGTAGGCAATATAGTGGAGGTTTGGGAGTGTTTTTTAAAGGAAAAAATCAAGGTGGCTATCGGTTCAGATCAAACCTCGCTACACAACCCCTGGTCGGGGGGCTATTATCCCATTGGGCTTTCTTTTGAGGAGGCCAATCGTCTGTTGCGCCATGACCCAAAAGCCTTTAAAGCCGCTGTGCAAAAAACCTTGGTCCGGCACGCAGCCGCCATCAACGCCCATGTAGAACAAGGGACCTATTTTTTTGATTATGGTAACGCCTTTTTACTCGAAGCCTCGCGCGCTGGTGCAGATGTTATGGACGATCAAAAGAGCGATTTTAAATACCCCTCTTATGTGCAAGACATCTTGGGACCCCTCTGTTTTGACTATGGGTTTGGTCCATTTCGGTGGGTGTGTACAAGTGGAAAACCCGGAGATTTAAAACAGACCGATGCCCTGGCCGAAAAGGTGCTTACTCAACTGCTGGCCAAGGCCCCCGATGCCATCAAAG
>Ga0181567_10000196_pt1 | contig 42399 bp, 45 predicted proteins | sample 101ome_14_FD_133761 | JGI IMG/M metagenome (GOLD analysis project Ga0181567, IMG submission 133761) | Coastal salt marsh microbial communities from the Groves Creek Marsh, Skidaway Island, Georgia - 101403AT metaG (megahit assembly) | ecosystem: Environmental > Aquatic > Marine > Intertidal...
CGGCGCCGGAATTCGCTGATCGCTAACTCACCCGACACCGCCGCCGTGTAGTGGGTCACGATCGCATGATCGTCAAAAAGATCTGACCAAGAGTCTCGTCTCAATCAACAGACTATTGAGTGAATACAGAAAGGCGCTCTAGCCAACTGAGCTGTGCGCCCGGAACCAAGCACGCTACCGGCGAGCCAGCGGGCACCGGATCGCGACTCTAGGGTGGTGCCGTGCAGGCTCCCGTCGTGATGGTCAACCGCGGATGTGCCTCAGCGGGCTGCCTGATCGCGCTCATGCCGCTGCTCGCGCTGTTTGGCTTCGTCTGGGTGGTCGGTCTCGTGATCGACGCCATCTTCCCCGGAGGAACCTCGTGGTGGGTGCAGGCCATCGTCGCGGTCATCGGACTCAACCTCGTGCTCCGACTCCTCGCCCGCCGAGCGCGCCGTCGGCATGAAGCAGCCCGGCGCGAAGGTGGACCACCCGGGGTGATCGATGTCTGAGCGGCGTGCGACACCTCCGCCGATGCGGATCGACGCCGTCACCCTCGCCACCACTGATATGTCGGCCTCGATCGCGTTCTACGAGGCGCTCGGCTTCTCGATCGCCTTCGGCGGAGCAACATCGACGTTCACCACCATGAGCGCTGGTGTCTGCCATGTGAATCTGACGCTCACCGGCTCCCCAGGGCCCTGGGGTCGGGTCATCTTCCACGTTGACGACGTCGACGCCCTCTATGAGCGAGCTGTCGCCGCCGGACTCAGCCCGCGCCATGTGCCACGGAACGCCGACTGGGGTGAGCGCATGTTCGCCATCACCGACCCGAGCGGCCACGACCTGAGCTTCGCGCGGCCCCTCTGAACCTCAGCGCTGACAGCTCGGACACCACCACACTTTTCGACCCGCCAACGATCCGACGCGGATCGTCGATCGGCATCGTCGACACGGCAATCCATCTCGCTTGTAGACGAAGAGCCGCTCCCGCGCCGGCACATCCCGGTGGCGGGCCACGCCAGCGTCGACTGGAGCGACCGTCACTATCCGACCGATGCGCTCCCCGACCTTCATCTGATCGATCGCGAGTCGCCAGATGTCCCCGACGATCTCGACTGGGACCTCGTTCGCTGGAGTGAACGGGTCGAGGCCGAGAATGAAGCAGAACTCAGCCCGGTACACATTGCCGATCCCCGACACCACCGCCTGATCAAGCAGCAGTTGCGCGACCGGCACCCGACGACGGGCGAACGAGGCAACCAGCCGCTCCTCATCACCCGCTCGGATCGCGAGCGGATCAGGACCGATCCGCGCGAGCAGCCGCTCCTCCTCATCGCCGTCGATCACCGCGCATGCAGTCGGCCCCGACAGGTGCAGGGTGCCCGGATCCCCCCGCCAACGCATCCTGGTTCCCGCAGTCGGCTCGGGGGCCTCCTTCGTGAAGGTCCGGAATCGGCCGAACAGACCGAGGTGCACATGCACCGTGACCCCGCCCTCCCATCGGTGGAACAGGTGCTTGCCGACCGCCTCGACACCGTCGAGTGTTCGCCCATCGACCGCCGCCGCCCCCTCATCGAACCGACCCTGAGGAGAGTCGACACGGAGTCGGTGGCCGGAGAACCGCCGACCCTGCAGACGGGCCGCCCGGTGAAGGGTGTGCCCCTCAGGCATCGGCTCGACGGTGCTCGAGGATGACCTCGAGCAACTCCGGTGTCGCCGCCGCCACCGGCGTGCGACGCGCGCGGTGGTCGAGGGTGAACAGGTCCCGATCGTGCACCTCGGCGACCGCGGCGCCCGCCTCCAGACAGATCAGCATCGAGGCTGCGTAGTCCCACACCCCGTGACCACCGTCGTTCATGTCGCACCAGGCATCGGTCACCCCTGAGGCCACGAGGCACAGATCGGGCGCCGACGCCCCGAAGCTGCGGAACTGGGCCCACCCGTAGTGGTGACTCGGCAGGCCCGACATGGCCACGATCGACTTCGACAACTCGGTCTGCCCCGATGTGGAGATCGGCCGACCATCGAGACTCGCACCACCTCCGACGACCGCCCGCCACCGCTGACCGGTGGCGTGGTTCGCGACCAGAGCCACCTCGGCACGACCCTCCACCATCAGGCACAGCGCCGTGGCGAACCAGGGCACCCCACGGGAGGCGTTGGTCGAGCCGTCCACCGGATCGACGATGACCACCGGCGCCCCCGCATCACCGGTGATACCGCTCTCCTCGGAGAGCACCGCCACCCCAGCCAGGTGCAACACCCCGAGACAGGCCTCATCGGCGCTCACATCGAAGGCGTACTGACTGTGGCGCAACCCCGACGGACCCCAATCGGTGGTCTCGGCGAGCACCTCGGCGACGGCGTCCGCGGCCGCGTCGAACAGGTCGAGCGCCTCGTGGCGACCCGCGCCCACATGGAGCGACCCCTCCAGGTTGTGCTGACTGGAAGGGCTCACAACGAACAACGGTAGTGTCCGGGGCGTGGCAGTCATCGATGTGGCGGGCTTCGTCGCCGATATCAAGAGCCAGGCCATCGACAGCGGATTCCACGTCCACGACGAACGGCACTTCGTCGAGACCTACTCCCTCCGTCAACTCTGGGAGGTCGACCTCCACCCCGAGGAGGCCTGCTCCGGTCCGATCGACCTGCATCTCTCCCTCGACGTCGACCCGAGGGCCCTCCTCGGATTCGAGGACGAGGTCCTCAAGATGGACGACATGGAGGCCGACCCCCCGACCGGGTTCACCTTCCCGCTGCTGTTCACCTGGACCCTGCCCCCTCTGCCGCGACCGCCCGACCTGTTGGTCCTCGCCACCGAGATCGCCGGCGTCGGCGGACCCGACCTGCCGGTCGAGGTGTCGGCCATCGACTCGTTCCCGAGTGTGACCGACGCCCCCGAGCGCAGCCTCTCCATGGTGGCCCGCCTCACCGTCGACCTCGCCGACGTCTACACCACCAACGACAGCGCCATTGCCCGCAGTCTCGAGCGGTGCAAACTCGTCAGCCTCTATCTGCTCGATCGAGCCGACGCCTGGCTCGACGTGCCGTGACCGGCCGGATCGCACGACGAACACAGGGGAACCATGCGAGTCAACGAACTGATCGACATCCTTCGCGACCAGCCTCCCGACGCCGAGGTCGAGCTCGCCGTCGTCTCACCGCTCACCGACGACGAGAGCGTCACCGTCGACCGCTACCCCATCGACGGCGTCTTCCCCTGGCAGGGAGACAACCCCGACGATGAGGGGGTGTGGCTCATCGGCGGCGCCCCCGACGATGTCGACGCCCTCCTCGACTCGCTCGAGCAGGACGAGCCGGAGGGCCCGGGAGCCGACTGAGATGCGCGGGCCGCGCTGAATCGGCGGTACTGACTCAGGGTTCGGGTAGCTCAACAGTGCGATCGCGGCGCCAGATCTCCCAGTGCTCGTTCGAGTACTCGAGGTCGAAGGCGACCTCGATACTCGCGAAGTCGTAGGCCTCGGCGCCCTCTCGGACCCGCTGCACCACGACGTAGTCGACACCGTCGGCGCGGTCGGCGAGTCGCGTGCCCTCGAGTGAGTTGTCCACTCCGTAGAGCACAACGCGGAACGGGTTCGGGAACTGGTAGATCTCGCTCCGGTAGGCGAGGTGCGGGGTGAGTCGGTGATGCGCCGCGACGGACACCCCGTCGGGGACCCGGCCCACCACATCACGCGCCGAGACCGCGACCGGATGATCCCGACCCCAGCTGCCGGGCTGCACCCTCGACCAGGGCATCGGCGACCAGAGCGCCGAGGTGACCGCAGTCGCTGCCACCACCAGCACGAGGGCTCGCCGGCGCGCCTCGGAACGCATGGCCGAGATCGCCCAGGTGGCGCCCATCACGATGGCCGGCACCGCGATCAGGCTGTAGTGGTACTCGATCTGGTACTGGTACCAGAAGGTGCTCAAGATGTTCGTGAAGAGCACCAGCCCGCTGATCAACGCCACGCCCGGCGCTCGCAGGAACACGAAACCGACCGGAGCGAGCATCTGCCACAGGTACCAGAGCCGACCGTCGCTGCGCAGATGGTCGATCACCCGGGTCGGATCGGTCAGGGCCGTGCGAATGAAGCCGGTCGGACCGTCGAAGGGGATGCGCCAGGTGTTCCGCGTCGGCACCCCGATGAGCGAGCGCATCACCGCGAACATCGCCACGAGCATGAACCCGATCGAGCCGATCACGGTCGCCACCCCGACTCGCCAGCGACGCTCGAGCGCCACCCAGATGCCGAGGGGCACGACGACCAGCGACACGTCCTCTTTCACGAGCAGAGCGAGCACCACGCACACCGTGTAGGGACGCCAGCGACGTTCCGTCGCCGCCCAGATCGCCCCGGCGACGAAGACCGCGGTGAACGAATCGGGATGGAAGTTCTCCATCACCGTCCACGACAACGCCGGATGCCCCAGATAGACGAGCGCCATCACCGCGGCCGGCCAGCCGGCACCGAGCCGGCGTCGGGCGTGCCAGTAGACGGGAACGGCCCCAAGGGCGACCGCCGTGGCCTGCGACACGAACAGGATCCAGGCCCCCGGCGCCACCCAGTACAGCGGCACGAGGAAGACCAGGACGAACGATGAGTGGTCGCCGAACAGGTTGCGGCCCATCAGGGTCACGAACGGCGCGTCGAACCTCGACAGCAGCCACACCCCCTGGTCGTAGAGGGCCGAGTCGTAGCTCGACGTGCCGAGACCGTGATGCACCCCGAGGGTGATCACCGAGAAGTACACCGCGAACACCGCGACCGCACCGGCGACCAACAGGTCGGGCGGGCTCAGCCGGCGGATCGCCGTGGGCATCAGGCCGCTCGCACCTCGGAGGCGATCGCAGCGAGCACACCGTTCACGAAGCGACCGCTGTCATCGGTCGAGTAACGCTTCGCCAGTTCCACCGCCTCGTCGAGCACCACCGCCGTCGGCACCTCGGAGCGTTCAAGGAGCTCGAAGGTCGCCATGCGCATCACCGTCAGGTCGATCACCGGCATGCGGTCCAGGCTCCAACCCCTCGCCTTCGCCGCGATCAACTCGTCGGCCCGGCCGGCGCAGGAGTCGCAACCTCGGGCGAGTTGCTCGGCGAGATCGTCGGGGCGCACCGCCTGCGCCTCGATCACCTCAGCGACCGGCAGGCCCTTGGACTGCGCCTCATAGAGGAGGTTGAGCGCCCGCTCACGCGAGTCGGAGCGCTCATCAGCGTCCGTCACGTTCAGACCCGAGTGATGTACTCAGCGGAGCGGGTGTCGACCTTGACCCGGTCGCCCACCTCGACGAAGAGCGGAACCTGGATGACCTTGCCGGTCTCGAGGGTCGCGGGCTTGCGCGCCCCCGACACCCGGTCGCCCTGCACACCCGGCTCGGTCTCGGCGATCGCCAACTCGACCGAGGCGGGGATCTCCACCGAGATGATCTCGCCGGAGAAGAACGCGACCTGGGCCGTCATGCCCTCGATGATGAAGTCGGCGGCCTCGCCGAGCGCCACGGGGGCCACATTCATCTGCTCATACGAGACGTTGTTCATAAACACGTAGTCGTCGCCGTCGCGGTAGAGGAACTGCATCTCCTCGCGATTGATGATGGCCTGCTCGACGCGGATGCCGGCGTTGAACGTCTTCTCGAAGACGTTCCCGGTGCGCACATTGCGAAGCTTGGTCCGCACGAAGGCCCCGCCCTTGCCGGGCTTGACGTGCTGGAACTCGATCACCTGGAAGAGCCCGTTGTCGAGCTCGAGGGTGATACCGGTCTTCAGGTCGTTGGTGGTGATGGCGGGCATGGGTCGTCCTTGGGGAAATCGGTCAGCGATCGATGGCCCGACTCGGTGACCAGAACCAGGTCCTCGATCCGCATGCCACCGGCCCCGACACGATAGAGCCCGGGCTCGACGGTCACCACGTCACCGGCGGCCAGAACCGACTCGGTGCTTCGACCGAGGAAGGGCTCCTCGTGGATGTCGAGACCGACCCCATGGCCCGTCCCGTGGGTGAACAGATCGGCCAGACCCTCCTCGGCGAGCGACGCCCGGCAGGCGGCATCGACCTCTCGGGTCGCGACCCCGTCGGCCACGGCGTCGAGACCGGCCCGCTGCGCCCGCGACAACGCCACGTACCACCGCTGCTGCTCATCGGATGGCTCGCCCACCACGAAAGAGCGCGTCATGTCGGAGTGGTACCCGTCGAGCAGGGCGCCCACATCGATGACCACCGTGTCACCCACCTCGAGCACCCGTCGCGAGGGACGGTGATGGGCCATGGCGGCGTTGTCCGGACCGGACGCCACGATGGTCTCGTAACTCGGGCCGTCGGCGCCATGGGCGCGCATCGTCGACTCGAGCGAGTCACGGATGTCGCGCTCGGACACACCCGGGGCGATCTCGACAGCGGCGAGGGCGACCGAGGCGATCCGGGCTGCCTCGGTGATCCGGGCGATCTCAGCGGCGTCCTTTCGACGCCGCAGCTGCGACACGACCGAGTCGATCGGCACGAGATCATCGAGCGCGCCGTGAGCCGACCACTCGGCGTGCGACCACACCATCGACTCGAAACCGACCCGCCCCGCCCCAGCGCACAACTCGTCGACCCGGCGTCGCTGCTCCACGACCGTCGTCGTCACCATCACCTCGTCGACCCCCGCCCCACTCGCGGAGATCTGACGCTCGGCCTGCGAGCCGTAACGGCCGTCGGTGACCAACACGACCCGATCGGGGGTCACCACCACGTCGCCGTTCGACCCGGTGAACCCGCTGAGCCAACGGCGCGTGCTGGCACCCGAGACGATCCCGTGCTCGATGCCGTGGACGGCGAGGGCCTCGCGGAACCTCGCGACCCGGCCGGCAGCGGACAACGGAGGCAGGTCCGCGCTCACCCGAGTGTCGCGGCCACGGCGCGAACCGCGAGTTCGTAGCCGTCGCCACCGAACCCGACGATGCTCCCGGTCGCGACCGGGGCCACCACGGAGGTGCGCCGCCAGGGTTCGCGGGCATCGGGGTTGGAGAGGTGCAGTTCGACCACCGGGCCGTCGAAGGCGGCCAGGGCATCGTGGAGGGCCCATGAGTAGTGGGTGAAGGCACCCGGGTTCACGATGATCGCCGCGCAGCGCCCGCGCGCGGCCTGCACCGCCTCGACGAGTTCGTGCTCGGCATTCGACTGGAGGTCCTCGATGTCGAGGGAGAACTCGGCAGCCGACGCGCGTGCTCGCGCCACGTGATCGGCCAGGGTGTCGGTGCCGTACACCTCGGGTTCGCGGTCACCGAGCAGATTCAGGTTCGGCCCGTGGAGGAGCAGGACGATTCGACTCACGGAGGGCACGGTACCCCGCCCGATCCATCCGGTACAGGACATGGGCACGAAGCGGGTCGCCCTCAGCGAGGGCCGGGTGGTCGAAGTCGGCCCCGTGGTCGCGTGTCAACCCGATCGCCTCCATGACCCGACGGGACCGCTCGTTGATGCTCGCCGTGAACGAGATCACCTCGGTGAGACCGAGCGGGCCGAAGGCGTGATCGAGCACCAGACGGGCCGACTCACTCGCCAACCCCCGGCCCCAGTACTCGGATCGCAGCCGCCAGCCGATCTCGACGCCATCGCGGAACCACGGGATCGACAGTCCGCAGAATCCGATGCACTCCCCCGCGAGATCAACGCACCACAGGCCGAAGCCGTGCTCGTCGTGATGGGCACCGATCCGCTCGAGCAGCAGGTCCGACCCCGCGCGGTCGGCCACCGAGCCGATGGTGGCCATCACCACCGGATCAGCGTTCATCCGGGCGAAGGCATCGGCATCGGACTCGGAGAACCGACGCAGCGCCACCCGGCGTCCGCGAACCGGGAGCGTCATCGGGTCAGCGACGACGCGAGGAGGTCAGCGACGACGCTCGGGTCGACACCGGCCACCGGTTCCACCCCGGCCGGACCGTCGAGCACGAACGTCAGCCCGTCGATCGCCTTCTTGTCGCGCGACATGAGTTCCATCAGTCGATCGACACTGCCGACAGCGGGGACCTCGGTGTCGAGTCCGTAGAGCTCGCCGACCACCCGACGATGGTCGGCGACCCGACCCTCATCGATTCGACCGAGCTCGCGCGCCAGCTCGGCGGCGAACACCAGACCGATACCGACCGCCTCGCCGTGAGCGAGCTCGTGTCCCGAGGCGATCTCGAGTGCGTGGGCCAGCGTGTGCCCGTAGTTGAGCACCGCCCGACGACCACCCTCGCGCTCGTCGGAGGCGACCACCTCCGCCTTGATCTCGACACAGCGCGCGATCCGGTCGACCTCGCCGAGGTCGGCCAGGTCATCACCGGTCAGGAAGTGGTACTTCGCCATCTCCCCGTTCCCGCAGCGCACCTCGCGCTCGGGAAGGGTGGCGAGGGCATCGAGGTCGCAGATCACACCACGGGGCTGCCAGAACGACCCGACGAGGTTCTTGCCCTCGGGCAGGTTCACGCCGGTCTTCCCGCCGACCGCAGCGTCGATCATGCCGAGCAGGGTGGTCGGCACGTGGACCACGTCGATCCCCCGGTGGAAGGTGGCGGCGGCGAAGCCGGCCACATCGGTGACCATGCCCCCACCGACGGCGACGACCACATCCCCCCGGTTCATGCCGGCGGCGGCGAAGGCCGAGCAGAGCTCGCCCACGGTGTCGAGCGACTTGTGCTCCTCCCCACGCCCGATCTGGAGGCGCTCCACCGACCGGCCGCCGAGCGATGCCGGGTCGACGAGATCGGGGATCCCGTCCTGGGTGACGAGGGCGACGGTCCTCGACGCACCGAGCAGGGCCTCGAGACCGTCGACGGCTCCGCGGCCGACGAGCACCGGGTAGGAGCGGTCACCGAGTTCGACTCGGACGGAGCGACGCTCGGCCGACTGACCAGCCACGGCTCAGGCGTCCTGTTCGAGCAGAGCGGCCGATGCCGCCTCGGCGTTGCGGACGAACTCCGACAGGGAGTCGCCACCGAACTTGCGTTGGGCCTCATCGGCGAGCACCAGGGCCACCATCGTCTCCGCCACCACGCCCATCGCCGGCACCGCCGTCACATCGGTGCGCTCCTTGAACGACACCGCCGACTCCTTGGTCGCGGTGTCGACCGTCTCGAGCGTCGGGACGTTCAGGGTGGCGAGCGGCTTCATGGCGGCGCGGGCCACCAGCAGCTCGCCGTTGGTGATGCCGCCCTCGAGGCCTCCCGCCAACGTCGAGAGCCGTTCGTAACGATCGTCGGTCCACCGGATCGGATCATGGGCAGCCGAGCCACGACGACCCGCGACCTCGAAACCGTCACCGATCTCCACGCCCTTGACGGCCTGGATCGACATCAGCGCCTGGGCGATCAGGCCATCGAGTTTGCGATCCCAGTGCACATGGGATCCGAGACCGACGGGCACGCCGAAGGCGAGCACCTCGACGACCCCTCCGAGGGAGTCGCCGTCCTTCGCGGCCGCCTTCACCTCGGCGATCATCGCCTCGGCGGCCGCCGGGTCGAAACAGCGCACCGGGGACTCGTCGACCACATCGAGATCACCCGGAGTGGGTCGCGAGCTCTCGGCGGGCACCCGAGCGGATCCCATCTGGATCACATGGGAGATGACCTCCACACCGAGATGCGAGAGCAGACGCTTCGCGACAGCACCGGCGGCCACACGGGCCGCCGTCTCGCGGGCCGAGGCGCGCTCGAGCACATCGCGGGCGTCGGTGAAACCGTACTTCTGCATGCCCGCCAGGTCGGCGTGACCCGGACGGACCTGGGTGAGCGGCTCCTTGGTCTCGCCCGGAGCCGGAGACATCTCCTCGTGCCAGCGGTCGCTCCGGAACCACTCGGTGTTGCGGATCTCGATCGCGAGGGGAGACCCGAGGGTCCGACCGTGGCGGACACCGCCGAGGAGCACCAGATCGTCGACCTCGAAGCGCTGACGCGGGCCGCGGCCGTAGCCGAGACGACGACGACCCATCTCGGCCTGGATGTCCTCGACCGTGATCTCTAGGCCAGCGGGAAGCCCCTCGAGCACGACGACGAGGGCCTGGCCGTGGGACTCTCCGGCGGTCAGCAGACGCAACACCATGGTGAGGCTATCTGCGGGCGAGTTCGGCGAGGGCTGCCGCTCGGAGCACTGCCGGGTCGGGCTCGACCCCGGTCCAGGCGATCTGCTGCCGACAGGCCTGGTGCACGAGCATCCCGAGACCGTCGACCGTGGTCGCCCCCCGCGCGGAGGCCTCTCGCAACAGGGTCGTCTCGAGGGGGTGGTAGACGATGTCGGCCACCACCTGACCGGCGCGGATCAGCGACAGGTCGAGTGGAGCGGCACCGGCGGTGTCACCCATGCCGATCGGGGTGGTGTTGACGACGATGTCCGCGGCGGCCACCACCTCGGGGAACTCGTCCGAGGAGACCGCGGTTGCAACTCCCGCGAGGAGGGCAGCGGATCTCGCTGCCTCATCAGTGCGGTTGCCGATGTTGATGCCGGCGACCGCCGAGCGGCCAAGGGCGTCGACGATCGAACGGGCGGCTGCACCCGCTCCGATGACGGCCACCATCGCCCCGGCCGGGTCGTGGCCGGCAGCTCGGAGCGAGTCGACGAACCCGTCGCCATCGGTGCTCAACCCCAGCGCGTCATCGCCGTCGAAGACGACGGTGTTCACCGACCGCAACGCCATCGCGGATTCGTGGAGACGGTCGACTGACTCGGCGACGACCACCTTGTGGGGCATCGTCACCGCGAGACCCCGCAACCCCCGGGACCGTGCCCACTCGACGATCTTCGGTCCCTCCTCGGGCGCCACATCCTCGGCGATCATCGTCCAGTCGAGACCGGTGGCGGCGAAGGCCGTGTTGTGGATCACCGGGGACAACGAGTGCCCCACCGGATGGCCGACCACCGCCACCACTTCCGCACCCGTCGACGCACTCACGGGAGGACCCCCGCCCGGCTCGCCGCCGCGATGTTCTCCTGATGCTGCTCGAAGGTCACCGCGAAGGCGTGGCCGCCATCGAAGTCAGCGAGAACGTAGAAGAGCAGTCGACATCCGGTCGTCGGGTCGTCGAGCACCTGACAGAGGGGATCACCCGACGGAGGATCCGGGGACGGATTGAGCGCCGCTCGGATCGATGCCCGCCCCGGATTCGCGATCGGGGTCGGCGGCAGGCCGGGATACATGTAGGTGTTGTACGGCGAGTCGGTGAAGCGCAGCACCGAGAAGGGCGTGTCGGGCTCCTGGCCGTAGCGGAGGGTGGCGTCGATCTCCAGGTTCATCCCCATGTCGAGTCGGTTGTAGATGACCCTGGCGATCCGGGGACGATCGGCGTCCACCTTGGCCTCGCGCTCGATCATCGAGGCGACCGTGAGCACCTCGTACGGGGTGAGGCCGAGCCGCTCCGCCCCGGCATCCAACTCCTCCTGGAGCGCGACCCGTTCGAGCAACTCGATCATCCGCTCGACCAACTGACCCTCGTTGTCGGCGTTGGACACCTGATATGTGTCGGGGAAGAGCAATCCCTCGAGCGAGGCGATGTCGCCCGGTCGATACGGGACGGCGCGGGTCGGATCGAGGGTGAACTCGAGGAAGCTCTCGGACTCCATCTGCTCGATCCGCTCCCCCACCCGGTCAGCGATCTGCTCGACGGTGAAACCCTCCGGGAAGGTGATGCGCACATAGGTCTCACTGGGTGGGGTGCGGAGCGTTCCCAGAACATCGCCCATATGCCAGCCGGGAGCGATCCGGTAGAAACCCGGCGTCGGCTCTAGTCCACCCCGCTGGGAGACGTACCACTCGAACACCCCGGCATCGCTCACCAGACCCCGAGACTCCAGCCGACCGGCGATCGTGGCGACGCTGTCGCCCTCGGAGATGTCGAACCGTTCGAGTTCGCCGCTGGCGCCCGACGGCGAGACACGCTCGAGGAGCCACCATCCGGTCCAACCGGCGGCCAACACCGAGGCGATCAGCGCAGCGGCGACCAGACCGACCACCCAACGGAGCAGCAGTCCCCGGCGCGGCGGCGTCTCGACCACCGGCACCTCACCGGGGTCGTCCCAGGGGTCGACCCGCCAGGACACCCTCGCCTGGTCGTCGGCGGAGAACCTCCGCCCCTCGGTGAACGCGCCCGAACCCTTCACGGTCGACCGCTCACGACGGACCCCGGGAGTCGAGCCACGCCTGGAGCATCACGGCCGCCGCCACCTTGTCGACCACCTCGCGTCGTCGACGGGAGTCGAGACCGGCCTCGGCGAGCGAACGCTCCGCCGTCACCGTCGTCAGCCGCTCGTCGTGCATCTCCACGGGCACGGAGGTCAACCTAGCGAGGCGGTCAGCGAGCTCGGTGGCAGCGCGCGCCGCGGCACCGTGCCGCCCATCGAGGCCGATCGGCAGGCCGACGACGACGATGTCGATCTCGAACTCGGCGATGTCGGCGACGATCGAGCGGAGATCACCCTCGAGGTCGCGGGTGCGGGTGACGACCCGATGCGGGCTCGCCACCGCGCCCACGCCGAGGGCGAGGCCGATCCGTTTCGAGCCGGGGTCGATGCCGAGCGTCCGGAGCACCGGACGTCGCGGCTCACTCACGCCGTGGCGGCCTCGCGCGCCAGCCGGAGAGCCTCATCGATTCCGGACGGGTCCTTGCCGCCGGCGGTCGCGACGTCGCCCCTGCCACCACCTCCGCCACCAACGGCCTTGGCCGCGTCGCGGATGAGGCCAGCCGCCTCAACACCGGAGTCGGGGGCCACCGCCGCCACGAGCGCGACCCCTCCCGTCGAGGTGGCACCGACGAGCACCACCCGGCTCAACGCCGCGTGCTGTCGTACCGCGAGCGCGAGTTCACGCAGATCGCCGGGGGTGTCGACGTCGACGCGCTCCACCACCACGCCGTCGACCGCCGATCCGGCGATCTCGGAGGCCCGCCCGGTGGCCAGTTTGGAGCGGAGCGCCTTCAGCTCATCGTTCAGGGCCTTGACCTCGTCGAGTTTGCGACGCACCCCGTCGACGACGTCGCCACCGGTGGCGCCCACCAGGGTGGCCACCTCGGCCAGGACGGCCTCATCGTGTTGCAGCAGCGCGACCGATGCCTCGCCGGTGACCGCCTCGATCCGCCGGAGGTTCGAACCGATCGAGGCCTCCGCGACGATCTTGATGGTGCCGATGTCGCCGAGGGCGCGCACATGGGTGCCACCGCACAACTCGACGGAGGCACCCGCCTCGAGCACACGCACCACGTCGCCGTACTTGTCGCCGAAGAAGGCGATCGCGCCGAGGGTCTCCGCCTCGTCCTTGGTGGTCTCGAAGGCCCGCACCGCGCTGTTCGAGAGCGTTTGGGAGTTCGCGAGACGCTCGATCTCGGCCACCTCGTCAGCGGTCACCGCGGCGTAGTGGGAGAAGTCGAAGCGGAGGCGGTCGGGACCGACATGGGAGCCGGCCTGCTTGACATGTTCGCCGAGCACCGATCGCAGGGCCCAGTGCAGTACGTGGGTGCCGGTGTGGTTCCGGCGGATAGCGGAGCGGCGGTCGACGTCGATCGAGGCGGTGACGGTGTCGCCGACACCGAGGGAGCCGCCGGTCGGGCGGGCCAGGTGACGGCGGAGGTTCGGCAGGGCGTAGGTGGTGTCGAGGACCGCGATCGAGCCGGAGTCCGACGAGATGGTGCCGGTGTCGCCGATCTGGCCGCCAGCCTCGGCGTAGAAGGGCGTCCGGTCGAGGAAGACCTCCACAAGGTCCTCACCGTCGGGCCCGGTCACCTCGAGGACGGCGAGCACGCGGGCCTCGGTGACGTCCTCGGCGTAACCGGTGAACTCGGTGGTGCCGAACTGCTCGAGCACCTCGCGGTACGACTCGATCATTCCCTCACCGGCCGATCCCTCACGCCGGGCGGCCTTGGCCCGCTCACGCTGGGCGTCCATCTCGGCGGTGAACCCCTCGAGGTCGACGGCGACCGAGCGCTCCTGGGCGATCTCCTCGGTGAGCTCAAGGGGGAAGCCGTAGGTGTCGTGGAGCAGGAAGGCGGTCGAACCCGACAGGGTCTCCCCAGCGCTCAACTCGTTGTCGAGGATGCCGAGTCCGGTCTTCAGGGTGTGACGGAACCGCTCCTCCTCCTTGCCGAGGACACTGGTGATGAAGTCCGCGTTGCGGGCCACGTCGGGATAGGCACCGCCCATGACACCGATCGCCTCCGTGGCGAGGTCCGGCATGACGAGCCGTTCGGTGCCGAGCAGGAACGCGTAGCGCACCGCGCGGCGGAGGATGCGTCGGAGCACATATCCGCGGCCCTCGTTGGACGGGAACACCCCGTCGTTGACCAGCATCGTCGCCGAGCGGGCGTGTTCAGCGAGGACGCGCATGGCGAAGGAGTCGCGGTCGGAGTAGTCACCGGGGCGGTAGGAGCGACCGGTGAGCGAGCAGGCCCGATCGAGGAGGGGTGCCATGAGGTCGGTCTCCCACACCGAGTCGACCCCCTGGAGCAGCGCGAGGATGCGCTCGAGACCGGCACCGGTGTCGACCGACGGCCGGGGCAGCGGCGTGCGCGAACCGTCCTCGGCCTGGTTGAACTGCATGAAGACGAGGTTCCAGAACTCCATGTAGCGATCGCCGGTGGGATCGGTGAGCGGTCCACCCTCGGGACCGAAGGACGGACCCCGGTCGATGTGGATCTCGCTGCACGGCCCGCAGGGGCCGGTGTCACCCATCTGCCAGAAGTTGTCCTTGTCGCCGAGACGCTGGATGCGGTCAAGCGGCACACCCACCTGCTCATGCCAGATCGCCTCCGCCTCGTCATCGGACTCGTGGACGGTGATCCAGAGACGGTCGCCGTCGAAACCCCATCCCTCGGTGACGAGCTCCCAGCTCCACGGGATGATCTCGGACTTGAAGTAGTCGCCGAAGGAGAAGTTGCCGAGCATCTCGAAGAAGACCAGGTGACGCTTCGTTCGACCCACGTCATCGAGGTCGTTGTGCTTGCCTCCCGCGCGGGCGCACTTCTGGGAGGTCACCGCCCGCGAGTACGGCGGCACCTCGTCGCCCACGAAGTACGGCTTGAAGGGCACCATCCCGGCGACGGTGAACATGATCGACGGGTCGTGCGGGATCAGGCTCGCCGAGTCGACCACGGCGTGGTCCCGCTCCCGGAAGAAGTCGAGGAAGGAGTCGCGCAGGCCGTCGGCCGTGACCGAGGAGGGGTTGAGCAGGCTGGACATCGGAGTGCTGATCCTACCGACGCCGGTACCCTCGGCCCCGTGGCGAGCCCCCAGGCCTCACGACCGGGAACCGAACCCGTCGACGACATCGACGACGTGCACGAATGGATCTCGTTCGGCGACTCGACCGAGGACCGCACCTGGATGATCGACGCGACCTACATGCGATCGAACCATCGCTGCATCTACGGCGAGGGGTGCCAGGGCATCCTCGACGACGACGCGACCGAGATGGCCCAGGGATGCTGCAGTTACGGGGCCCACTTCGTCGACGACGACGACGTCCAGAACGTGGTCCGAGCCTTCACCCGTCTCGATGCCGAGGTGATGCAGTTCCACGCCAAGGCGGTCAAGAAGGGATTTCTCGCGGCGGGCGAGGACGCCGACGACGGCACACCGGTGACCACCACGCGCCTGGTCGACGATGCCTGCATCTTCTTGAACCGACCGGGCTTCCCAGCCGGCGCGGGATGCTCACTCCACATCGCGGCCGTCCGGGCCGGCGAGCGCCCCCTCGACTGGAAGCCCAACGTCTGCTGGCAGGTACCGATCCGACTCGAGCACTCCACCGACGACGAGGGTCATGTCATCTCGCGCCTGCGGGAGTGGAAACGCCGCGACTGGGGCGAGGGAGGGCGCGAGTTCCACTGGTGGTGCACCGAGGCCACCGAGGCCTTCAGCGGCGCCGAGCCCGTCTACCGGGCATCACGGGACGAGATCGTCGAACTCGTCGGCGAGGAGGTCTACGACCGGATGGTCGGCCACCTCGAGCGAGCCTCGTGGGTTCCGGTGGAGCATCCGACGCTGCGTCGGGGCGACGCCGGTCGGGGCTGACTCAGGGACGGCTCGGGCCGTCAGTCCTCGCTGTCGTCGTCATCGTCGAAGGTGACGCCGTACTTCTCCGCCAGGGCGGCGTAATCGTCGTCGTCGTCATCATCGACGACATCGGCACGCGTCGAACGCTCGCCGAATCCGAGATCGAAGGCTCCTGGCCCGGCCTGCTTCAGTTTCCTCGCCTCTTCGAAGCGACGGTGTCGACCCTTCTTCACAGTCGGGCTCCCAGGTGTTGTGACGGGTGTGCGATGAAAACCGGCCGGCCATCGGGGGATGCCGACACGGCGTCGGTCACCCTACCGCATCGACACTCACAAGTCGTAGACCACCGGAGCCATTGAAGGTGAGCCCCGCGCGGCCCTCGACCAGCGAGCGGATGCCGTCGCCGAGCAACTCGGCTCGCCAACCCGACGCCAGACGCGAGGCCGAATCCCCCGAGAGCAGCGACACCAGGTCGGCCCGAGTGGCGAGCAACGCCGTGTCGATCGCCTCATCGCGCGCCATCTGACTCACCCAGGCCGAGACGAGCGCCACGGCGGGACGCAGGTCGCGACCGAGTTCGTCGCCCCCGGTGGGCGGCTGGGGAGGCTCGTTCTCCAGGCCCCGGGCCACCGCGGCGAGCAGTTCGGTGGCCACCACTCCCTTCGTGTGCCGACCGTCGACCCCACGGGCCTGGGCGAGCTCGCGCTCGTCGCGAGGCTGCCGCTGGGAGACCCCGAGGACCGCGAGGTCGGGGAGCACCTGTCGAACCGGCACGTCGAGGGCCATGGCGCGACGCTCGCGCCATGCCGCGACCTCCTGAGCGACCGCTCTCCCTCGGGGCTTGAGCGACCTCACGTCCTTCAAGCGCAGCCAGGCCTGCTCGGGTTCGGAGCGCACCGCGTTGCGGGCGGCCAACTCCGCGCAGGCCTCCGCCACCCAGGCCTCGCGACCCCGCTGCTCGAGTCGCTCGACGAGACGGTCGCGCACCTCGAGGAGATGAGCCACATCGGATGCGGCATAGGAGCGCTGCGCCTCCGTGAGCGGTCGCCGGAGCCAGTCGGTGAGTCGGTCGCCCTTCGCCGGGGAGACACCGAGCTCCGCGCTCAGCAGGCTGACCAGCGAGGGCGTCCCGTAACCGAGGAACCCGCCCGCCAACTGGGTGTCGAAGAAGTGATCGGGCACGGCGCCGACGGCGTAGGTGAGGACGTCGAGATCCTGCTGGGCAGCATGGAAGACCGCCTCCACCTCACTGTGGAACAGGTCGGCCATCGCGGTCACATCGACGGCGAGGGGGTCGACCAGGACGATGCGGTCCCCCCAGGCGATCTGCACGAGCGCCAGCGCCGGGAAGTAGGTGCGTTCGCGGTGGAACTCGGTGTCGATCGCGTAGCGGTCGACCCCGCTGACCTCCGTGAGGATCCGCTCGAAGGCCGACTGATCATCGACCCATTCGTGGGCGATGGTCGTCACGAGTCGCCCGACGCGACGGGACGACCCGAGGAGATCCAGGCCATGATGCCGCCCTCCACGTTGACGACGTCGAGACCGAGCGACGCGACGAACTCGCAAGCAGCGAGCGAGCGACCACCCGACCGGCACATGACGTAGACCGTCGAGTCCGAACGGAACCGTTCGACGTTGTCGGGCACCGTCGACAGCGGGATGAGCGTCGAACCCTCGATCCGGGCCTCGGCGTACTCAGCGGGCTCCCGCACATCGATCAGCGTCGCACCGGCGGCGAGCGCCGACTCGAGGTCCTCCACGGTCACATCACGGACAGCCATCGGCTCGATCCTAGAAGCAACCCCGTCGTCACGACCGTGTGCCCGGCGCCACAACGCGAGGTCGTGGTCATCGTCCACGTCGACCGCGACCGCTGCCTCGACCGGCACCTCCGCGACCTCGAGACCAGCGAGGACATCGGTCGGCGAACGCTGCCCCGATGCCATCGCCTCGAGAACCCGGCCACACGATGAGGCGTTCCACCTAGCCAGCAGCGGCTGACGACGATCGGTGGAACCGACGGCGACGTCGACCCCCGGGAGGTCCCCGGCGAGCGCGATCCGCTCCAGCGTGTCCCGATCGACAGCCGGCAGATCGCAGGCCACCACCATCACATCGCCAGCGGTCGCCGCGAGTGCGGTGGCGATTCCCCCGAGCGGCCCCTCCCCCGGCCAACGATCGGGGATGACCTCGATGCCGAGCACGCCCAGCTCGGTCGCGTCACCACCGACCAGGCGCACCGAGCGACACGGCTCGAGGGCCGAGAGCGCCGCGTCGACCAGGCGCGATCCACCGACGTCGACCAGGGGCTTCAGGCCGCCGATGCGACGACCCTCACCCCCGGTGAGCACCACACCGTGGAGACCGGCAAGGGCGGGATGGGTGTCGCTCAGGTCAACCCCCGCTGGTCGCGATCCGACCGACGGCGTCGGGCACACCGGCCGGGTCGAGCTGCAGGAGGAACAGCGCGCAACGCTCCGCCTCGTCGAGCTCACCGATCTCGGCGGCGCGGTTCTGCAGGCCGAGCAGGCAACGGAGGAAACCATGGTTCGACTCCGAGGACCAGCGCACGTAACCCGATCCACGCCAACCGTTTGCCCGAAGCGCATCCAGTCCGCGGTGGTAACCGACGCGATACGCCGAATACGACTCGACAGCATCACGTCCGAGATCACCGAGTTCGGCCCAACCGTCGAGCACCCGCGGATTCGCGGCGACGAACTCAGCCACAGCCTCCCGACGGCTCGCGGCCGGCACGGAGAGCGCTTGGGAGAGCAGATGTCGCACCCCCGGCTCCAACGCGGGAATGACCGTCGATGGAAGCCCCGTTGAGAGCCCGATCGGTTGAGATGATGAGGAGTCCGACACGCCCTCATCATGTCGCATCACATCCCCATCTGACCATGCCTTCCACCCCTAGGGTGACGCGCATGGCCGGCGGCTCCCCTCACGCGTTCGTGCTGCTCGCACTCGACCTCGACCAGGCCGAGGCACTCGGAACCGCCGTGCCGATCGCCCTGCTCGTCGTGGCGGCGATCGCTGTGCTCGCCGTCCGCGCCGTTGTCAAGAAGGTGGTGTTCGGCGTCGTGCTGACCGCCGTGGCCCTGGCCGCATGGTCGCAACGAACAGCCCTCGACGACTGCGTCGAGCGGGTTCGGGAGGCCGTCGCATCACCGGGCTCCGTCGCCGAGTGTGGTTTCTTCGGCCAGCAGATCGACGTGCCGGTCACGCTCGCCCCCTGAGTCGCTCCGATGTCGTCGCCTCCGGCCCCCACCCGTCCCTTCGCGGCGACGCTCGGAGCGCTCACCTTCGGCAAAGCCACGTCGAACGCCGCGCTGCGATGGATGTCGCCGTTCCTGCCGACCCTCAGCCGCGCTTTCGACGCGAGCGTCGGCACCCTCACCGGGATCATGGGTGCCGCCGAGCTCGCGGGCCTGAGCACCACCCTGACCGGAGGGGCACTCGACCGCGGTCGGCACCGCACGGTCTTCCTCGGTTCGCTCGTACTCGTCACCGTCTCATCGCTCGTGGCGCTGCTCGGCACGGTGTGGGCCTTCGCCCTCGCCGTCGTCCTGCTGATCCTCGGGGTCGCCAACCTCACCGTTGCCGGTCTCGCCCTCATCGGCGACCGGGTCGAGTTCTCCGCACGAGGACGCGCCGTCGGCACCTACGAGACCTCTTGGGCGCTCTCGCTCCTCGCCGTGGCACCGCTCCTCGCGTTGCTCATCGACCGATTCGGATGGCGCGCCGCCTATCTCGCCCTCGCCGCCACCTCCGCCATCGGACTGCTCGTCGTGGCCCGCTGGGTGCCGACACCAGCCGATGCGGGCCCGCTCCGGCGACGCCGTGAGACCGGCAACACCCCAGCGGCTCCTCTGCCGAGAGCGGCATGGGCGGCACTCGGCTCCGCGGCCTTCATCTCAGCATCGGGTCTCAGCGTGTTCGTGATCTCCGGCGCATGGCTCGAGGAGCGTTTCGCCCTCGCGACCGGCGGTCTCGGGATCGTGGCCACCGCGATCGGGGCCGTCGAGCTCGCCTCCTCCGGTTCGGTGGCCCTCACCGCTGACCGCCTCGGCAAGCGACGCGCCGTCGCCGCCGGTGGTGTCGTCCTGCTCATCGGCGCCGCCGTCATGTGGATCGCCGACCGAGCAACGGGGTCGAGCGCCGGAGTCGTCGCGCTCGGCGTGACGGGTCTCCTCCTGCTGATCCTCGGCTTCGAGTTCGGCTTCGTCTCGTCGCTGTCGCTGATGACCGAAGCCGCACCCGACGCCCGAGGTCGCGCGATCGCGGCCGGCAATGCCATGGGGACCGTCGCACGCGCCCTGGCCCTCGCCCTGAGCGGTCAGCTCTTCGAGTGGTTCGGCGTCACCGGTCCCATCGCGTTCTCCTCGGTGGCGATGGTGGCCGGCCTGATCTGCCTCATCCTGTCGCGACGCTGAGCCCCTCAACCCCGAGATGGTCGAGCCAGGCCGCGGCCACGGCATCGGGGTGCGTGTTCGGTCCGAAGTGCCGGGCACCAGGAACCTCATGGGCTCGGCTCCCCGGCAGGACGGCCTCGAGCTCGCGCGCCGCCCGACGGTGGTGATCGGCCCCACGGGACCCGCACATGGCGAGCACCGGAACAGCGATGTCGGCCGGATCGAAGGCCGGCCGACGCCGAAGGTCAGAGAGCTCCTCGACGAGGGCCCTCCCTTCAGCGCGCCGCTCCGCGCGGGTGCGCGGCGGCAGTCGCTCCCATCGCGCGTCGCCGATCAACCGACGCATGAACCGCTCGGCCGCGGCCTCGCTGTCGTCGACCCGCCGACCCTCCTCGTCGACCAGGAGACTCGAGGTGCCGGCCGGCCACCAGGGCAGCCACGACAGCGGCGGCTCGAAGACCGTCACGCTCGCGACGCGCTCACCGAGGCGAGCGCAGGACGCCAACACGACATCACCGCCGAAACTGTGACCGAAGAGGTGCACCGATCGACCCGCGAGGTGCCGGTCGATCACAGTCACGAGGTCGTCGACATTCGCCGCCAGGGTGAACGGCCCCGGATGACCACGCGACCGGCCATAGCCGCGACGGTCGAACCGGACGACCCGCGCGGCGTGATCGACCCGTCGCGCCAGTCGCATCATGCCGGTGGACCGATCCATCGACCCGTGGACGATGCACATCGCCGGTGCCTCCGGGGGGCCGGAGGCCGTCGACCAGATCTCGGAGTGGTCTGAGGACACGTCTCGTTCAGTCCACCCGGACGATGCGCAGCACATCGGCGGCGGCATCGCTCGACCGATCGGGTGCGCCCGCCAGCACGAGCACGGTCTCACCCTGAGCCACCCGACCTCGACGCACCGCGGTCTCCACCGCGTACCAGACCATCTCATCGGTACTGGAGTAGGTGTCGACCGGGATCGGGTCGACACCCCAGGAGAGCGACATGGCGCGGACGGTGGCCGGATCGGGGGACAGCCCGATGAGCGCCGCGGTCGGGCGGAACCGAGCCATCGCCCGAGCGGTGCGACCCGAGCGTGTACAGCACAGGATGGCCGTGGCCTCGGTGTCCCGGGCGGCGAGCGAGGCGGCGTGGCTCAGCGCGGCGGTGATCCGATCGGTGGTCGAGTCCCACCGGGTCCGCTGCGTCCGACCGAGCCGGTCAGCCCAGGCCCGATAACCGGCCTCCCGCTCGGAGCGCTCCGCGATCGAGGCCATCTGCCTCACCACCGCGACCGGGTCGTGGCCGATCGCCGTCTCCCCGGAGAGCATGAGCGCATCGGTGCCGTCGAACACCGCGTTCGCCACATCGCTCACCTCCGCCCGCGTCGGGGACGGCGCGGTCACCATCGACTCGAGCATCTGCGTCGCGGTGATCACCGGGACCCCGCGCTCGACGCACTCTCGGATGATCGCCTTCTGGAGGTGGGGCACGTCCTCGAGAGGGCAGTCGATGCCGAGGTCACCGCGGGCGACCATGATCGCGTCGGCGGACTCGACGATCGGCACCAGGTCAGCGAGGGCGGCGCTCGTCTCGATCTTGGCGACCAGGGAGGCCCGACCGGCCACCACCTGCCGGACGGGCTCGAGGTCGGAGGCGGTGCGCACGAACGACACCGCGATGAACTCCACCCCTGCCGAGGCCATCGCCTCGGCCAGTTCGAGGTCCTCCTCCGTCGGCGTAGCCAACCTCAGTCGCTCCGAGGACAGGTGAACCCCGGGCGCGCCCTGGGCCCGCCCGCCGGTGTCGATCCGCGCCAACAACGAGCCCTCCGACTCCTCGACGACCGTGAGCGAGATCGCCCCGTCACCGAGGACCACGCGGTCACCGGCCATCAGGTCGCCGAGCAACTCGGGGTAGTCGACGCGGATCGTCCCCGCGTCGCTCCCACCAGCCCCTGACTCGAGTCGAACGAGCGACCCGGCGCTGAGCGCGACCCCACCCTCGGGGAAACGTCCCGCGCGGATCTTCGGACCGGGGAGATCAGCTAACACACCGATCTCCCGTCCGCTGTCCTCAGCCGCCGCCCTCACGGTCCGGAGCCGCTCGAGGTGGTCCTCGAGCGGGCCGTGCGACAGGTTCAGTCGCACCACATCGACTCCCTCGGTGAACATCTCGGCGAGGACGGCACGCTCCGTGCACGACGGCCCGACCGTGGCAACGATCTTTGTTCTTCGACCCACACCCGGTGTCTAGTCGATGCGATCCGCGGCCCGGTCGACCCTCGCCCGACCGGTCGCCACGCCACCAGGGCTGTCCGATCCGACCGGTGACCAGCGAGACTCTGACGGTGATGGACTCACGCGACCGCACCACCGGGTCAGACCCGACAGCCGACCTCCGCGCCTTCCTGGATGCGGCCCCCTCCCCGTTCCACGCAGCCGCCGAGGTGGCCCGACGACTCACCGCCACCGGATCCACCGAGGCCCCCGCCGACTCCACCCCGAGCGGCCCGGCCGCGACCCGGGGCCACACCGTGGTCGATGGCGCCGTCATCGCGTGGGTGTCGAACGCCGATGGACCTCCGAGCGGTTTCGACATCGCGGGGGCACACACCGACTCCCCCGGCCTCCGGGTGCGTCCTCGACCCGATCTGACGAGCGACGGCTGGCATCTCCTCGGGGTCGAGGTGTACGGCGGCATCCTGAATAACTCCTGGCTCGACCGCGACCTCGGTATCGCGGGTCGGATCGTCGACCGCGAGGGCCGATCCACCCTGGTGGACATCCGAGAACCGATCGCCCGCGTACCCCAACTCGCGGTCCATCTCGACCGCGGCGTCAACGACGGTCTCGTCCTCGACCGCGAGCGCCATCTCCGACCGGTGTGGGCGAGCGACGACGACGCGGCCGGTTTCGCGGCCTGGTTGGCGGAGCGGACCGGCGTCAAGCCCGAGTGGTGGGAGTTGTGTCTCGTCGACGTCCAACCGGCATCGGTGATCGGCGCCGATGGGTCCCTGCTCGCCTCGGGCCGCCTCGACAACCTGCTCTCCTGCTGGGCGCTCACCGACGCGCTCGCCGAGGCGACGCCGGCTCCGGGACGGATCGCGGTCATGGTCCTGAACGACCACGAGGAGGTCGGTTCCGCCAGCGCGACCGGAGCCGCCGGCCCACTGCTCGAGCGCGCGCTCACCCGCCTCATCGCTGCCCATGCGGCGGGCGACACCAACGTGTCGACCGCCCTGGCCGACGCGCTCGCCGGGTCGATGTGCGTCTCCGCCGACAACGCGCACGCCCTGCACCCGAACTACCCCGACCGCCACGAGCGTTCCCACGCCCCGCTCGTCAACCGGGGGCCGGCCGTGAAGGTCAATGTGAACCAGCGCTACGCCACCACCGCCACCTCGGCGCGACGTTTCACCACCGCCTGCGAGGCCGCCGGGGTGCCGTGGCAGGTGTTCAGCTCCCGCAACGACGTCCCGTGCGGTTCCACCATCGGCCCGATCACCGCGACGCGACTCGGCATCGACACCGTCGACGTCGGCGTTCCCCAGTTGTCGATGCACTCGGCGCGGGAACTGTGCGGGGTCGACGACCCCGTTTACCTGCGCGCCGCGATGGCCGCCTACTGGTCCGGTTCCGGCACCTGACCGTCGACCTCATACGACCAGCCGACCCTCGTCATCGCGAGGTCGAACAGCCGCTGGAGTTCAGCGTGCAGCAATGCGGACTGCTGGGCGAGGACCGCCCGCGGCACCCGTGAGCCCTCCGGCAGATCCCCCGCCTCCGGCACGATCGGCGCGCCGATCACCACGTGCACCTTCTTCGGGAAGATGAACCGCGCCCCCTTCGGCATGACCCTCTCCGAACCAGCGATACCCACCGGCACGATCGGAACCCGAGCCTTGAGCGCCACGTAGACCGCGCCATCGAACAACGGTTGGATCACCGGACCCTCTTTGCGCTCCCCCTCGGGGAACAGCACCATCGGCTCACCGCTCTCGAGCAGTTCGACCGATCGGCGGAGCGCCTCACGGTCAGCCGTCCCCCGGGTCACCGGGATCGCGCCGAGCGCCGAGAGCACCCATCCGACCCATCGCACCTTCCACATCGAGTCCTTCCCCATGAACCGCAGACGGCGGGTGGTCAGGCAGCCCGCGATCGGGGTGTCGACATACGAGCGGTGCACCGGGGCGAGTACGAAGGGACCCGTCGCCGGGATGTGCTCGCGTCCGACAATCGTCATCCGGGTGTACGAACGGGTGATGACCGCCACGAGGAAACGGGCGAATCGGTAGAAGGCCAATGAGGCCCGGGACGAGCCCACCACGAACGAGTCGGGACGGCTCACCGACCGCCTCCGACCGAGCGCGCCTCCACCTCGGCGACCACCGCGGCCACGACCTCGTCGATCGAGAGGCCCGAGGTGTCGAGGGTGACGGCGGCGGGGTCGACCGCGAGCGGACTCGTCTCCCGGGTCGAGTCGAGCCGGTCCCGTTCGATGATCGAGGCCTCCATCTCGTCGACGTCACCGCCCGCCTCGGCCACCCGGCGTTCAGCCCGAACCCTCGGCGAGGCGGTCACGAACAACTTCAGATCGGCGTCGGGGAAGACCACGGTCCCGATGTCACGGCCCTCGACCACACCACCGCCTCGGGTCACCACCCAGGAGCGCTGCGCGTCGACCAGCAGCGAGCGAACCGCGGGGTTGGCGGCCACGGAACTGACCACGGACGTCACCTCGCGACCCCGGATCTCGCGGGTGGCGTCCGCCCCGTCCACCATGACCCGCTCCTCGCCGACCGTCATCTCGACCGTCTGAGCGACCCCGAGGACAGCTTCCTCGTCGCGAGGATCCACGCCGCGGCGCAGCACCGCGAAGGTCACCGCCCGGTACATCGCCCCGGTGTCGAGGTAGCCGACCCCCAGCCGATCGGCGACCGCCCTGCCGACCGTCGACTTGCCGGCGCCCGCCGGCCCGTCGATGGCGATGACCGGGCCGGTCACCAGCTGGTCCCCTGCGGTCGACCCTCCTCGTAGCCGGCGTGGCTCTGCACCCCGACCACGGCCCGATCCCGGAACTCGGCGATATCGGAGGCCCCGGCGTAGGTGCACGACGACCGGACCCCGGCGACGATCTGATCGATGATGTCTTCGACGCCCGGGCGCGCCGGGTCGAGGTACATCCGCGAGGTGCTGATGCCCTCCTCGAACAACTCCTTGCGGGCCCGCTCCATGTCGGCCTCATCGCGGCTCCGATGCTTGACCGCGCGGTTCGAGGCCATACCGAACGACTCCTTGTAGAGCTGTCCGTCGGTGTCGCGCATCGTGTCGGCAGCCGACTCGTAGGTCCCGGCGAACCAGGAACCGAACATGACGTTGGCAGCCCCACCGGCCAGAGCCAGAGCCACATCACGCGGGAACCGGACACCGCCGTCCGCCCAGATGTGCGCGCCGAGCCGCTCGGCCTCCTCGGAGCACTCCAGGACCGCTGAGAACTGCGGACGCCCGACTCCGGTCATCATGCGGGTGGTGCACATGGCCCCCGGGCCGACGCCGACCTTCACGATGTCGGCTCCGGCCTCCACGAGGTGACGGGTGCCCTCGGCGGTGACCACGTTGCCGGCGACGATCCTCGCCTTCGGCACGGCCCCTCGGACCTGTTCGACCACCGAGATCATCTGCGACTGGTGACCGTGCGCGGTGTCGACGACGATGACGTCGACACCCAGGGCGACGAGCTCGCGGGCCCTACCGACCGGATCGGCGTTCATGCCGATCGCGACCGAGGTGAGCAACCGGCCGTCCGGGTCGAGCGCCGGACGGTAGATCGTGGACCGCAACGCGCCCCGGCGGGTCATGATGCCGAGGAGACGCCCGTCGCCGCCGATCACCGGAGCCATCGAGAGACGATGCTCACCGAGGACGTCGAAGGCCTCCTCCGGGGTCACCTCGGCCGACAGGGTGACCAGATCGGTGGTCATCACATGACGCATCTGGGTGAACCGGTCGAACCCGGCCGAATCCTGTTCGGTGAACACACCCACCGGTCGCTCGTCCGCGTCGACCACCACGATCGCTCCGTGAGCGCGTTTGTGGATGAGGCTGAGTGCCTCGCCGATGGTGTCATGCTCCCCGAGGGTGATCGGGGTCTCGAACACGGGGTGGCGTGCCTTCACCCAGGCGACGACGTCGGCGATGACCTCCGTCGGAATGTCCTGTGGGAGCACCGTCAGTCCACCACGCCGGGCGACCACCTCGGCCATACGACGTCCGGCGACCGCAGTCATGTTGGAGACCACCACCGGAATCGTCGTACCGATCCCGTCGGGGGTCGAGAGGTCGACCCCGAGCCGGGAACCCACCGAGGACAGGCTCGGCACCATGAAGACGTCGTTGTAGGTGAGATCGTGCCCCGGGTGGGGGTGCAGCATCCGCATCAGTTCTCCTCGGCGAACGGGGTCTTCCGCCCACCGATGACGGGAGGCTAACGCCTCGGCGCGCCCCGACCGCCGGAGCGGCGCGACGGTCTACGCTTCGGCCGATGGGTGAGGCCGCGCAGGACACCGACGACCCGCCCCCGGTGATGTGCGTCCACGGCTGGGGAGGGTCATTCACCGACACCTGGGAACGGAACGGGTTCACCGCCCTGCTCGCCGACGCGGGTCGGGAGGTGATCGGTGTCGATCTTCTCGGCCACGGACAAGCACCCAAGCCCCACGAACCCGAGGCCTACGCCGACCTGACGACCCGGGTCGTGTCGTCGCTCCCCGACTCGCCGGTCGACGCGATCGGATTCTCCATGGGTGCGCTCACCCTCCTACGCACCGCGGTGGAGCATCCCGGCGCGTTCCGTCGCCTCGTCCTCGCCGGCATCGGCCGCAACGTCTTCGAGTTCGACGAGGACCGCTCGGCGGCGATCGCTCGGGCGGTGTCGGGCGACATCGACGACGAGGACAACCTCTCCCGGCTGTTCGCGCAGTACGCCGCTCGACCGGGCAACGATCCGACCGCCCTCGCCGCCGTGCTCCGCCAACCCCAGCGGGTTCGACTCGACGAGGCCGCGCTCGCCTCGGTCAGTTGCCCGACCCTCGTCATCGTCGGTGACCGCGACTTCGTCCACCCCGCCGACCGACTCGTCGAAGCGATCCCCGACTGCCGATCCGTCGAGTTGCGCAACGTCGATCACTTCGCGACCCCCGACGACTTCGGATTCGTCGACGCGGCCCTCGAGTTCATCGGCGCGATCCCGACCTGAGACCGCGACCGTGGACCGACGCGAACCAGGGGACCTCCCCGTGCTCACCGATGCCGCCGAGGCCGCCCGCCGCCTGGCGGACGGCGGTCTGGTCGCCATCCCGACCGAGACCGTCTACGGGTTGGCCGCTGATGCCACTGATCCGGTCGCGGTCGCCCGGGTCTACGACGTGAAGGGACGCCCGACCGACCACCCCCTCATCGTCCATGTCGCCGACATCGAGACCGCCCGTCGCTGCTGCGTCCTCGACTCGCGAGCAGAGGCGCTGTCGATGCTGTGGCCGGGCCCGCTGACCATGATCCTTCCCCGAACCGAACTCGTACCGGCCGCGGTGACCGGTGGACTCGAGTCGGTGGCGGTTCGAATCCCCGACCATCCACTGACGCTCGAGATGCTCCGCCACCTCGGGGGGCCGGTGGCGGCGCCGTCGGCCAACCGCTTCGGACGGGTGAGTCCGACCACCGCGGACCACGTGGTCGCCGACATCGGCACCCTCCTCGACCCGGTCCGGGACGCGGTGCTGGACGGCGGCCCGTGCCTGGTCGGGATCGAGAGCACCATCGTCGACCTCACCGTCCAACCCGCGCAGATCCTGCGGCCCGGCGCGGTGTCCGGCCAGCTCCTCGATCGTCTGCTGCTACCGGTGTCCGGCTCGCCGACCGCCGCGGCCAGCGGCCCGTCCCGCGCGAGCGGGATGCTCGCCTCGCACTACGCCCCGGCGCGGCCGGTGCAACTCGTGGAGCGGGAGGAACGCGACACCATCGGCAACGACCACACCGCCGTCATCGACCGATCGGACGATCCAGTGGAGGCGGCCCGTCACCTCTACGACGACCTTCGGCGCGCCGACAGCCAACCGGCGTCAGGAGCCACCACGATCACCGTCGTGCTCCCCGCCGACGACGGAGGGATCGGCACCGCCGTCCGGGACCGCCTCAGGAAGGCCGCGGCGCCGCGGGACCACCATCGGACCAGTCGAGACGGTTGAGCCCATCGATCCAGGCGTCGCGGATCTCCATCAGCGACGGCACGGGACCGGCCCCGGCATCACCATCGACGGCCAACGACACGGTGGTCGAGCCGGCATCGGGCGTCAACTCGAGACGGCACCAGATGCCGTACCCGTCGCCGTCACCCCGCAGCAGTGTCTCCAACAGGTAGGGCGGATCGTCATCCACGACCTCGCCGAGTTCGGCAGCCACCAGCAACAGACCCTCGAACGCCTCCACCGGCAGGACATCGACGGTGAACGAGGGCCGGTCGACACCGGTCGGCTCCCTCTCATGGGTCGACGTCTCCGGTCTACGCCCCGCATCGGGGCGTCCGACCCGTTCGCCCCGAAGCGAACCGGCGGAACCGGCCCGCTCAGCGAGGATCCGGAGGGCGGCATCGGCCGCCGCGTTGACCTCGACCATCCGACCGGCGTCTCCACCCCGGTCCGGGTGCGCGGTGGTGGCCAGACGGCGCCGCGCGCGCTGGACCGCCTCGGCATCACAGCCCTCGGGGTCGAGCCCGAGCACCGAGAAGCAGTCGATGTCGCTACCGCTCACGATGTGTACCCCGACCGTTCAAGCGCCATGGTCGCGCAGTTCGGCGTACCGCTCGCGAATCCCGACGGAGTCGTGACCGCTCGCCGGCTCTACGACGGCACCCACGCCCAAACCCCACCGATCGGCGACCTTCAACGGGTCCTCGCCCGTGAGCACCGCCGCCGCCTGGACCGCGGCACCGGTTGCCACGGCCTCCTCGGTCGCTTGGTGCACCACCTCCAGTCCGTGCGCGGCACCGACGAGGGCTGCCACCACGGCTCGGACGGCTCGGGAGCGGGCCGCGCCGCCGGTGAGGACCACCCGGCCGGACACCGGCACCTGGGCGACGAGGGCATCGAGTGCGTCGATCATCCCGCACACCACGCCATCGACCACCGCCGCAGCGAACTGCTCACGCGACACGTCGCTTCTCAGGCCCGCCAGCATCCCGGTGGCCGTCGGGCGATCAGGGGTGCGCTCCCCGTCGAGATACGGGAGCAGCGTCAACCCGCCCGAGCCTGAGGCGAGTGCGAGCTCGTCGAAGACCTCATGCTCGACGCCGAGCAGGCGACGGGCGGCGTCGAGCACCTTCGCGCCATTGAGGGTGCACACCAGCGGCAGGAATCGCCCGGTGGCGTCAGCGAATCCGGCGACCGCGCCGGACGGGTCGTGAGCGGCGACCTCCGTGCAGGCGTACACCGTGCCGGAGGTGCCGATCGACATCGCGACGTCCCCGGGGGCGAGCGCCATGCCGAGGGCTGCCGCCATGTTGTCCCCGGTGCCCGGGCCGACGAGCCTCCCCTCCCACTCGCCAGCTGACTCGGTGGGCGCGAGCACCCTCGGGGTCACCGTCGACCAGTCGCGGTCGGCGTCGACGGTGTGGAGCACCGACTCGACGTACCGGTTCTCCACCGGATCGAAATAGCCGGTGCCGGAGGCGTCCCCCCGATCGGTGGTCATCTCCCCGGTCAGGCGCATGGTGAGCCAGTCGTGTGGGAGCAGCACATGCGCCATGCGCGCCCAGGCCTCGGGTTCACTGCGGTGCAACCAGGAGAGTTTCGTCACCGTGAAGGCGGCCACCGGGACGCTCCCGGTCGCCTCTGCCAGACCCTTCGCGCCGCCGGGCACGTTCTTGACCAACCAGGTCGCGTCGGGGGCGCTCTCGGTGTCGTTCCAGAGTTTGGCAGGCCTGATGACCCGTCGGTCATCGTCGAGGGCGACCATCCCGTGCTGCTGACCCGCCACGGAGACGGCGAGCGGGTCTGCCCCCTCTGCCGACGCCTGTTCCCAGGCCTGCGTCAGGGCACCCCACCACGACTCCGGTTCCTGCTCACTGACCGGGGGCGTCGTCGGTGAGTGCGCGGCGCGACCAGCACCCACCACCGTGCCATCGTCGACGCGCCGGAACTCGACCTTGGTGCTCTGCGTCGACGAGTCGACCCCTGCCACTACTCCAGGGTCTCCGGTCCGCGACAGCACGGCTCGATCGTAGGTTCTCGGGCCTCTCGGGGCGGGCCCGGGGCACCAGCACCGCCGATCCACCCCTCCGACCGCGTTGGATCGTCCGAAAGGTATTGGCCGCACGGCTTGTCCCTGAGCGAATAAGGGCTTAGCCTTGCTCGCTGACAACCATGGGCCGTTCACCGGCCCCGAATCTCCATAGGGGGAGACACATGCAGAAGACACGAGTGCGCCGTTTCGGCGCGATGCTCGTGGGTCTGTCGCTCGTGGCCGCGGCTTGCGGTGGCGATGATGACGGAGACACAGCAGAAGCACCGGCTGATGAGCCGGCTGCCGCGGAGGAGCCGGCCGATGAGCCGGCCGCCGAGGGCAAGACCGAGATCCTGGTGACCGGTCCCGAGCGCTCGGAAGAGCAGGCTGGGGCCCTTCAGGAGGTCCTCGGAGCCTGGGGTGAGGCCAACGGCGTCGAGGTGACCTACCTCGGCAGCGCCGACTGGGAAGCGGAGATCAACACGCAGGTCGAGGGTGGCAACCCGCCCGACATCTCGATCTTCCCGCAGCCCGGCAAGCTCGCCGACTTCGCCCGCGCTGGCTACGTGGTCCCGATCGCCGACTTCGCTCTCGCGGAGAACGACTGGTCGGACGCGTGGAACCAGTTCGGCATCGTTGACGGCACCACCTACGGCGTGCCGGTCAAGTCCGACATGAAGTCGCTCGTCTGGTACAAGCCGGGGACCTTCGCGGACGCCGGCTACGAGGTCCCCACGACCTTCGCCGACTTCCTCGCTCTCGTCGAGACGATGGCCAACGACGGCTCGGGCACCAAGCCCCTGTGCGTTGGCATCGAGTCGGGTCAGGCCACGGGCTGGACCTACACCGACTGGGTCGAGGAGATGGTCCTGCGTCAGCACGGCGCCGAGGTCTACGACGGCTGGGTCTCGCATGAGATCCCGTTCAGCGACGACCGGATCATGGAGTCGATGCAGGCTGTTCTCGACCTCTGGACCGAGGACAACGTCTACGCCGCCAGCGGCACCATCGCTGCCACCGCCTTCGGTGACAACGGCCAGCCGCTCGTCGACGGTGACTGCTACATGCACCGCCAGGCCTCCTTCTTCTCGGGCTTCATCCCCGAGGGCACGGTCTTCGGACCGGAGGGCGTCGACGTCTTCTACTTCCCCGACATCAACGGTGATGCTCCGGTGCTCGGCGCCGGCACCCTCGCCGCGGCGTTCAACGCCGACCCGAATGTCCACGCTCTGATCGGTTACATGTCCTCGGCTGAGTACGCCGAGGCCCGTCAGCAGGCGCAGCAGGCACTCAAGGGTGGCAGCCCGGCCCTCTCCGGCTTCCTCTCGGCAGCCCAGGGTCAGGACCTGTCGGTCTACGAGCCGCTCGAGCAGTCGATCCTCACTGCTCTCGGTAACGCCGGCTTCGTCCGCTTCGACGCCTCCGACCTGATGCCCGCCGATGTCGGCGCTGGCACCTTCTGGACTGAGGGCACCTCGCTTGTCAACGGCGACATCACCGTCGCAGAGGCCGCCGCCACCATCGACGCGTCGTGGCCCGGTTCCGGCGGTGGCACCACTGCCGGCACTGGCGACGCTGTTGGTGACGGTGTGCTCCGCTTCGGTGGACTGCTGCCTGAGACCGGCAACCTCGCCTTCCTCGGACCACCCGAGTTCGCGGGCCTCGAGCTCGCCGTCGCTGAGATCAACATGCTCGCTGAGCAGTACGGTCTCCCCGCCGTCGAGTACCTGCCCGGTGACTCGGGCGACAACGGTGACGTGGCGAACGCCACGGTCGACCGCCTCCTCGGGCGTCTCGCTGACCGTGATCGACAAGATCACGCAGGCTGGCAAGGTCCAGTTCTCGCCGGCGAACACCTCGCCCGCCTTCACCACCTACGACGACAACGGTCTGTACTTCCGTACCGCTCCGTCCGACGTGGTCCAGGGCGCTGCGCTCGCCGACATGATGATCAACGACGGCGCCGCCACGGCGGTGTTCCTGGTGCTGAACGACTCGTACGGCACCGGGCTCCTCGAGTACTCCAGCGGCCCCTACCAGGACGCCGGTGGTGAGGTCCTCGCGGAGATCATCTACGACCCGCAGGCCGAGAACTTCGACGCCGAGATCGCCGAGGCGGTCGCTGCTGATGCTGACGCCATCGTCATCATCGGCTTCGACGAGACCTCGAAGATCCTGACTGGCCTCATCGAGGCTGGCCAGGGCCCGGCTGACAAGCTCGTCTACGGCACCGACGGCAACATGGGCAACGCCCTCGCCGCTGCCTTCGACGACCCGACGGTCGTCGCTGGCATGAAGGGCACCCTGCCCGGTGTCGACGTGGCCGGTGAGCTCCCTGAGTTCCGCGACCGCCTCCTCGAGGTGGACCCGTCGCTCACGGACTTCTCGTACTCGGCTGAGACCTACGACGCCGTCATGGTGGTGACCATCGCGAACCTGATGTCCGGCTCGACCGGAGATCCCGCGGTGTTCGCTCCGCTGATCAACGACGTGACCCGCGGCGGCACGAAGTGCGCCTCGCTCCTCGAGTGCGGTCTGCTTCTCCAGAGCGGTGTCACCGACATCGACTACGACGGTGTGTCCGGACCGCTCGAGTTCAACGATGCGGGTGAGCCCACTGAGGCTTCCATCCTCATCCTCGAATTCGACGCCTCGGGCTCCCTCGGCGTCATCGGATCGATCTCGGGCAAGGTCTCCTGACCTGACCTGACGATCCGTTCAGGGATCTGGCGGCCCCGGGGCTTCGGCCCCGGGGCCGCTCCCGTTTTCAGGGGCGGCTGCGCGTCGAGGCACAACCGAGTGACCGTTGCCGACCCGCCAGCGAGTCGACGTTGAGCCCCAACGGCTCACGGTGGCACCCGCGACACTGGCGAGCGGATGGCGGAGCGCCCGGCGCGATCGCCGCAGCGAGGTGCCCGGTCAGTCCTGGTGGGACTTGACCAGGGTGCCGAGGTACAGCTCGATGACCTTCGGGTCCGAGAGCAGCTCACGGCCGGTACCGGTGTAGGCGTTGGCGCCCTGATCGAGCACGTAGCCCCGATGGCAGATCTGCAGACAGCGGCTGGCGTTCTGCTCGACCATGACGATTGAGACCCCGGCCTGGTTGATCTTGTGACACCGGACGAAGACCTCGTCCTGCAACGCCGGTGAGAGACCGGCTGACGGCTCGTCGAGCAGCAGGACCGACGGGTCCATCATGAGCGCCCGACCCATGGCGAGCATCTGGCGCTCGCCGCCGGAGAGCGATCCGGCGCGCTGCGAGCGACGCTCGACCAGACGCGGGAACATCTGACCGACGACCTCGAAACGCTCATCGAACATCTTCGGCTTCAAGAAGGTGCCCATCTCGAGGTTCTCCTCGATGGTGAGCGCCGGGAAGACGTTGTTGATCTGCGGCACGTAACCGATACCCCTCGAGACCAGCGAGTGGGCCTTGTTGTTGGTGATGTCCTCACCGCGGAGTCGCACCGATCCCGCGCGGACGTTCACCAGTCCGAAGATGGCCTTCACCAGCGTCGACTTACCGGCCCCGTTCGGGCCGATGATGCCGACCAGTTCACCCTCGTGCAGTTCGAGGGAGCAGCCGTTCAAGATGTTGACCCCGGGCAGATAGCCGGCGGTCAGGTCATCGGCGATCAACAGCGGCTCGGTGGACATCTCGCTCACAGGTCGGCCTCCAGATCGAGGGCGGAATCATGGTGGGAGCCGAGATAGGCGTCGACAACGGCCTGGTTCTGACCGATCGAGGCCGGCGGGCCCTCGGCGATGATGCGGCCCTCGGCCATCACCACGACCCAGTCGCTGATCTCCTGCACCATGTCCATGTCGTGCTCGACGAAGAGCACGGTCATGCCGTCATCGCGGAGACCCTTCACATGATCGAGCAGCGACTGCTTGAGAGCGGGGTTCACCCCGGCCATCGGCTCGTCGAGCATCACCATGGTCGGTTCGACCATGAGCGCGCGAGCCATCTCGAGGAGTTTGCGCTGGCCACCCGAGAGCGTCCCTGCGAACTCCTCGCGCATGTGGTCGAGCTTGAACCGCGCCAAGAGCTCGTCGGCGCGCTCGGTGTTGGCCCGCTCCTGCCCGCGCCACATCGGCGGGAAAAGCGACCGGGACAGCTTCTCCCCCGCCTGTCCCGTGGCGCCGAGAAGCATGTTCTCGATCACCGTCATCTTGGAGAGTGCCTTGGTGAGCTGGAAGGTGCGCACCATGCCGAGATTGGCCACCCGGTGAGCAGCCACACCGTCGAGATCGCGTCCCTCGAAGTTGCGTGAACCGGTGTCGGGCTTGTCGAAGTTGGTGAGCAGGTTGAAGAAGGTGGTCTTGCCGGCGCCATTCGGCCCGATCAGCGCGGTGATGACACCCCGCTGCACCTCGAGGTGGTCGACATCGACCGCGGTGAGACCGCCGAAGGTGCGTCGCACCCCGCTGGCGGTCAGGATCACGTCAGGCTTCGACGCCCCCGGTTCCCAGGGGACACCGGCGAGAGCCGGGGCGACGGGGATCGACTCAGCGGTCATCGAGCGCCATCTCCTCCTTGTTGCCGAAGATGCCCTGCGGTCGGAAGGCGGCCAACAGAATCAGGCCGAGACCGATGAGCATGAACCGCACCTGACCGACCTGCGTGCCGGTCATGAGCCACTCCGGGATGTGCCCGTTGTCGACCCCCTGTCGAAGCGCGACATCGGTGAACGAGAGAATCGCGTAGAGGACCGCCGCACCGGCGATCGGCCCGAGGACCTTCGCAGCCCCGCCGAGGATCAACGCCACCCAGGCGAAGAACGTGACGTCGGTGATGAAGTTCTGCGGCTGGGCCGACTGGGTGCCGATGGCGCGCAGCATGCCGCCCATCGCACCGAACACGCCGCCGATCATCAGGGCCTGCATCTTGTACCAGTAGGCGTTCTTGCCGAGGCTCCGAGCCGCGTCCTCGTCCTCGCGAATGGCCTTCAGAACGCGTCCCCACGGGCTCTTCATGAGCAGGAGACTGATCAGGATCACGATCACGAGCGCGATCCAACCGACGGTGACCACCCACATCTGGTTCCCGATGAACAGGTCGAAGAAGTAGCGCTCCTGCTTGTCGTAGGGGCTGAGGTCGTAGAAGGTGGTGGCGAACCCGGTCAGACCGTCGGATGAGCCGGTCCACCGGTCGAGCGAGGGAGAGCGCGCGACGATGCGGAACATCTCGCTCGCGGCGATGGTGACGATGGCCAGATAGTCGGCTCGGAGCCTGAGCGTCGGCACACCCATGATCGCAGCCAGGATCAACGGGAACACGATGACGCCGAGCAGCAGGCCCCACCAGAAGTTGAGCCCGAGGGTCACCACCGACATCGACAATCCGTAGGCGCCGGCGGCCATGAACACCGCCTGGCCGAGGTTGAGCAGGCCGGTGTAGCCGAAGTGGATGTTGAGCCCGAGGGCCGCCAGCCCGAAGTAGATGAACTGCTCCCCGATCAACCCGCGGGTCGTGTTCTCGATGATCGCTCCCCAGTCCATGACCCTCCCCTCAGCCGATCCTGTCCTTGCGGCCCAGCAGTCCCTGCGGCCGGACCAGCAGGATCACCACAAGCATGACGAGAGCACCGACGTTCTTCATGTCGGTCGGGATGACCAGCGTCGACATCTGGATGAACAGGCCGACGATGATGCTGCCGAAGAGCGCTCCGTAGGCCGTTCCGAGGCCGCCGAGCGTGACGCCGGCGAACATGAGCAGCAGCGTGCGGAAGCCCATCTCCCAGCCGATCGACTCGGTGACGCCGAACATGACACCACCGAGCCCGGCCAGCGCACTGCCTGACACCCACACCCATCGGATAACCCGCTCGACGTCGATCCCGGAGGACTCCGCGAGATCCCGGTTGTCGGACACCGCGCGCATCGCCTTGCCGATACGCGTGAACTGCAGGGCGGAGCCGACCCCGAGGAGGATCAGCACCGAGAGCACCATGATCACGATGTCCTTCGGTGCGATCGTGAACCAGACGAAGTCCCACTTCTCCTGGATGCGGTAGTCGCGGTAGAAGCCGGCGCGGCCACCGAAGCGATAGAGCATCACATAGCGGAGGAAGATCGAGAAGCCGATCGAGACCACCAGGGCGGCGATCAGGCTCACACCACGGCGACGCAACGGCCGCCACACGAACTGGTTGAAGAGCCCTCCTGCCAGACCGGTGATCACGATCACGAAGAGGGCCGCGACGATCAGCGACGACTGCCAGCCGAAGACGCCGGTCACATGGAAGAGGAAGGCCATCATCGCCCCGAAGGTCACCATCTCGCCGTGCGCGAAGTTGGTCAGCCCGGTCGTTCCATAGATGAGGGAGAGCCCGATCGAGCACATGGCCAACAGCAGGCCGAGCTTCAGTCCGTCGACGAGCAGCTGCACCCACTCGATCGCGGTCACCTCGGAGACGGCGGCCTCACCGAGCGGGAAGAGCGCTCCCTTGGACTTGCCCGGGGTGTCGATGACCACCTGCGCCGGGTTCTTGTCGGGGTTGCGGAGATCGACACCTGCCGGGAGGGTGCTCACATCGAGGAGGACCGAGTAGGTGCCGACCGGGACCGACACCGACCAGTCACCCTCCTCGTTCGTGGAACCGGTGGCCACCTCGTTGCCCGACTCGTCGCTGATGATGAACACCACATCCGGCACGGGGAACTTCGTTCCCTCAGCATCCTTCGCGGAGAGCGAACCCTTGATCTCACCGTTGTCGTCCTGAGCCGCGGCCGGCGACGAGATCGCGAGGAGTGAGATCACCGCAGCGGCGGCTGCTGCCACGAGGGCCCCGACGGCACCCGAACGGGCGCGCCGCGACACCCCAGAGACGACTCTCTCCCCCATCAAGCGTGAGACACTACTCCGCTCGACGCCATCGACTGGAACTCCGAGCCGGTTCGCGAGGTGTCGAGGACGACGAACACCGTCGCCAGCTGGAGCGCGGTCGCCCCCGCCACGTGGGCGCCCACCAGGATCTCGGGTACACCGGTGAAGTACTGGGTGTATCCGATCGCGGCCTGGAGCACCGCGATGAACATCCATCGCGACACCGCCGGCCGGATCGAGGCGGCGGGTCCTCCCGCGCGCGCCCGGAGCGACAGGACGACCGCCAGCAGGATCGTGACCATCACCGAGACACCGTGAACCCTCGCCGCCGAGGCGATGTCCACGCCGAGACGAACGGCGTCCTCGTCGCCGGCGTGCGGCCCGGCCCCGGTCACCACTGTGCCGGTGACGATGACCACGGAGACCCCGACGACGAGCAGGATCGCCAGCAGTCGGCTGCGCGGGTCGACGGTCAACGACCGTGGCTGATCATCCTCCTCACCCGAGCGACGCACCAGGACAGCGCCAGCGGCGATGAGACCCATGGACAGCAGCAGATGCCCCTGCACGGCGTAGGGGTGCAGGTCGACCCAGACCGTGACGGCGCCGAGAAGGGCGTTGGCCACCACCCCGGCGACGAGGAGCCATGAGATCGCGACGAGATCGCGACGCCGCCGCTCCCGCAGCATCGACCCGAGCACAGCGGCGATGACCGCGGCCGCCACCACCCCGGTGAACAGTCGATTGACCTGCTCGATCGCCGAGTGGGCACTCGAGACGTCGACGAACCGCTCCGAATTGCAGTTCGGCCAGTCGTCGCACCCGAGACCGCTGTTGGTGAGGCGCACCGCGGCCCCCGAGACGATGATCACCGAGAGCGAGAGCAGTGACCCGACCGCGATCTGGCGGTAGCGGGAGGCGCCGATGACCACCCTTGGAGGCTACCCAGCCGGCGCCTGCCGGTCTCCTCGGGCTTCAGCCCCCGAGATTGACGTAGATCTGCTTGGTCTCGAGGTACGCGTCGAGCGCGTATGGGCCGAGCTCGCGCCCCACCCCGCTCTGCTTGTAGCCGCCCCAGAGCGACTCGCTCGGGGCTGGCTGACTGTCGTTGATCCAGACCACGCCGGCCCGCACCCGCCGGGCGGTGTTGAGCGCGAGGTTGATGTCGCGGGTCCAGATCGCGGCGGCCAGTCCGTACTCGGTCTGGTTGGCGAGGCGAACCACCTCCTCCACCTCGTCGAAACGGAGCACGGTCGCCACCGGGCCGAAGATCTCCTCCCGAGCGATCGCCGGGGAGTGGTCGGGAACCTCGAAGACGCTCGGCGCGACGAAGAACCCGTCGGCGAACTCGTCGGACTCCGGCATCGCCCCGGAGAACACGTGCCTCGCTCCATCGGCTGGGGCACCGTGCACATAGGCCATCACCCGGTCGCGCTGACGGGCCGACACCAACGGACCCATCGTGGTCGACTCGTCGAGACCGGACCCCAGGCGGATGGCGCCGGCCTCGGCCACCATCCCCTCGAGAACCCGGTCGTACACCGAGGAGTGCACGAAGATCCGGCTGCCGGCCGAGCACACCTCCCCCTGGTTGCCGAAGATCCCGGCCGCCGATCCGACGATCGCGTCATCGAGCGGCGCGTCACCGAAGATGATGTTCGGGCTCTTGCCGCCGAGCTCGAGGGTGACCCGCTTGAGTTGGTCGGCGCAGGTGCGCTGGATGTGGCGACCGACGGCGAGGGAACCGGTGAAGGAGATCTTGTCGACGCGCTCATCGGTGAGCATCGGCTCTCCGGCCTCCACACCGAATCCGGTCACGACATTGAGCACCCCGGCGGGCAGACCGGCCTCCTCGGCGATAGCCGCCATGCACAAGGCGGTGAGCGGGGTCTGCTCGGCCGGCTTCAACACGACCGTGCAGCCAGTCGCGAGCGCGGGCGCGACCTTCTGGGCGGCCATGAGCATCGGATAGTTCCACGGGACGATCAACCCGCAGACACCGACCGGCTCGCGCACCACCAGCGACAGCGCGTCGGTGCCCACCGGAGGGATGTCACCGGCGATCTTGGTGGCCCATCCCGCGTAGTACTCGAACATGAACGCCACCTCGTCGATGTCGCCCCGCGCGTCCGCCAGCGGCTTGCCACAGTCGAGGATCTCGATCTCGACGAGTTCGTCGCGACGCTCCCGGACGAGATCGCTCATGCGGTGGAGGATCCGAGCCCGGTCACGGGCCGAGACCGATTCGCCCCAACGCCCGCCGTCGAACGCCTCCCGGGCCGCGGCCACCGCGCGAGCGACATCGCCGGCGCGCGCTCGTGGCACTCGGGCGATGACCCGACCGGTGGCCGGATCGAGCGTCTCGAACTCCTCACCGTCGAGTGCCGCCACCCACTCTCCGTTGATGTGCATACCCGAGGGCACGCGGGCGAGGACGGCTGGGGCTCCTTCGACGGCACTGCTCATGCCCGGCAAGGTAGTCGCCAGGGCTGGGCCGCCGGAATGCCTCAGCGGGTCCGCAGGGCTGCCGGCAGGTGTTGATCGTCGGCGAGACGCCGCAATGAGAAGGTGTGCGCTCCGCCGAGCTCGATGGAGCCCACCCGGGAGACCGAGCAGTGACCGATCACGAAGCGATCCCACTCCCATGGGGTGGGCACCAGGCCGAGCAGGTGGCCGATCGTGACCGAGTTGGTGCCCGCATGCGCGAACAGGAGGATCCGAGCGCCCGGTTCGCGCACCCTCCACACCGGCAATTCGTGATCGTCGCGACCCACCCCGCGCTCGGCGAGGAAGAACTCCGCCCCGTTGTGGATCCGATCGACGAAGTCGCGGACACTCTCGCCGCCCTCGAGTCCGTGCCAGCGGTCATCGGGCGCCATCCGGCGCATCTCGGCGTAGGCCTGCTCGGCCTTCTCCGCGGGACCGCCGTCCCAGCCGGGGTCTCGGATCTCGTGGAGCCAGGGGGCGATGACCTCGGGACGGTCGAGTTGCTGCAGGAGCGGCGCAGCAGTCTGACGCGCCCGTTGCAGCGGCGAGACAAGGATCTCGTCGAAGTGCTCCCCAGCCAGGTGCTCGGCGGTGATGCGGGCCTGTTCATGACCCCGATCGGTGAGAGGAGGATCTCCGACGCTCAGCCCGTTGCGCACCCACTCGGGCTCGCCATGACGGACCAACACGATCTCCATTGGTCCGACGGTACCGTCTCGGTGTGTCGAGCCGACCCGATTGGTACACGGATCCGACCGGGCGCCACGAGTTCCGCTTCTACAACGGCGAACAGTGGACGGGCGACGTCTCCGATGCGGGGAGCCGAGGATTCGACCCCATCGCGCCGGTCTCCAACGGGCAGCGTCGACGAAGCCGGCGGGCACTGGTGGCCACCCTGCTCGGCTTTTCGGGAGTGACGATCGTGCTCATCGCCACCCTGGTGGTCCCCAGGGTCGCCGACTACCTGGAGCCCGCCCCGCACAGTGTGGAGATCACCCGCTGCGATCCCGACGGCACCCGTGTCGCCGTCGAGGTCGCCCTGACGAACACCGGCGCCGCTCCGGATGGCTTCACGGTCCACCTTCGGCTCTCTGACCGGTCGGGAGATGTCATCCGCGACTCGACCCTCGCCTTCGACGTGGTCGGGGCCGGCGACACGGCTCGAGCCGGTGACTCGCTGCCGGCGCGATTCGACGAGGTCCAGTGCTCGGTCCGAGGGGTGAGCGGCCCGCTGCCGTTCGGCATCGACCTCGGGCCCGCTCCGTCGAGTGGATGAGCCCGCTCCGCCCTAGCGTCACCGATGTGGACATGATCGACGCGCGACCGGACACCCTCGGGGCACCCTCGCCCGCACCGTGGCGCCGCACCATCGGGCGGGCCGCCGTGCTCGGAGTGATCCTCGTTTTCGCCGTCTTCTGGACATGGGCGCTCTTCTTCGCCTCCAAGGAGGCCGTCAACCGCATCGACGACCGCGACTGGGCGGCACGAGCCGAGACGGTGTGTCGCGAGTGGAACGAGCGACGGCTCGCCCTCGCCGACTACCGGCAGATCCGAGACGGCGGCCCCGACCTCATCCGAGAGCGCGCCGACATCATCGACCGGGCCACCGACATGATCGAATCGATGATCGACGAGGTGACCGCCGTCAGCCCGAACGACGACAAGGGGATGGGGATCGTTCCGCTCTGGACCGACGAATACCGCATCTACATCGAGGACCGACGCCGTTACGCCGAGGAACTCCGCGCCACCGGCGAGAACCTCCCGTTCTACGAGACCATGTCCGAGGTGCCGGTCTCAGAGCGCCTCGAGACCTTCGCCGGTGACAACGAGATGGATGCCTGCGCTCCCCCACGCGATCTGAGCATGTGAGGTCGGCCCACCGGCCCGAGCCGCAGCCGATCACTCCCCGGTGAGCGTGGACCGCACCACCCGGGCGGGAGCACCGACCGCCACGGAGTGATCGGGGATCGCCCCGGTCACCACGCTGTTGGCGCCGATCACACATCCCTCCCCGATATCCGCTCCCGGCAGCACCACCGTGCCGTGACCGAGCCACGAACCGGCCCCGACGCGCACCGGGCGTTCCGGCATCGTCTGCAGGGAGATCGGCCGCGTCGGATCGGAGTAACCGTGGTTCTGGTCCGTGATGTACACGTGGTGACCCGTCCAGACGTCGTCACCGATCTCGATCGACAGGTGACCGACGATCCCCGAGCCCCGACCGATGAGACAGCGATCGCCGATGCTCACCACCGGAGCACCGAGACACTCCTGACCGGGGACCATGCCCGCCGACAACGCGACGTGCTCACCGATCATCGTGTCCGCGCCGATGTGGATGTAGTGCTCGTTCATGATCGTCGTCGGCGGGAAACAGATCACGCTGCCGGAACCGAACG
>Ga0181567_10000219_pt1 | contig 40439 bp, 37 predicted proteins | sample 101ome_14_FD_133761 | JGI IMG/M metagenome (GOLD analysis project Ga0181567, IMG submission 133761) | Coastal salt marsh microbial communities from the Groves Creek Marsh, Skidaway Island, Georgia - 101403AT metaG (megahit assembly) | ecosystem: Environmental > Aquatic > Marine > Intertidal...
AATTGAGGTATTTTTAATGCAAGTTCACTGGGGGGATCGTTTTGGGTAATTTTTTCCCAAGCTTCTTGTGCTATTTCTGCCTCTGCTAATGCAAGTTTATATTGAATATCTGCTGTAGCAAGTTGGAGTTCAGCATTTTTTAAAGAAAGTTTTAAATCGGTATCATCAATTTTTGCAAGGACTTGACCTTTTAAAACTGAACTTCCTGCAGAAAACTGATTCGATTTATAAACTATTTCTCCCATAACCTCTGAGGTCAACACTGTATTAATGCTAGCTCTGGTAGTGCCAGAAGATAGAATCTTTGTTTCCCAGTTTTGAGGAAGCGCAATCATTACTTTTACATCTGGAGGAGGTGGATCAGATGCGGGCTCTGGCTGTACTTTTCCTAAAGCTATTAATATATATCCTATTATTAAAGCTCCAGCAATAATGAACAATGGCTTTAATCTATCTTTTAGTTTCAAATCTAAACCCCCCTCCGAGTGCTAAAATTAAATTTATTCTTTTTTCAATGCGCATTTTTTCTGACTGAGCCAGATATATTTTAACATCTGATAATCTATTTTCTTGAGATAAAATTTCCTCAAATCCTACGATACCTTGTTGATATTCATTTAAAGTAATATTATAAATCTTCTCGGTCGCTTGAACAATTTTTTTTGATTCATTTAATGCTATTTGAGCAATTCTATCCATTTCAAGCGCTGTTTCTACTTCCGCATATGCTGCTAAAACTTTTGACATATAGTTATACATAGCAATCTCAGTGTTATTTTTTGCTAACTTGCGATTATTTATCAGCCTTCCGGAATTGAAGATAGGCGCAAAAAGAGAAATTGAACCACTCCACACTTTAAAATCTTCATCAAGCAAATCATTTAAATCGTTAGATGCTGTACCATTACTTCCAATAAGATTAAAAGATGGAAGTAATTGCTTAGTAGCGACTTTTTTCTTTTGCAATGACGATAAAAGAGCAAAGCGCGCTGATAATAAATCTGGTCTTCTTTGAATAATTTCTGAAGGAATATAAGATGGAATTGCAGGCAAGGACTCCGGGAAATCCTTTTTTATTTGCTCGCTTTCAATAACAGGGAACATAGATTGTAGAATTTTCGTGTTTCTAATAAGCCCATTGTATCCAGATCTAATATTTTCATATTCTGTATTAGTCTGGGCAACTAAAATTTCTACTTGTTTTAGCTGTTTTTCAGAAATAGAACCTTGATTAAAACGTTGATATGAAAGTTCGTAAAGGGTAGTCATATTTTTTAGTTTTACTTCAGATCTTTCTAAACTCTTTTGAAGTTCCACCATACCATAAAAAAGTTTAATTGCTTCTGCGGTTAAGGATAGTTCATAATAATTTTGTGAATATTTTGCAGAAAGATATTCCATTTTAGATGCTAAAGACTGATTAAAAACCTTACCCCACAAATCAATTTCCCATTGTGCGGTTAAAGAAAGATTATAGTTTTCCTGTTCAAAGCTAGTTAACTGACCGCTACTTTGAGTTCCAAATAAATCCTGAAAGAATGGAGGGAATCCTGCCGTGTTTTGCTCAGATTTACTTCCCACAGATTGCAAACCAATTGATGGGAGCAATGAGGCTGAGGTAATTTTTGATGCCAGACTAGCATTTTGTACACCAATCATGCTTGACTTAAGATCAAGGTTGTTTTCTTTGAAGCTTTCTATAAAACTCATCAAATTGTTATCATTGAATTCTGCCCACCAAATTTCTTTAGAGGATATTTCAATTCCAGAAATTGTTCCCCATTCTTCTGGAATAGAAATATTGAGTGGTTGCAGTACTTCTTCGCCGCTTAAATATTTAGCATTTGAACATCCAGCTATAAGAATGGGAAGAATAATTATAAAGATTTTTTTCATGATGATCTATTGTTTAAAAATTCAGCAAACCTAAATAAAATCACTAAACTTGTCGCCCATAAAGTGCTCATAATTACTATCTCAACTGAACTAGAGCTTACTTGCACTGCTTGGATTTTTTCTCCACCAATATATGCGAGTGGAGCTAGAATTCCATAAAATCCAATGAGTAAAAATCTTCCCCTTAAAAATTTTAAAGAGTGAAAAATCTGAGAGGCAAATCCTACCCACATGCATAAAATCCATATTGGTGACAGGTGACGAATATTTTCCCAAGAACCAGCATACTGAACTATACCAAACCAACTAAGCGTGCTATCAACAATAATTCCAAGTAATAAAGAAAGAAAAATTAATTTTAACTCTACCATTTTTTTCTTTGATATAAACTGAAGATGAAATACAAGATAAATTGTGGTGGGAATAATTGCTAAAAGAAAATTTTCACTTTTAGCAGAAAAAGCACAACAAAACCAAACTATTGTGAAACCAAAATAATTAAATAAAATTTTTAGCCGATTAATGATGTTATTTGGTTTCATTGTTAAACTTAGTATCAATTATTTTTTTTCTATATGAGAAAATTTCCTCAATTTGAGGAGCTATAATCAATTTGTTAACTAATGATTGCATAAACTGAAGAGGTAAAACATAGGTAACCTCATCAATAATTTTTACCCCATTAGAAGTTTTTATAAAAATGTGTTTATGGTGCCACAAGCTATAAGGCCCCTTCATTTGTTCATCAACAAACATTTTTTCCCACTCGTAAGAAGTTATCATTGTCCTCCATCTTTGTGGAACACCAAATATTTTAACTGTATAGTCAATAATTGCGCCGGCTTTCATCTCTATGGGCGTTGGAGTCAAAATATGAAAACCCATTTTGGGCGGAGTGATTTTTGAAAGGTTTTCCGGTTTGGAAAAAAAATCAAAAACAGAATCTAGGTCACTACTTATTTCTTGCTCAGCCCTAAACTTAAAAACTTTCTTTTCTTGTAAAAATGAAAGTAGAAAAAGTATTACAAGTGATATTATTATATACAGTATTGAATTCATTCTTAGGATACTCGAGTCGTGGCTCGGGGCGGACTTGAACCGCCGACACAAGGATTTTCAGTCCTCTGCTCTACCAACTGAGCTACCAAGCCGATTTTTTAATAAATAATTCTAAAACAATTTAGGACAAAAATTTAATCATTTAATTTCAAAAATCATTATTTATATGATTGAATATTCAATCAAAATATTTGAGTTAAGTTTATTTAAAAATAATTTTAAACTATTGATGTGAAAAAAATTATTATTGCTTCCTCAAATTCGCATAAAATTAAAGAGATAGCTCTTCAAATTAACCCCTTTTTTGAATCAATTCTTTCTTTAAAAGATTTTCCAGAAATTAAAGAAATTGTGGAAGACGGGAACACTCTTCAAGAAAATTCGTATTTAAAGTCATCAGCTCTTTTTCAACATTCAGGAATAGCGTCACTGGGTGACGATACTGGATTAGAGGTTGATTTTCTCCATGGGGAACCAGGAGTTTTCTCTGCAAGGTATGCTGGTGGAAATGCAACTGATGATGACAACCTTCAAAAGCTTTTACAAAACATGAAATCTGCAAGTAACAGATCCGCGATTTTTAAAACAGTTATATCATTTGTTGATGGACAAAATGATTTTTTTGTAGAAGGTATTTTGAGAGGAGAAATTTTACATTCTCCGAAAGGAGCTAATGGATTTGGCTATGATTCAATTTTTTATATACCTACTATTGGAAAGACTCTAGCAGAAATGTCAATTGAAGAAAAATCTATAACTAGCCATAGAGCTTTAGCGATGGAAAAGTTTTTAAAAGAAATACAGAAAATATTTTAAAATGCTGAATAAGCTTTATTTATCAATCCTTTTACTTCCATCAATTATTTTTGCAGATATTAACTATTCAAGAAGTTTTTACGTTTTTGAAGATTCTTCAGGTCCAAATTTTTGTTTGAATGATATATCCAATTACCCCATAGGTCTATTTAAACTGAGTAATAAAAAGAACGACACAAGCTTTCAATTTGATTTTTCTCAAAAAATAATTTCTATTAAAAAAAATAGTTTTATCGAACCTCAATATACTACCTATTTCTCCACAGATGATTATCTCAGTTCTTTGATAAAATTCAATAGAGAGAAAGCTCTTTTTCAATCTTTTGCTTTATCAAGTTCCGATACTACCTATGTAAAAAGCAAAGATAGTTTTGTAGAAATAGCAGGATTGGATTTGGGTGGACTCGGTAGAGCTTCACTTAGAGTTCAAGGAAATATTAATATTTCAGGTAAGCTCGTTAATCAAGATCAAGAATTGGTTAGATCTTCATATCGAGAGCAACAAACCAAAAATTTTAAGTTTGATCAGAAGCAGCAACTGAATGTTCAGGGAAAGGTTGGAGAAAGAATTACTATTTCTTTAGATCAAAATTCCGAGAGAGATTTTGACTGGGAAAATACCATTCGAGTGGATTATCAAGGCGACGAGGATGATATCCTGCAAAAACTTGAAGCAGGAAATATTTCGCTTTCTCTTCCCGGAACAGAATTTGTAACATTTTCAGGTCAAAATAGAGGTCTTTTTGGTATAAAAGCTTTAACTCGACTAGGTCCGGTTGATATTACAAGCATCGCTTCATTAGAAAAAACTCAAAAAGAATCCCAGCAGTATAAGGGATCTTCTGAGCTCAAAATCACCCAAATTTCTGATTATGATTATCGAAAGAATTTATACTTCTTTTTGCACGAATGGTTTAGAAATGGAGTAGAATTTCAAAGTGAGAATGGATTTGGTGTATCCATACCCTCTTACTATCCGCTGGTTTCTGGTTTGCACTCTATTGGTAATGTTGTCATTAGGAATCTTGAACTTTATAAAATAGATACTTCAAATAATCCCCAAGCAGATCCTGGAACTGCTTATATTGACCCCCTCGATTTATCATCCTTTACAAACGATAATAAAGAAGGTTCATTTATCAAACTAGAAAGAGGGATTGATTATTCTGTTAATGAAGATTTGGGATTTGTTAGAATGCAGTCTTCTCTACAAAACGAAATTATCGCTGCACATTTTGAAATAGTTGATAGAGAATCTGGACAATTGATTGTTCAAATTGGATCAGGTATAAGTGAATCCAATTCCTCTTTAGTTTTAAAAATGATTAAAGCCCAATCTTCTCATCCTAACCATCCAACCTGGGATTTAATGTTTAAAAATGTTTACTCTTTAGGATCTTTTAATATAGATCCTACTAATCTTAGAGTGAGCGTCGTAGATAATTTGATTACGCCAGTAAGCGATAGAACGGAAGCTGGGAAAACCTACCTCCACCTTTTTGGTTTAGATAATTATAACTTAGCAGGGGAAATAGTGCCTGATGAAAATATTGACTATAACAATCCAAATATTATCAACTTACAAACTGGAGAAATTCATTTACCTTTTTTGTTACCTTTTGTATCAGATGAAAAACTTCCGGGTGGGAACTCGAGCGAAGAATTAAGAAACCTGTTAAGAGAGGGAGAAATGTATACCTCTACAAATCGATCCGATTTTACGGGCGACTCACGATTTACCTTTAATATTGAATATACCTCACCTAAGTCGGTTATTAACTTAGGATTTACTCTGGTAGAAGGAAGTGAAGAGCTTTATTATAATGGAGAAAAATTGCAAAAAGGGCGTGACTATCAAGTTGATTATTTTTCTGGAATGATTATGATTCTTAAAAATATCGACCCCGAAGGAGAGCTCGATATTTCTTATGATAAACATGAGCTTGTGACTTTTGATCGAAAAATGATGATTGGCTCTAGAGCACAACTTGATATCAATGATGATTCATTTGTAGGAATGACTGCCCTTTATTACAATCAAGATATTGTGAACAAAAAAGTCGAAGTTGGTTATGAGCCAATAAATAATTTTATATGGGATATCAACGGAAGATATCAACAGGATTTTGAAAAATTGTCTAGAAGTATTAACAATTTGTCCTTTGTTAATTCAGACAAATTATCTGGATTTACTTTAGAAGGAGAATTCGCTCAAGTTCTTCCGAATCCTAATTCAATTTCAAGTCCAGGTACTGGAGATAATAATGGAGTAGCATATATTGATGATTTTGAGGGATCTAAAAGAGTTACAAATCCCTCGATCTTAAGGAGATTCTGGCATATCTCCTCTGCCCCAATCAATTCAGATACAATGACAGAATTCAAGCAAGAAAATCGAATGAGAATGTTCTGGTATAATCCTTATGCGCAGGTTCTTACCAACAGTATTTGGCCTAATGTTTCAACTTCACAAAGAGCTCAAAATTTAACTACTGATGTATTGGTGCTTAATGTCGAACCAAAATTATCTCAACAATCAACAGAAAGTGATTCACTATGGGCAGGGATAATTTCCCCGATGTTTGTTGGAGATTACGATCAAACTAAAACAAAATTTTTTGAAATTTGGTTGAGAGGAGAGTCTGGTAACTTAACTATAGACTTGGGAAAAATAAGCGAAGATTATGACGGAAATTCAAAATTGAACGATGAAGATGTCCCCGAAGCTGGTCTTGCTTCAGGTAATGGTTTTCTTGAGGAAAATGAAGATACTGGATTAGATGGGTGTTTTGATGACTATGAAAACGGCTGGGGTCAATGTTTAGATCCAGAAGGACCAACCTATTTAGAATATTTTGCTAGCGGCGAAACAGTACTAATTAATGCATATTCTGATATAAACTCCTCAGACCCCAATGGTGATAATTGGGATTATATTGAGGGAAGTAATGATTATTCAATGGTGAATGGAACAGAAGGGAATGGAACAGGAGTTAGAATCCAAGCTGGGGGTAAATATCCAGATTCTGAAGATTTGGATAATTCAGGTTTCTTAGACAGAACTAATTCATTTTATTCTAAAACGATTTCGCTATCAGACTCTACTTATGTAGCTGGGCAAACTGAATTCCAGGGACAAAAAACTGGTTGGAAGTTAATACGAATTCCAATTAGTCATTTTGATCATATCAATGATGTTTCATTAAGTGAAATTAAATATTTGCGATTAGCTTTAAGTGGAATCACCGAAGCTTCTAAGCTAGAAATTGCAAAAGTTGAATTGGTAGGAAATTCTTGGGAGGAAGTGGGAATTTCGTTAGTTGATTATAACAATTATACCCTTCAAGATAGTACTTTTATTGTTACAGTCATTAATGATGAAGATAACCCCGATTATATTCCACCCAAAGGAGTTTTTGGGGAGTATGATGAGATAAATCAAATTTTATCTAAAGAACAATCCTTAGTTTTAAAGTTCGATAACCTGTATCCAAACTATAAAGGCGCAGCAAAAAAAATAATAACCCTTGATCCCAAAAGAGGACAAAGTTATTTGATGTACGATTTAATGAAGATGTTCATTTATGGAAATAGTGAATTTTCAAATATTGATGAATCTGATTTGGATTTTTTCATTGAGTTCGGGGCCGGAGATGAATATTATAAAGTGACCAAAAAAATCTACCGAGGTTGGGATGAAGATCTTGGTAGAAACGATTTGAAAATCGATTTAGACTGGATAACGCAATTGAAGAATTCAGAACCAGAAAGCATTCAATTAATTAATCCGAATGATACCTTTACTGATTCTCTTAATTATAAAAGATATGAATTATTTGATTTAAATAATGAACTATTACAAAAAATTGAAGTATTTGGTCAACCTTCTTTATCAAGAATTCAATATTTCGTTGTTGGAGTAGAGAATAATTCAAACAATCCCATTTCTGGAGAAATTTGGCTAGATGAACTTCGACTAAGCGGAGTCAAAAAAGATAAAGGTAATGCCATGAGAGTTCGTAGCCAATTTAACTTATCTGATTTTAGCGAATCTAATTTTAGCTATACCAAAAAAGATGCTGATTTCCGCGTGCTACAGGAAAGACTTGGATCCAATAATTCAAACGAAAGCTTGCTAGTATCTAATAATTTTCAGCTAGGAGGATTTTTCCCGAAAGAATGGGGTATTTCAATGCCACTTTCAACTTCTTACTCAATGCAAAATAATACACCAAAATATTTTCCCGGCTCTGATGTTCGGACGAATCAAAGTTCTGTTCCAGATTCTATTATGAAAAAAACGTCAACTATTAGAGTTTCATCTGCAATATCCAAGAGGGTGAAGTCTCAAAATCCGATAATGCGTTATACGATTGATAACATGAGTAGTTCAATCAATTTATCGAGTCAGAAACGATCTGATGAAATTATGGAACATGTCAATATTCACAAAATTAATGGAGATATTAAATACAACCTGCAATTTCCAAGTGACAATTATCTTAAAATTTTTGGGTGGACAAAAAGCATACCGCTAGTCGGTAATCAAATTTCAGAAACTAAATTCTTTTACACCCCAACGAATTTTAATTCTTCTATGATATTTTCTAGAAATTTAACTGATAAGAAAACACGTTCAGCAGAGAATAATTTGGAAGATTTTAATTTAGGTTTAACAAGAACCTTTGGATTGAGTTACAAAGTTTTTGATAACACTCAATTAAATTATACAAGAAATGTGAATAGTGATTTGTCAGAATATCGCAATGAAGTTCTTCAAAAAATTAGCATCGGATCAGTTGTACAAAATACTGAATCATTTAGCTCGTCATTTTCTCCTGACTGGTTTGAATGGATTTCCCCTACCTTTAATTACAATGCAAATTATTCATGGAATAAGCCCCTATCATCAGTAGTGGATGGTGCTAATTTAGTTTTGACAAAATCTAATTCCGTTAATTTTAATTTATCTCCAACTACTATTATGGAGCAGTTTTATGATCCCCCATCAAAGTCAAAATCTTCATCGAGATCTCGAACTAGAATAAGGGAGATAGAAAACCAAGAAGACGATACGGATAAGGTAGATTCAGAGAAAGCGAAAAATTATTTGATTAAAGATCGCCTTATTGTTGAAAGAATTTATGAGGCTACTAAGAAAATTCAACCAATTACCGTTACATTCAATACCAATACTAACCTAAGTGATAATGGCGTACAAAATTCTATTCCTGTTTTTTATAAACTAGGCTTAAATGATAACTTGGATATGTCTTATGCTCCCGAAGTTGGTTTTAATACGGGGGTTGATGATATTAAAAAAAGTTTGTCAATTAGGTCTGGTATTAAAATTAATAATGCGACATCTTTATCTTTATCCTTTAATGAAAATATATCTTCAATATTAAATGGTTCGGGTGTTGATACCCGATCAATCACAAGAGATTATTTTTCATTTGGTAAAAGACTGAACAAAGGTTTTCCATTTTCAAACTGGTCTTTAAGAATAGGCGGTTTAGAAAAAATACAAATACTGAATAATTATTTTTCTAGCGTCTCTTTAGAGCACTCATTTTCCGGCAAACAGCTTGCTTCATGGAAATTTTCAGATCCTAACACCGACCAGTTTAAACTATTTTCTATTTCAAATATTATTGATAGTTATAATAATAATTTATTGATTTCTAAAAAGGTTAGTTCTTTCAGTCCACTCATCGGAGTAACAGCTTCATTAAAAAATGGAGTTTCATTTAACCTCCGAAATAATATAAGCTATACCTTAGATGAGGTTCCTACTGGTCTATCATATGTTTCAGACAATAGCATTTTAGGAAGTATAACCTATAATTTTTCGAAGGGAATCCGTTTTTCCTTACCATTTACGGACAGAAATGTGTTTTTAAATAATAATTTTAATCTCACGCTTAATCTTGAGTCTTCCAATAAAAATGAAGAGGGATCTAAAGATAGAATTAACTTTGCTCAGCAAAACTTTAATAAAACGAACAAGGCTGTCCTAAGAGCAACTTATGCTATAACAGAAAATGTTTCGGGAAGTCTTTTTTATGAGTATCGACAAAATGAAACTAGATTAACAGGCAAAAGAGTTGATAGAGATTTTGGGATTAATTTAAATGTTGTGATTAGAGAATAATGAAAAAACTGAACTTATTAATTATTTTATTTTTATTTGGGTGCTCATCAAAAAGCAATATTAAACCCATAATATCCTATTCATTTGATGGGAATAGAGCATACTCCTATATATTAGAACAATGTGACTTAGGGCCTCGAAGCCCAGGACTTGAAGGACATATAAAATTTGAAAATTACCTCCTAGATTTTTTTGAGAAACTTAATATGGAAGTCAAAACTCAAAATTTTAGATATTTTAATTTATTACTTAATCAAGAAATGAATGGAAAAAACTATTATGTTAGCTTAAATCCAGAAATTTCCAATAGAATTTTATTAGGCGCTCATTGGGACACTAGATCTTTCGCTGATGAAGAAACGGATGTCGAAAAAAGAAAACAACCTGTTGTTGGCGCCAATGATGGGGCTAGCGGGGTTGCGGTATTAATGGAAATTGCTAACAATTTATCCAATGATTCAAGTGTTGGGGTTGACCTAGTTTTTTTCGACGCTGAAGATGTTGGAATCAAAGGAAACTCTGAGACTTTTGCTGAAGGTTCTAAATATTTTTCAAGAAATATGCCTTTAAAAATAAAACCTGAAAAGGCAATTATTGTTGATATGGTGGGTGACAAAAGACTTAATCTACCGATAGAAAGATATTCATTTCAAAAAAATAAAAAGTTTGTTTTAGAGCTTTGGGACTTAGCAGAAAGATTGGGATTAAAGTCATTCTCTAAAATGATAAAATATGAAATCTATGATGATCATATTCCTTTAAATGATATAGCAAAAATTCCAGCAGTTGATATTATTGATTTTGATTATCCTAACGAATTTTATAATTATTGGCACACTACTGAAGACACCCCAGATAAATGTTCTCCACAAAGTTTAGCGCAGGTGGGAGTTTTATTATTAAATTACATTTATGAAAATTAAAAACTTTTTTTCAATTCTTCTTTTCACGGTATTTGTTTTTTCATGTTCCTCTGGTAGCGGTGGATCTCCAACTGACCCTACGGACCCTGGGGATGGAGGGGGAAATGAAATTACATTTTCAAGCGCAACAAATTTTGACGCTCCAAATCAGCTTGAAATTATTTCATGGAACATTCAAACCTTCCCTCAGAGTTCTAAAACCAATGATTATTTAGAAGTTTTATTAACTAACTGGAATGCCGATGTTTATTTTTTCCAAGAAATTCAAAATAAAAATCAGTTAATTGCGTTAGCTAACGAGTTGCCAGAATATTCGTTGGTACTTTCATCCACAACGCAAAATATGCATTTTGGTCTTCTATATAAGTCTACTAATTCTGATTGTTCAAGTTGTGGTACAATTACTTTTAATAGCAAAAATGAATTGTGGTCTAATACTCCCAATTCAAATGATGGAGATATGGATTATGCAAACAATGCAACCTATCAGTTCGCGAGTCGACCACCAATGGAAAATTATTTAACATGGTCAAATGGGTCTAAAACATTTGATTTTTATTTAATTGGCGTCCATTACAAATGTTGTGGAAATGATCAATATGAAAATGAAAAAGATAATCCCGGTTCAGAAATTTTTAGAAGATATGCAGCAAGCTCTCTTTTGAAAGACTATTATGCAAATAATCGTCAGCAAGCTAATGTGTTTATTGCGGGTGACTTTAATAATGTTGGGAACCAGTCAATTGCAAATCCAGCAATTGCTCCTCTTTCAGATCCCTCAATTAATGATGGATATTTTAAGTTAATAGATGAGGCAGTTTTTCAACAGCAGGCTACAAAATATTCATGGCAGGGTTGGAGAAATCGATATGATCCAGCACACTTAGATCACATTTTCATTAGCGAATCCATGTTTTCTTATGAAAGCGCTACTGGGGGTGTTGTTGATATGTTGACAGAAACCGGTTTAACTGGAAATGAAATTGATGATGTATTGTCTGATCATCAACCTATTTTTATAAGGATGATTCCTTAAAAAATTAAAGACCTGTTTCTTGAACAGTTTTTTTAACAGCTGTAATGGTATCTTCTAAAGCTCTTTTTTCAGAATCAGTTAACTCAAAATCAATAACTTTTTCTACTCCTCCAGCACCGATCACTGTAGGAACTCCAATAAAATATCCATCAATACCAAATTCTCCATCGCAAAGAGAAGCGCAAGGAATCACTCTTTTTTTGTCTCTAATAAAGCTTTCAAGCATTTCGACAGAAGATTGAGCCGGAGCATAAAAAGCGGAACCTTTACCAAAAAGTTTTACAATTTCTCCACCCCCAAAACGTGTTCTTTCTTCAATAGATTGTATAGTCTGTTTGTCAAGGATGGCCGTAAGAGGAACGCCTCCAATAGTAGCTAATCTGCTTACAGGCACCATAGTATCTCCATGCCCACCTAAAACCATACAATTGATGTCTTGAGATGACAATCCAGTAGCCTCAGCAATAAAAGCTCGAAATCTAGTACTATCCAATGCACCCGCCATTCCAACAACTTTGTTTTTTGTAAAACCAGAGACTTTATAAAAGGCGTATACCATTGCATCAAGAGGGTTGGATACAACAATAACAAAAGCATTGGGGGCGTGTGTCTTAACTTGTTTTGCAACATTAGATATGATGTCCAGATTTTTCTTTAATAAGTCTTCACGGTTCATTCCCGGTTGTCTTGGAAATCCAGCAGTAATAACTATAGCATCAGAATCTTGGATATCAGAAAAATCAGAAGATGCATTAATTTTAACATCGTATCCTTCTAATGGTAAAAGTTGCAATATATCTAAAGCTTTTCCTTTAATAAAATTTTCGGAATCTGGAATGTCAATGATAGTAATATCACCTAATTCTTTTTGAGCAGCAAGGAGAGCAATATTACCTCCAACTTGTCCTCCACCAATCAGAGATATTTTAGGTCTGCGCATGATTAATTTTTTTCAACAACATTAACAAAGGTAGTAGAACCTTTTTTAGAGAACTTGACATATCCATGAGATTTTGCGAAAAGAGAATCGTCATTTCCTCTACCAACGTTTAAGCCAGCGTGGTACTTTGTTCCACGTTGTTTAACAATAATGCTTCCAGCAAGAATAGATTGACCATCAGAAACTTTGACACCTAATCTTTTTGAGTTCGAGTCTCTTCCATTTCTGGAACTACCTTGACCTTTTTTATGAGCCATTGATTAACTCTCCTTTTTTGGGGTTGTAGCTTTTTTAGAGCTAGTAGTTTTAGATTTTTTTTCTGAAGTATTTTTCTTAGTTGAGCTACCAATTGATTGGATTTCAATCATCGTCAAATCTTGGCGATGACCCATTTTACGTTGGTAACCCTTTCTTCTTTTTTTCTTTATAATAGTTACCTTACTATCTCTTGAATGATCGATAACTTTTGCTTTTACAACAAATGATTCAAGCTCTTTAGGGTTAAAAATATTTTTGTCATTATCAGAAATTGCTAAAACTTGATCGAGGTTGATGGTTTTCCCATTTTCAACATCAATTTTAGAATCGATGAGAACTTTATCTCCCTTAGAAACTTTATACTGTTTTCCATTAATTTGTAATATGGCTATCATAGCGGGTGAAGTTAATATCTAAATTACTCCCTATCAAGTACCTATTTCATTGGTTAAATCTATATCATCATTCATTTTTGTAAACTTAAATTGGTTTTTATTAAAGGAATAGTCTTCAATAATTTTTAAATAGACAAAATTTTGCCACATTAATTTAATAAAATCTCTAGTTTTCTCATTTTTTAAATATGCAGCTATCTCTGGATGAAGATACAATTTTAATCTCAGATCTTTATTTTGTTGTTTGTATTCTCTTAGCCAGTGGTCTACACTAGTCAGTAGAGTATCTTTAGAAATTATTCTCCCCCACCCGTTACAACAATCGCAAGCCTCTGTAATAGAATCAATCATACTCAATCCAGTTCTCTCTCTAGTCATTTCAAGTACTCCAAATTCAGAGATTTCAGACACAGCTACTTTTGCTCGATCCAACCTCAATTCTTTTTTCATTTGTTGGTATACCTTTTTTCTGTTTGCTGATTCATTCATATCAATAAAATCAATCAAAATTAAACCCGACAAATGCCTTAACCTTAATTGTTTAGCTATTTCTGTTGCTGCCTCCAAATTGATTTTTAAAGAATTTTCTTCATGTCCCTTTTTACCGACAAATTTTCCACTATTGACATCAACTACAACCATAGCTTCAGTTCTTTCAATTATTAAATATGCTCCACTTTTTAGCCAAACTTTCTTCTTTAAAAGTTTCATCATTGGCCCATGAATACCAATATTTCTAAAAAGCGGTTCCCTTTTTCTATAGTGTTCAAGCGAGTCTTCGATTCCAAGAGAATCATCTTTAATAATTTTTAAAATCTTTTTATAATCCTCGCGAGAGTCTGTAACAATTTTAGAAACTTTATCATTAATTAAATCTCTTAAAACGCTAGAAGTTGTTTCAAGATCGTTATATGCTAACATAGGAGCACTTTTTTTATCAGATAATTCTATAAGATCATTATATTTTTTGACTAATGAATTGTAATCATTTACGATTTGTTCTTCAGTTTTTCCTTCTGCTACAGTCCTAATAATTATTCCTAGCCCCGGTTTTCTAATTTCAAGAGCAATCTTTTTTAATCTTCTTCTCTCATATTTGTCTAATAATTTTTTTGAAACACCAACATATTTAGACTTAGGAATTAATACTAGAAATCTTCCAGCTATAGATAGATTGGTTGTTACTCGAGCACCCTTATTATCAAATGGTTCCTTAATAACTTGAACGATTATCTCCTGTCCCGGTGATAATAACACTTCTATTTGGTTATCCTTTTTTGTTTTATCGGTATCTAAGTGCTCAGGATCAGAAATTTCTGAAAAGGGGAGAAAAGCATTTACTTTTTGTCCAATATTCACAAATGCTGCTTGCATTCCAGGGATAACATTTTCCACGATACCCTTATAAATATTGCCGACTGTTCTTTCTTGTGTTTCTTTATCGACGTGGAGTTCAGCAAGATGACCATTTTCAGTCACTGCAATTCTTGTTTCTCCTACGCCTTTACTGATATAAATTTCTTTATTCATTGTCGTAGTCCGTATTTCCCTATATCAATAGGATGGAATATGAGAAAAAGAAAAATTGTTTATAAATCTTATAAAAATAAAAAAATAATAGGTTAAATTAATTTCTCAATATTCATTTGTAATTTAAAAACTAAAGTTAAAAAAACCATATAAATATGACATATCTATCAGAGCTAGTTGCCGCAAAGGTCGCCGCAAGAAATGCTGGAAAAATTCTTTTAAAATATTATCTAGATGAAAATAAAAATGTCCAAGAAAAGGGTGAAGACAGTCCAGTAACCGATGCTGATTTTGAAGCTGATAAGTACATTAAAAATTTTTTGACAGGCGAATTTCCTTCAGATGGATGGTTATCTGAGGAAACTGTAGATGACCACATTCGATTAGAAAAAAAAAGAATTTGGGTGGTAGACCCGCTAGATGGAACTAAAGAATTCATCGAACAAATACCTCAATTTTGCGTAAGCATTGCCCTTGTTGAAAATCAAATCCCTGTAGTTGGCGTAATTTTTAATCCTGTTACAGATGAACTTTTTTATGCTTCAAAAAACTCAGGCGCATTTAAAAATCAAAATAAGATACTTTGTTCAGAAGAAGTTGATTTGAAAAAAGCAAACATTGCTGTATCTCGTTCTGAATTTAAAAGAGGAGAATGGAGCGCGTATCAAAAAAATTTTTCAGAAATTTCTCCTATCGGAAGTATTGCTTATAAAATTGCAAAAGTTGCTGATCAATCTGTAGATTGTTTTGCTACAATTGCACCCAAAAATGAATGGGATATTTGTGCTGCAGATTGTATTATAAATGAAGCCGGAGGTGTATTGAAGACAATTGATAGCAAAACTATACTCTATAATCAGAAGAAAACCCTTGTGACAGACCCCATTATAGCTTCAAATTCTAATATGTTTTATACGATTTCAGATTTACTTTATTAATATGAAAAAAATTGTTTTGGATAAAGGATTTATTGAGCTGGTGGATAAGCTTGGGGATGATTTGACCCCCGTAAATGCTGCTCGCGTTTCTTTTGATGGATTTAGCGAATCTTTCACAGATAAAGACCAAAAGCTTTCGAAATATCTAATTAAGCATAAACATTTTAGCCCCTTTAGGCACCAGCATTGTATGTTTATAATCAAAGCACCGGAATTTGTTATGAGACAATGGTATAAACATGTTGTTGGCATTGAGACAACCTCTACTCATCCAACAAAAGATCACGCATGGAATGAAATTAGCGGAAGATACGTTCCTTATGAGGATTTTTATGAACCAATTGATTTTAGAAAACAATCCAATGATAATAAGCAGGCGAGTGAAGGATTAATTGATGATCAAGAGAAGGCCAAAAGCTTGTGGCAGGAAGCTCAAAACACTGCAATTTGCAATTATGAGAAGATGCTTGATCTTGGCATGGCAAAGGAGCAGGCTAGAAGCATATTGCCACTTACAGTATATACAAAAGTTTGGTGGACTGCATCTTTTCAATCAATTATGAATTTTATTGAACTTAGAGATGAAGCCACATCTCAGATTGAAATTCAAGAATATGCTAAAGCTTTAAAAGAAATTATGATGGAAGTTTTTCCAGAGACTACCAAGATTTGGTTTGAGGTGTATAATAAATGAAATATATAGGTCCAGATTTTTGTAATGTCTTTGATGGTCTTTCTGATGAAGAATTGCTAATTCAAAAAACTGCTCATGAATTTGTTAAAAATGAATTTTTGCCTTTAGTAGTTGATGCTTACAATCAAGGAACTTTCCCCAAAAGTCTAATTCCCAGAATGGGTGAACTTGGTTTTTTTGGTTCTACTCTTCCCCAGAAATATGGAGGAAATGAAATATCACAGCTAGCTTATGGTTTAATTATGCAAGAATTAGAAAAAGGCGATTCAGGCCTTCGTTCTTTTTGCAGCGTTCAAAATGGATTGGTAATCTACCCTATATACCAATATGGATCTCAAGAGCAAAAAGACAGATGGCTACCATCATTGTGTTCAGGTGAGACGATTGGTTGTTTTGGCTTAACGGAATCTAATCATGGCTCTGATCCTGGAGGTATGAAAACTAAAGCTGTAAAGGATGGAGATGACTGGATAATTAGTGGCTCCAAAATGTGGATTACAAATGGTTCAATTGCAGATATAGCAATCGTTTGGGCTAAAGATGAAAAAGGTATTGTGCGTGGTTTTATTCTTGAAAAAGATATGGAAGGATTTAGCGCTTCTGATATTCACGGAAAAATGAGCTTAAGAGCTTCAATTACTTCAGAGCTATCTATGAATAATGTACGAGTTCCGGATTCAAATCGACTCCCTTCTGTTGAAGGTCTTAAGGGTCCGCTTTCTTGTTTAACTCAAGCAAGGTTTTCAATAGTGTGGGGAACTTTAGGCGCAGCAATTGATTGCTATGAGATTGCCTTGAAGTATAGTTCAGATAGAGTGCAATTTTCAAAACCGATTTCTGCTTTTCAGCTAACACAACAAAAGTTAACTCAAATGATTCAAGAAATCACAAAAGCTCAATTATTATCGCTTCAATTGTCGCATTTAAAAGAGAACAATCAATTAGACTTTTCACATATTTCTCTTGGCAAGTTAAATAATGTTGATATCGCACGTAAATGTGCAAAACTTTCAAGAGAAATTTTAGGTGCAAATGGTATTATGGAAGAATATTCAATTATGAGACACCTAATGAACTTGGAAACTGTTTCTACTTACGAAGGCACTCACGAAATTCATACCCTAATCATTGGGGAGAAAATTACTGGGCAATCTGCCTTTTAATTGCTCCATCAATTTGCTTTATTATCTCCACAAGGCAAGATTCTCTTTCAACCTCATTGCCAATTTCTAAGCATAGCGAAGTAGCTTCAAATGGATAATTTTTTAACTCTAGTGAAGAATTAATATTGATACCAATACTCAGTGTTTGGAAAGATAAATTATTAATAGTTTTTTTAGACAGTAAGACTCCAGCGAGTTTCTTCTTGCCTATTAAAATATCATTTGGGGCTTTGATAATGCTTTCAACCTTATATAGTTGGAGAAAATTCTTTATAGCATAACAAGCTTCATCAACCAAGTTTTGGTTAAATTGGTTTTTATATCCCAAAATTATGCTAAAGGTTAAATCTTTATAAGGTGAGGAATGCCATGATTTAGAAAATGACCCCCTTCCTTTTTCTTGAAAATCGGCTATAACAATCTTGCCCTGGTTTTTTTCTTGATTGAATTCTTCCAGGGCAATATCAATTGTAGTTGGGATTCTTTCAAAGTATAAAAATGAATTTTTTCCAGAGAGAATCCATTTAGTATCCAGTTCAAGCTTATCTAGATTTAGCTGCAAGGATCAAGATTCTTTCTCATCTTGAAAAAAGTTCCAGGCTGGAGAATTCCATTATTGCTGCTGATAAGTTCTGAATTATCCATGTAAATTACCACCCAAGCAAGTTCATCCCCATATACTCTTTGAGCAAGATTCCAGGCAGTATCTCCAGGTTGAATTTCATATTGGAAATAATCTATATCACAATTTTTTGCTTCTGAAACTTTTCGTTTTAGAGATAAGAAATTATAGGGAAATATTTTATCAGGATTTTCGCCAATAATTTCCTTATTCCAAGCGTATATTTCTTTCCACATAGATGCATTTCCATATTCATTTAATGCAATTCGTGTTAAAATGTCACCTCTTTTAATCATATATGGTTCGAAAACGTTGATTCCAACCATAGGAGACTCTGGTTCTTGAATAGTAAATTTTTCTACAGAAACTTCCTGCTTCTGTTCTTGTTTGTTATTTTGATTTTCTGAGCTTTTTGCTACATCACTTATGCTTGGAGAAGTTCCTGCACAGTTAACTAGGAATAAAGCTAAGCTAGAAAAAATAAATAGTTTTGTATTGTTCATTTTGTTCCTTTTTGGTTAAAAATTTTTGCTGTCAAATATATTAATATTATTCATTTAAATAAATATTGTTCCTAAAATTTTTTTAGGAATTCTATATTTCAAAAACTCCAAATGTATCTCTCAAAACATCTGATATTTCGCCAAGAGTACATAGATTTTCAACACATAAAATTAATGACTCCATAAGATTTTTATTTGAAAGAGAGGTTTTTTTTAAGTCTTCTAGCGACTGATTGACTTTTCCAAGATTTCTTTTTTCTTTGAATAGTTTTAATTCTTTTATTCTACTTAGATTATCTTGGTGTTTCGAGCTAACTGAAGCATGATTTTCCAATTCAGTTTCAAAGGCATTGACTCCTACTATAATTTTTTCTTTATTTTCAATTTGACTCTGATATTTTATAGCAGACTCTTCAATTTCTTTTTGAATTATTCCAGTTTCAATGCAATTAATTGTACCACCTTTTTTGATAATTTCATTTATTTTTTTATTTGTTTCTTTCACAATATTTTTAGTTAAATCGGAAACAAGCGAACTGTCTCCAACGGGATCAACATAATTTGTGATTCCAGTTTCATAGGCGATAATTTGCTGAATTTTTAAAGCGGTTAGCGCATTCTCTTTTGATGGAAGGCTAATGGCTTCATCCTTGGCATTTGTATGAATTGATTGAGCCCCACCTAAAACTGCGGCTAAACATTGGAGGCTCGTACGAGTGATATTATTATCAATTTGCTGAGCTGTTAAGGTCGATCCCCCAGTTTGAACATGAAATCTGCATAATTGAGCCTCAATATCATCAATCCCAAAGTGTTCTTTAATAATTTTTGCCCAAATAATTCTCGCTGCTCTAAATTTTGCTACTTCCTCAAAAAAATCTTTATGAGAATTAAAGAAAAAAGAAAACTTTTTCGCTAATTGTTTTAAATCAATTTTATTTTGTTTAGCAATTTCCATATAGGTTATTGCATTAGAGAAAGTAAAGGCTAATTCCTGAATAGCTGTACTGCCAGCTTCACGAATATGATATCCCGAAATCGAAATAGGATTAAATTGTGGCACATTTTTTTGGCAGTACTTAAAAATATCAGAGGTGATTCTCAATGAATGATTTATTGGGTAAATAAATGTTCCCCTGGCAATATATTCTTTTAATATATCATTTTGAAGAGTTCCTCTTAGTTTAGCAAGGGAGAAATTCTTTTTTTTTGCAACAGCAATGTAAAAAGCTAACAATATTGCGGCAGTAGAATTAATCGTCATTGAAACAGAAATCTTTTCAAGATTGATCTTATCAAAAATGGCTTCCATGTCTTCAATAGTTGAAATTGGGACTCCAGATTTTCCTACCTCTCCAAAAGCCATTTCATGATCAGAATCGTACCCCATCTGAGTTGGTAAATCAAAAGCAACAGAAAGCCCCGTTCCACCGTTTTGTATAATTTCAAGATAGCGCTTATTGGATTCTTCTGTTGACGAAAAACCAGAATACTGTCTCATAGTCCAAAGTTTATCTTGGTACATCCTTTTATAGATACCTTTATCGAAGGGGTAGTTTCCAAATTTTTTCTTTTTCATAACTTCTAATCTTTTACATCCTAATTTAGTAATTTTATTATTTTAACGACCAAGTAATATGAATTTATCAAAAAGAGAATTAAAAACTTTTTATCAGGTTTATAAAAATGTTTCATTTGAAAATATGACGCCTGTTTCTAGTAATAATTCCCTAATTCTTCTTCCGGACGATTCATCATCTTTGGACTTGGCCAATATATTCATGCAACATAAAGAACAGTCTTCGATAGTATATTTTATTTCTAGAGACGAGTTAAAAAATTTTTATTCGGATGAAGTTCAATCCTCAATGTATTATTATAACTTTAAAGATTTGAATAGTTTGCAAATGCCTAATGTTCCATTTTTAGAAAAAGTTTTTTCTTTGAGATATAAAAATATTATTGATTTAAACTCGCAATTCAATCGATTTGTTCACCCAATTATTTTTTTTGCACCCCCATGGACAGTCAAGCTGGGGTTTCACTCAGATATATCAAGTAATTATTACAATGTTGTTTTAGATTCAAAGCATAAGACAAATTATTATGAAACATTTGAGTTAATTAAAAAGTTTATATTGATATGAAAAATTATTACAAAACAATTATCACCAATAATCTCGTATTGTTTGATGAAGATATCTCTAATTATGAAGAGATTATGCCATGGGAATTAATTCATCAAATTCCAGATTTTTTTAAAAAGAAAGTTTCAGATTACAATAATATAAATAATGTTATTTTTGATGAAAGATCAGGGCCCATAATAATTGATCCTTCAGCGACTATTGAGCCCTTTTCTGTTTTAAGAGGGCCATTATATATTGGAAAATATTGTTTAGTCAAATCTCACTCCAATATTGCTAATTCAATTATTAATCGAAATTGTAAGGTTGCTGGCGAAGTTCATTCATCAATATTTCAACCATTCTCCAACAAAGCTCACGAGGGTTTTATGGGCCATTCTTTAATTGGAAGTTGGGTTAATTTGGGGGCAGGAACTACTACTAGCAATTTAAAGAACAATTATTCAAAAATATCTGTCAAGTGGGGTGAAAGCCTTATTAAAACAGACGCGCAGTTTTTAGGTTCTATTATTGGTGATTTTTGCAAAACCTCAATTGGTTGTAATTTAAATACTGGAACAATTATTGAATTAGGATGCAATGTAGTATCTCAAACTTTTCCGCCAAGACATATAAAGATGTTTTCAATGTTTTATAAAGATAAAATTCACAGGATTTCATTCGAAGATTTTTGCGATTCATTAGAAAGAATGATGGAAAGAAGAAACTTAAAACTACCAGAAGCTCAAAAAAATAACTTAAATGAGCTATACAAAAATATTGACTCACATCTCAACTAATAATATCTTCACAAACGATTATGTCGAAGAATATTATATCCTCATTTGATGACGAAGTCATAACTCCCTGTTGTGATGAAGAAATAAGCACTTCTGAAATTACTGCAAAGTTAAGATGCCCTAGATGTAAGACTGTTTTAAAAAAGAGAAAATTTTTACCTTTTTTAGAATATCTTATGGAGAATGGTCACGTAGAAAACCTCGATTTTTTTGATTTTGATTTGTACAGTCAAGATAAAGAGTCTTTAGATTCGGATGACGAAGAAATTGATTTAGACAAATATGAAGTAAAGAAAGATAGTTTAAACATTTATGAGGATGATTCAAAATATGGCTCTCAATTGTCAGAGTCTGACACCTCCATTGATGAGTCCTTAGCTACTTCTTCTGATTGGACTAGATTTGCTACTGGCGATAGCGAAGAATAAGCCGCTTTATTTTATTGATTACTTATATCTTAACAACTAAACTATAAAGAGATGAAAATAGCTGTTTTAACAAAGGCAATTCCTAGTTATGAATCCTTAATAAGAATTGACACATCCTCTAAATGGATAGATGATTCAATAGTGAATTATGTCATCAATGAGAGTGATGCTTATGCTCTTGAAGAAGCATTAAAAATAAGGGAATCATTAGCTGACAATTCAGAAGTCGTAGTAGTTTCTATGGGGCCAGAAGATAAGTGTTCTAAAATTATAAAGGATGGATTAGCAAAGGGAGCAGACAGAGCAATTTTGATCGATTCACAAGAAAAAATTTCTGATCCACTTTCTATTGCAACTCTTATAAGTGATTGTATAAAAGATGAACAGTTTGATTTGGTATTTTCAGGATTGCAATCTGATGATTTGGGTTCTGGACAAGTGGGAGTACTTTTAGGTGAAAAATTAAAGATGTCTACTGCAACATTAGCTATTGAAACCCAAATTGAACCTTCTGCAATTAGGGTAAAGCGCGAGCTTGAATCAGGATGGTTTCAATGGTTGACATTACCATTGCCAGCTAGTATTTCTATTCAATCTGGAATTAATAACCCACGATATCCTTCATTAAAAGGCATTATGGGTGCAAGAAATAAAGAGGTTGCTAAGCTCAATTCCAATCAATTTTCTAACAATAAACTACAATCTATGGTTGAGTTGTACATTCCATCCAATGAAAAACAAACTAAAAAAATAGAAGGCGATTCTAAATCAGTTGTTTCCAGAATTCTTGAAGTTTTAAAAAATGATTTAAGGATAATTCAATGATTTTAGTAGTGCTAGAAAATCAAAGAGGGAAGATTCATCCTTTTAGCGTTGAATCTGTTGTTGCGGGTCAAAAAATTGCTAAATCTCTAAACCAGCCTTTATCAATACTTTGCGTTGGCGACAATATTGACCCTATTCATGAAAGCGCTAAACAATTTGATTGCAGCGAATTAATTTTAGCCTCACACCCTTTACTAAAAACTTATTCTGCAGACGGGTTTTCTAAAATAATTGTTGATTTAATTAAATCCTATAGTCCAAAGTATTGTATTTTTGGACATTCGTATATGGTTCGTGACTATGTTCCACGAGTGAGCGCAAATTTATCAATACCATTTATATCTGATATAACGTCTATTAATCTTTCTAGTCAAAATATTCAATTTTCTAAACAAGTTTTTAATGCGAAACTTTCCAGTAGAATTGAAAATGAATCGACTAATGGATGCCTTTTAAGTTTTCAATCTGCTGCTTTTTCTGCTGATGAATTAATTAAGGGCGCTCCTGAAAAAGTGACCAATTTTGAAGTACAATTAAGTGATAGCGATATAAGATCTACTACGGAAGAAGAGTTTCAAGAATCTTCTAGCGGAGTTGATTTATCAACCGCTGAATTGATAGTCTCTGTGGGTCGAGGAATTGATAATCAGGATAATATTCCAATAGCAGAAGAATTAGCTAAAGTACTAGGGGCCGAGTTAGCATCCTCTAGACCTGTAGTGGATATGGGATGGTTACCTCCTTTTAGACAAATAGGAAGTTCAGGACAAACAGTTTCTCCTAAATTATACTTTGCTCTTGGTATTTCAGGTGCCATTCAACATGTTGTTGGCATGAAGGGTTCAAAAAATATTATTGCAATTAATAAGGATGAGGAAGCTCCAATTTTTGAAATTGCTGACTATGCAGTAATTGGAGATTTGTTAGAAATTGCACCCCTTTTAACTGAAGAGTTGAGGAAAAGATAGAAGCAGAAAAATCTAAATGTTCACTATCTTAGAAAAAATACTTTTAATCACCTTTCTCTCTTCGGCGATTTCCTTTTTCTTGTATCACCTCTATCTTCGTTTATCTATTGTTTTTAAAGGAAAAGGTTCATTTGATTTTGATAATCTTATATCAAGATTAAAAAGATTATTTGATGAAGTTATTCTTCATAAAAAAGTAATAAGTAAACAAAGAACAATTGTTGGGTTTTTACATTTATTTGTTATGTATGGTTTCATTTTTTTTGGATTAATCACCCTTAATCATTTTCTAATACCATTTGACATCAAGCTATTTTCTCCATCTTTTAAGTTAAATTATTTTTATTTTGTTGGTTTACCCTGGGCAATTTTGTGTTTAATTGGAATTTTAGGATTAGCTTATCGTCGATTTTTCATTAAGCCTAAATTTCTTGGAGAAAAATCTAAAACTTCTGCTGTAGTTTCTCTTTTTATTTTTTTATTAATGATTACTTATTTGTATGATGAACTCCATTTATGGAATACTCTTTTGCAATACAAAATCAATTGGTGGCTACATTCTTTCGTAATAGGAAGCTTCCTTTTTCTAATTCCTAAATCAAAGCATATGCATTTGGTTTTATCTCCATTTAATATCTTTCTAAAGCCATTTGATAATCCCAACCATGCTCCTGTTCCTATAGATCTCGAAGCTTCTGAAGAAGAACTAGACAATTTACTTTTAGACTTGTCACGATTGAGTAAGAATCAAGCATTAGATATTTTTACTTGCGTTGAATGTGGTAGATGCACGGAGGTATGTCCTGCAAATAGAGGGGGAGGTATTTTAAATCCCAAATACCATTTTATTCTAGATTTGAAAAAACCAATGCTTGAAAACCAAGATGTAAATGTCGTAGACAAAATTAATGTTGAAGCTGGATGGGAATGTACTACTTGTCAGGCTTGTACTGAAGTTTGCCCTGTTGGTAATCAAGTTGAAAAAGCCGATGAAATTAGAAGCTTTCAAGTTTTGTCTACAGGAGACGTTCCACAGGAATACCAAAAGCTTTTAATGAATTTGCAAGAAACTGGAAATACTGAAGGTAAAAATAGTAGCGAAATCTTAAAGGAGTTGCCAGAATATACCGCAGAGAAAGAAATTGTATTATGGCTTGGTTGTTTTGCTAAACATGCTATGGATCCAAATTTCATAAAATCTGTACGAAACTTCACAAAAATTTTAGAATCCGCCTCAATAAGCTATGGGGTATTGAGTAATGAACAATGCTCCGGAGATCCCGCCAATAAACTTGGGGACAAATTAACATTCCAGCTATTAATGGATCAAAATGTTGAGGCATTAAAAGGAGTTAAAAAAGTTGTAAGTATGTGCCCGCACTGTGTTGTTAATCTTCAAAAGGAATATCAAAAATATCATGAAATTAATTACGAAGTAAAACACCACACTCAAATGATTGCTGAACTTTTAGAAGATAACAGAATTAATATCACTCCAGGATCTTTAGAAAAGGTGACATATCATGATCCCTGCAATTTATCGAGAACGTTAAATGAAACAGAGGCGCCTCGAAAATTACTTCAAGCATCTGCTCCAAATTTTTTTGAATTAGAAGAGCATGGAAAAGACACTTTATGTTGTGGAGCTGGAGGTGCTTTGTGGTGGAAAAAAGACACCGGTGAAGGAAGAACGCATCTGTTGAGAGCAGAACAAGTGATTCAGTCAAAAACTGATACCGTTGTTACTGGTTGCAATTTTTGTTATGGAATGATGAATCAGGGAATTGGTCCTTTAACTCCCTCGAACCAAGAAAAAATCCAAGTTAAAGATATAGCAGATATTGTTGCTGAAAATCTATCGAATTAATTTTTTTTATATATTTCCACTGCTGAACAAGGTTCGCCAAAGTAAATTCTTTTTGATTGGTGTGCTAGTCTTGATGTAATGATTAAATAAGCCCAAGTAGGCACTGGAACAGAGGTACAGCCTTTAATGATAACTTTTTGATTCTTGTATTGAGTCCAATCAATAGATTCAACTTTATTTCGAAAATGATCTTCCTTGAGCATTCCATCAATCAAAAAATCTTCTAAATTGATAGTAATCATTTATAATAAAATATTAATTGATTTTTTGAGTTTTTCTACAAAAAAGTCTGCTTCTTCGAAAGTATTATAAAAATAAAAACTGGCTCGAGCGCAACCTGATATCTTCAGGGTGTCCATTAAAGGTTTGCAGCACATATGCCCAGAACGAATTGTAATTCCTTCATAGTCCAAAAGATGTGCTAAGTCTAAAGAATGAATATTCTGAATATTAAAACTTACTATAGGAGTTCTTTCCTTGGGTTGGCCATAAATTTCAATACCATTAATTTCACGAAGTTTTTTAATAACATATTCAGCAATTCCATGATTCGACTCCCAATCAATTTCTTTTAAAAAATTGACTGCTGAAGACAACCCAATTACTTGAGCAGTCATTGGAGACCCAGGTTCAAATTTGTGGGGAATATCTGTCCACTCTGAATCATATAGCCCGACATCATTAATCATCCCCCCACCGGTTTGATATGGAGACATTCGATTTAATATCTCTTCTTTGGCATACAAAACTCCAATCCCGGTAGGTCCAAGCATTTTATGACCAGAAAAAGCAAAAAAATCACAATCTAAATCAGAAACATCAATTCTTAAATGTGGAGTACTTTGACATCCATCAACGCATACTAAAGTATTATATTGATGTGCTAAAGCACAGATTTCTTTGATAGGATTAATAGTTCCCAAGACATTAGATGCGTGTGTAACAGATAGAACTTTTACCCCCTTTTTTAATTCATTTTCTATTTCATTGAGATTTAGTTCACCATTTTTATCAAAAAAAATATATCTTAATATTGCACCCGTTTTTTTTGCGATAACTTGCCATGGAATAATATTAGAATGATGCTCCATATTAGTTAATAAGATGGTATCATTCTTTTTAAGATTTTCGTAACCCCATGCATCAGCGACTAAATTAAGCGACTCAGTAGCATTTTTTGTAAAGATAATTGAATTTGGTTTCGCACCTATATATTGAGCTATATTATTTCTACTTTCTTCATATTTATTGGTTACAATTTCACCAAGTTCGAAAACGCTTCTGTGCACACTAGCTCTATATGAGGTGTAATGTTCATTGATTGAATCTAAAACAGAATTAGGGGTTAAGCTGGTAGCCGCATTGTCCAAATACACTAATTCTTTCCCTCTGTTTTGAATATTTAATATTGGGAAATGTTTTCTGATTGCATTCATTAATAAAGACCTAATTGAAGTTTTGCTGCATCACTCATCATTTCTTGATTCCATTGTGGTTCCCAAACTAGTTCTACCATAACATTTCTTGCACCACTAAGAGCTTCAAGTTTTTGTTTAACTTCTCCTGCTATTACAGGACCCATTCCGCATCCAGGTGCTGTTAGGGTCATTTTAATATGAATATCCACCCCATCTTCTTTTGAATTAATTGAACAGTCATAAATCAAACCTAAATCAACAATGTTAACTGGAATTTCTGGATCATAGCAGGTGTGTAAAACATTCCAAATTTCGTCTTCAGAAGCAAAATTATTAGAGTCGATTTCAATGATTTCTTCACCAATTGCATCCGCATCTTTTCCTTTTACTTGGTACATGTTTCCTTCAACAATAATAGTAAAATTATCTCCTAGTGATTGGACTATGATTCCTTGTTGATTTTGTTTCAGAAGAGTTAAGGTGCCATCTGGAACACTATAAACATTTATATCTCTACTGAAAGTGAAGTTTTTATTTTCCATCTGAGGTTTTCTCTAAAATTATATTAATTGCACCAATAAATCCATTTTGTCTTTGGCTAGATATTGTTGGTCCAATATTTAACCATTCAAAAATTTGGACAGGATTTTCAAAAGAATTAATAAAGCTCTTTATTTCTTTATTAGAGGCTCCATCAAATGCAACTTGAAGGATGCGCAATAGCCCTTTGACAACAGAACTTTCTGAATCAGCAACCATGTTGATTTTTTCTGGATTTTCAAGTTTTATCCAAGTTTGAGAGGTGCATGCTTTAACTCGATTATCCATAGTTTTATAATTCTCGGGAATAATTTCTAATTTTTTACTTAAATCAATTATGTAGAGTAGTTTATCTTGACCTGTAAGAAGCGAAAAATTCTCTCGAATTTCCGCTAGATTGCTAACAATTTTATCCATTGATCCATTTTGATATGATAATGTTACAATCTGATTCTAACCCAGAATTACTAAAATCTTCAACAATTTCTTTGGCAAAAGCTTCAATTAAAATTTTTCTCGATTCTTCTTCTGATAAACCTCTAGATCTTAAGTAAAAAATGCTTGAATCATCTAAGGCTCCAGTTGTGGATCCATGTCCACATTTAACATCATCGGCAAAGATTTCTAGTTGGGGGTTCGAATGAGCTTTTGATTGTTCTGAAAGAAGCAAATTCTTATTTGATTGCTCTGAATCAGTTTTTTGAGCATTTTTTAATACGATTACTTTACCATTAAAAACTGCGGTAGATTGATTATCGAGAATATTATTAACTTTTTGTCTACTGCTACAATTTGGAGCATTGTGGTTAACTAAAATATTGTTATCATAATGCTGAGTGCCTTTAACAAGATTAAGAATATTAACTTCTGCATCAGAACCTTCATCATCTAAGTCAATTTCAAAAAACTTCTTATCAAAGTTAGATGAGTGATTAACATTATCAATTGCAAGATTAGAATTTTTTTGCATTTTATAATTATAGAATGAAAGAGATTTATCTAAATTATTGTCATTTGTTACGAGGCTATGACTTAAGTTTGAGTTTTCGCTACAAAAAAAATTTGAAAGAGAAATTCCCAAGCAAGAAGAATTAAGGGATATTTTTTTTTCATTAATTTTTATTTCAGTATTGTCTCCAATAGAAAAAACATTTAAGGATGCAATCATATTATTTTCTATGGAGGTATCAAAAATGTAGACAATGTTTATTTCTAAAGGATTATTGCTAATAATTCTCCAATAATTAGCATCTTGAACGCCAGAAAGAGAAAGATGAAACATAGATTCTTTTATAAAGTTTTGTGATGATAAAATGGTTGATTCATCAACGGGGCTATCAATTTTCTCAAGAGAAATATTTTTCTTTAAAGAAAAATTTTCCCAAGATGTATCATCCAAAACTCCATTAATAAAATAAATGGTATTATTTTGGCGATTGATTTCTTGCGGAAAATGGATTTTATTTTTTTGAAAAGAATAATTTTGAAAAAACTTTGATGAGGTATATTTCCAATTTTCAAGATTAGTTTTGGGGTATCCCAAATCTTGAAAAATTTGACTTGAACTAGATTTGATTTTTTCCATTTTATTCTTCTAGCCAGGAATAACCTTTTTCTTCAATCTCTTTTACTAGCTCCATATCTCCTGTTTTGATAATCTTTCCATCTATCATAATATGAACAACATCAGGCTGGATATAATCTAGCAGACGTTGATAATGCGTAATAATCAAAACTGAATTTCCCTTATTTCTAAATTTATTGACTCCGCTAGCAACAATTCTTAGGGCTTCAACATCGAGACCAGAGTCTGTTTCATCAAGAACCGCTAGTTTAGGATTGAGTGTTAACAGTTGGAGAATTTCACTTTTCTTTTTTTCTCCTCCAGAAAACCCTTCGTTTACTGATCTTTTTAGAAAAGAATTATCTAGCTGAAGTTCGCCTAGTATTTCTTTTGAGTTTTTTAGGAATTCAACTGCATCTATGTCATCAAGGCCTTGATTTTTTCTATGTGCATTAATCGCTTGTTGTAAAAAATATGCCATACTAACTCCAGGGATAGAAACTGGGTATTGGAAGCAAAGAAATATCCCCTGAAGAGAGCGGTTTTCAATGCTCATTTCAGTAATATCAACATTATTGAGATGTATTGAACCGCTTGAAATTTCAAATGCTTCATTCCCTGCAATAACATTGGCAAGAGTACTTTTTCCTGAACCGTTTCTTCCCATAATGACATGAACTTCACCCTCAGGAATTTCTAGATTAATTCCTTTTAAAATTTCTTTGTCTTCAATGCCCGCTCTTATATTTTCTAATACTAACATATTACCCCACACTATTTTCTAAGGTTACTTCAATTAATTGTTTTGCCTCCACAGCAAATTCCATTGGTAGATGCTCAAAAACCTCTTTACAGAATCCATTAACAATCATTGAAACAGCATCGTCTAGATTAATCCCCCTTTGATTGCAATAGAATAATTGATCTTCTCCAATGCTAGAGGTGGTTGCTTCATGCTCCATTTTTGCTGTGGGATTTTGAACATCGATATAAGGAAAAGTATGTGCACCACATTTATTTCCAATTAAAATTGAATCACATTGAGAAAAGTTTCTGGCATTAGAGGCATTTTTAAGGATTTTTACGCCACCTCTGTAAGTATTTTGCCCTTCACCAGCAGAGATTCCTTTCGAAATGATTGTACTCTTTGTGTTCTTCCCCATATGAATCATTTTTGTTCCAGTGTCAGCTTGTTGTTTGTTTTTTGTCACAGCAACAGAATAGAATTCGCCAACACTATTGTTGCCTTTCATGATAACGCTAGGATACTTCCAGGTTATACTAGATCCGGTTTCAACTTGAGTCCAGGAAATGGTAGAATTATCTCCCTCACAAATTCCTCGTTTTGTGACAAAATTATAAATACCACCCCTTCCATTTTTGTCTCCTGAAAACCAATTTTGAATTGTAGAATATTTTATGGTAGCTCCCTCAAGTGCAACAAGCTCTACACAAGCCGCATGGAGTTGATTTTCATCTCGCATCGGAGCCGTACAGCCTTCAAGATAGCTTACATAACTACCTTCATCCGCAATAATGAGAGTTCTCTCAAATTGTCCAGTATTAGTGGCATTTATTCTAAAATAAGTTGACAATTCTAAGGGGCATCTTACACCTTTGGGTATATAAACAAATGATCCATCGCTGAAAACCGCAGAGTTAAGCGCGGCAAAATAATTATCAGTGTAAGGGATGACTGAACCTAGATATTTTTTAACAATATCAGGATGATTTTTCACTGCCTCAGAAAATGAACAAAAAATAACCCCATGTTTTGAAAGTTCTTTTTTAAAGGTTGTTGCAACTGAAACGCTATCAAAAACAGCGTCTACTGCAACACCCTCTAATCTTTTTTGTTCATTCAAAGAAATCCCAAGCTTATTGTATGTTTCAAGAATTTCCGGATCAACATCATCTAAGCTTTTATTAGATTTTCTTTTTGGAGCGGCATAGTAGCTAAGAGATTGATAATCAATAGGGTCATATGTAATGTTTGCCCATTTTGGCTCTGTCATTTTTTGCCAGTTTTTGTATGCTTTTAATCTCCAGTCTAATAGCCATTGAGGTTCTTCCTTAATTTCTGATAATTTTTTAATAACATTCTCATCAAGACCTGGAGGAAATTTATATTGTTCAATATCAGTAGAAAAACCGTACTTGTATTCCTGGTCTAATGTTTTATCAATAATAATTTGGTTCTTATCAATCATCTTATGCCGAAAAGCTTATTCCACAACCGCAAGTTCTTTTTGCGTTGGGATTATTTACTTTAAATCCTCCATTTAGTAAATCATTAGAAAAATCTATCTCACAACCTCTAACATATATCCAGCTTTTTACATCACAATAAATATTGATTCCATGACTCGCAAACACTTTGTCGAACTCCTTTTTTTCAGATTCGAATGTAATATTGTATGACATTCCAGAGCAACCACCCGTGTCAATAGCTATTCTAATTCCATTTGCATTTTCAGCCTCAAAGATACTTTTTAATCTTTTAGAGGCTTTTTCAGAAATAGATATAATTTCATTATTTAATTTTTCGTTCAATTTAAATTCCTAACTTTTCTTTGCCAACTTCTGTCAACATTTCGGGGGACCAGGGAGGATCAAATGTTAATTGAATATCAACCAGATTAATAGTTTCTACCCTTTTTAATTTAGTTTTGATCTCATCCATCATAAATCCACCCATGGAACATCCGGGGGTTGTTAAAGACATTATAATGCTTACATCAAATTTTTTATCTTCATTTTCAGCAATTTTTAGATCATAAATTAATCCCAAGTTCCAAAGATCAATGGGTAGTTCGGGATCATTGCAATCTTGTAAAACTTCAATTACTTGTTTTTTAATGTTTTCCATTCAGGCGGTAAGTTACTTATCTACTTTGAAATCTCCAATCAATTAAGAAGTAAAAAGTATAGATTTTCATCTTAAATTATCATAAAGCTAAAAAGAATTTGATACTGATTGCTAAGAAGAGAATAGGAATGTAAATTGTGACGCTAAAAATTAATCAATGAGCAAAAAAATTTATAAAGAAACACTGGATCATGTTACGATTCGTTTTGCTGGAGATTCTGGAGACGGGATGCAACTTAGCGGAGGAAGGTTTACTCAAACTTCTGCTGTTGTTGGAAACGATTTAAGTACTTTGCCAGATTTTCCCGCTGAAATACGAGCTCCTGCCGGTTCTTTAGCAGGTGTTAGCTCTTTCCAAATACATTTTAGTTCCCATGAAATTCACACTCCTGGAGAAAATCCTGATGTTTTAGTAGCAATGAATCCTGCAGCTCTAAAGGTACATCTAAAAGAACTAAAACCTGGTGGAACTTTAATTATTAATAAGAATGCGTTCACAGCTAAAAATTTATCCTTAGCTGGATATGAAACTGACCCATCTGAAGATGGATCTCTATTAGATTATTATTCATGTCACTTCATTGAAATGAGTAAGTTAGTTACAGAAGCGTGTTCAGATTTGGAGTTATCACCTAAAATTGTTGATCGAACAAAAAATCTATGTGCTTTAGGTGTCTTGTTTTGGATGTATGATCGTCCATTAGAACCAACAGTTGATTGGTTGAATAAAAAATTTAAATCAAAACCCGAAATCATTGAAGCCAATGTTCGAGCTCTAAATTCTGGATATAACTATGGAGAAACAGCTGAAATTTTTACTACTAAATATGTTGTAGAAAAAGCACAATTACCAAAAGGCAAATATCGAAATATGAATGGAACTTTAGCTTCTTGTTTAGGGCTATTAACAGCCTCTCAAAAGAGCGGTCTTCCAATGACATTTGCGGGTTATCCTATTACTCCGGCAAGTAATTTATTGCATACTTTGTCAAACTGGAAAAGTTTTGGAATCAAAACCTATCAAGCAGAAGACGAGATAGCTGGTATTGGTGCTGCCTTAGGTGCTTCGTATGGAGGGGCATTGGGCGTGACAGCTTCATCTGGGCCAGGTATCGCCTTAAAAACTGAATTTTTAGGTCTTGCTGTAATGACCGAACTTCCTCTTGTTATTATTAATGTTCAAAGAGGAGGCCCTAGCACTGGTCTTCCAACGAAAACTGAACAGTCTGATCTTCTGCAGGCGATGTATGGTAGAAATGGGGAAGCTCCAATCCCAGTGTTATCAGCAACAACCCCAGGAGATTGTTATTTTGCAGCCTACGAAGCTTGTAGGGTTGCTGTCAAGTATATGACTCCAGTCATTTTATTGACGGATGGGTATTTGGTCAATGGTTCTGAACCTTGGCTAATTCCTAATCCAGACGATTTGCCAGAATTCAAAACTTCTTTTGCAAAAGAAAGTTCTAACGGAGAAAAGTTTAAACCATTTCAAAGAGATGAAAACACTCTTGCAAGGCCATGGGCAATCCCAGGGACTAAGGGGCTAGAACACCGTATTGGCGGACTTGAGAAAGAAAATATTTCAGGTAATGTTAGCTATGATTCTGATAACCATGAATTGATGATTGATTTGAGAGCCAAAAAAATCCAAAAGATAACTAATGAAATACCCGAAACAAAAATTTTCGGAGAAGAAAAGGGCGATTTATTAATTCTTAGTTGGGGGAGTACTCATGGAGCTTGTCGATCAGCAACTGAAACTTTACTTGAAAAAAATGCAAAGGTTGGTCATGCATCTATAAGATGGATTAACCCATTACCTTCAGATTTGGGTGGAATTATTTCCAATTATAAAAAAGTATTGATTCCTGAAGTGAATTCTGGCCAACTTAGAAAGATTATAAGAAGTGAATATTTAGTTGATGCGATTGGGTTGAATCAAATGAAAGGTAAACCAATCGGTGCATCATCAATAGTCAAAAAAGCAGAAGAGTTGATGAATGAGTGAAAATATTATGTTGAAAAAATCCGATTTTGAGTCAGATCAGGCCGTTCGATGGTGTCCCGGTTGTGGAGACTATGCGATTTTGGCTCAAACACAAAAGATTTTCCCTGAGATTACTACAGAGAAAGAAAAAGTAGTTTTTATTTCTGGTATTGGCTGTTCAAGTCGTTTCCCATACTATATGAATACCTATGGTTTTCATACTATTCATGGAAGAGCTCCAACTATTGCTAGTGGATTAAAAATTACTAATCCTGATCTATCTGTTTGGTTGGTTACTGGAGATGGAGATGGATTTTCAATTGGCGGGAATCATATGATCCACTTACTTCGAAGAAATATTAATCTAAATGTAATGTTGTTTAATAATAGGATTTATGGGCTCACTAAAGGTCAATACTCTCCAACTTCTGAACAGGGTAAAATTACTTATTCAACTCCAATGGGTTCTCTAGATTATCCCTTTAATCCAAGCAAATTAGCTCTTGGAGCAGAAGCATCCTTTGTTGCAAAAACTATTGATAGAGAATTGATTCATTTACAAAACATGATTAAAAGAGCTAGCGAACATCAAGGAACATCATTTATTGAAATTTATCAAAATTGCAATATTTTCAATGATGGAGCATTTTCTGAATTAACTGATAAAACTACTAAATCTGATCGTGTTCTATCAGTTGAGCATGGAAAGCCAATGATTTTTGGAGCTGATTCCAATAAAGGCATTATGTTGGATGGAACCACTCCGCGCGTTGTTGAAATTGGGAAAGAATTTTCTTTGAATGATATTCTTATTCATGACGAAGGCGATAGATTTATTGGTGATATGTTATCAAATTTTACTTCAAGTGATACTTTCCCAGAACCAATTGGAGTATTATATTGTAAAGAAAGACCAACTTATGATGATTTGATGGTAGCGCAGATGTCCCAAGCCAAACATCAGAGTGAAAAATCTTTAAGCGATCTTTTGAATGCTGGAGACACCTGGGAAGTAGAATAATGTCCAAGACAAGAAAAGAAAAAGATTCAATAGGTTATGTTGAAATTCCTTCAGATGCACTGTTTGGTGCTCAAACTCAAAGAGCAATCGAAAACTTTCAATTAGGTTGGCCTTTTGATTTTAATTTAGTTCTTCCTTATGTCGTTATTAAAAAAGCTTGCGCCAAAGCTAATTACGCACAAAAACGAATTGATAAAAATATTGCAGATGCTATCATAAAGTCTTGCGATGACATATTAGAACATCCCGAGAAATATCTTGATCAATTTCCAATTACAGTGTTTCAAACTGGTAGCGGCACACAAACTAATATGAATCTAAATGAGGTGATTGCTAATAAAGCAAATTTACTTTTAGGTGGAAAATTAGGCGATTACCAATATGTTCATCCCAATGATCATGTGAATATGTCACAATCAACTAACGATACCTTTCCAACAGCGACTTTAGTTGGAGCTGTCGTGTCTTGTGAAGACCACTTACTTCCTTCATTGGAATTATTAGAAAAAACTCTTTTAAAAAAATCTAAAGATTTTTCAAAGATTGTCAAAGTTGGAAGGACTCATTTAATGGATGCAACACCTATTACACTTGGACAAGAATTTTCAGGATATAATTCAATGATCTTAAATGATATCAATCGTATCAAAAGAGCGATTAAAGAATGTTTATCTTTACCTTTAGGCGGGACTGCTGTCGGGACAGGAGTGAACACTCTTGAAGGATTTGATGAAATTGCGATCAGCTTTATTTCAGAGGAGATCGGTTTAGATTTTGAGGTAGGAAAAAATAAATTTGAACTTCTTTCATCTCAAAATGCTTTATCAAATCTCTCTTCTGCAGTCAAGATATGTGCTGGTTCCTTAAATAAAATAGCTAACGACATTAGATGGCTAGCCAGTGGACCAATGGCTGGAATTGGTGAATTAATTTTGCCATCAAATGAGCCTGGAAGCTCTATTATGCCAGGGAAAGTAAATCCAACTCAATGTGAATCTGTCAATATGGTTTACGCTCAAATCTTAGGGAATGATGTTACAATTAATTATGCTGGGGTTAACGGAAATTTTGAATTAAATACTTATAGACCAATTATAGCGTTTGTTATTCAGGAGTCAATTTCTCTTTTGTCAGATGTATCAAAATCTTTTGCTGAGAATGCTCTAAAGGATTTAAAAGCAAATGAGGATAAAATCAAAGAAAACTTGGAAAAATCTTTAATGTTAGTTACTTCATTAGCGCCAGTAATTGGGTATGAGAAATCTGCAGAAATTGCAAAAAAAGCGCTAGCGGAAAATTTAACTTTAAAAGAAAGTGCGAAGCAGTTGAACTATTTATCGGAACAAGATTTTGATAAAATTGTACAACCAAAAAATATGATTTCTCCAAAAAAACATGATTAATTATTTTCGATCATATCTAAAAATCATATCAATCTTTATTCTTTTTGGCATTAGCATAGTTTTTTATTTATCAAGAGATCTTCCTTCATTAGAAAGGCTGGAAACTTTTGATCCAGCTATGCTTTCTACTTTATATGATAGAAACGGGGAAATTATTGGAGAATTTTTTATTCAGAAGAGAGTTTTTATAGATATTGAAGAAATTCCAGAGCACATGAAAAATGCTACCATTGCTTCTGAAGATAAAAGATTTTATAAGCACTGGGGTGTTGATTTACAAAGTTTTGCTCGGGCTGTAGTTGTTAATCTTTCATCTATGCAATTTAGACAAGGTTTTAGCACAATTTCCCAGCAGCTTGCAAGAAATCTCTACAAAGAAATCGGTTTCAAAGATAGTATTTCTAGAAAATTAAAAGAAATGATCACTGCTGTTCAAATTGAAAGAACCTATACCAAAGAAGAAATCTTAGAAATGTATTTAAATACTGTGCACTTTGGTCATGGAACTTATGGGGTAGAGTCAGCAGCTAAAAGATTTTTTAACAAAAAAGCATCTGAGCTTTCCATCGGAGAATCTGCAATGTTAGTGGGACTTTTGCCCTCTCCAGCAAATTACTCTCCATTACGTAATCTTAACAAAGCTATTGAGAGGAGATCTATTGTTTTAAAGCTAATGTATAATCAAGATTTTATTTCGTATGATGAATACATGAATGAAAACATGGTTATTCCTGACAATATTTTCAAAGAAATTCCTAAAGGTAAGGCACCATATTTTACTGAACATGTTAGAAGAACTTTAGAGAAAATAGATGATGAATTAGGCATTAACATCTATGAAGATGGTTTAAAAATTTATACTACCCTTGATTATCGATTGCAAAAAATTGCTGAAGATGCAGTGATGACTACGTTGAAAAAGAATCAAGATACTTTTAATGATCAGCTATTCCTAGATTATGATCAGTTTTCTAAACTAGCCTATTTGGGAATTTTTCCTGAAGATTCTGTTAAAACAATGCTCAAAGGAGAAAAAGTTTTATATGAAGAGCTCCAAAAGTCTTTACTAATTCAATGTGCTTTTATAGCTATTGACACTAAAACGGGTGAGATATTAGCTATGATTGGTGGACGATCAGATTATTTAGATCAATATAACCGCTCTACACAAGCTATGAGACAGCCGGGATCAGTTTTTAAGCCTTACATTTATACAGCGGCTATTGATAATAATTATCCTGTCACAACTCAACTTTTAAATCAACCCGTTTCTTTGTATCGAATCAATGCACAGGGAGAGAGAGAAAAATGGAGCCCTAAAAACTATGATAACAGTACGGGAGGCCTAACCACTCTTAGGGATGGTTTAAGACAATCTTTAAATCTTATATCGGTTAGATTAGTTCAAGAATTAGTTCCACCTTCTCAGGTCAAGTCTATTGCACAAAAAATGCAAATTTCTACGCCGATTCGAGCAGTCGATGCGATCGCTTTAGGGACTTCAGAAGTCATTCCAATGGAAATAGTTTCATCTTATGCTATTTTTGGTAATAAAGGAATTTATTCCACTCCGATTGCAATTACCAGAATTGAGAATAAATATGGTCAAATTATTAAAGAATTTAAAACTGTTCAAAAAGAAGTGCTCAGTCCAGAAACTGCGTATGTTATGACAAATTTACTTCAATCAGTCCTTGATAATGGTACGGCTGGAAGTGCTCGTTGGAGACATCGATTTAGACATCCAGCTGCAGGTAAAACTGGTACAACTCAGAATTGGAGTGATGCTTGGTTTGTAGGCTATACTCCATCAATTACCGCGGGTGTTTGGTATGGAATTGATCAGTACCCAATTAGTTTAGGGAAAGGGCAAGCAGGTGGCGTTGCAGCATTACCAGCTTGGGCAATCTTTATGCGAGAAGCTCATAAGATTTTGAACATAGCTCCGGAACCATTTGAAAGACCTAAGGGTGTCTTAGAAGTAGAAATTGATTCAGAAACAAAACAGCTGCCTAATTCTAGAACGAAGAATAAAGAAAAAGAAATTTTCTTTCCTTCAAATGCACCCAAAAATTAATTGCTTTGCGATTTATTGATTATTATCCAACCGCTTATTGCTAAGAAAATATTTGGAGTCCACATTCCTAGCGCTGGACTCATCAAACCTCTATCAGCCATCTGTTCTCCCCATATTAGTAAGATATAGTATACTAAAAAGAATGCGATACTCAACCCAGCTGCAATAGAAATTCCACCTTTTTTAATCATTATTCCAAGAGGGGAGCCTACCAGAACAAATAGTAAGCACGCAACTGCCAAAGAGAACTTCTTATGAATCTCAACACCAAATTGATTAACATTTTTTTCATAATTATTGATTAAGCTTTTTTCATTTTTCAATTGAAGAATGATTGAATTTTCATTAATAAGCTCATTTGTTTTTGAATTGGATTCTAGGCTTTCAATTAAACGATTCAAGCTATTCTTATCAACAATTGAATTTTTTGAATCAATCTTTAGTTGATTGATTCTCTCGAATGATTGATTGATTAAGAAATGGTAGTTTTCAATCTGATTCTTCATCATAGAAACGGTCATTTCTCTATCACTTCTAGTTCCCGTATTGTTTCTATCAAGCATTAAATTGTCCAACGTCATCACCATTTGATGTTCTTTAAACTTGATTCTGCGATAATAATTAAAATCTTTTAATCCAATTTCATGCATTTCTCCATTGAAAAGATTAATGGTGATTAGGTTATCTTTGCTTATCAGATTGCCAGTATTAGCATAAATTGTTGTCTGATATTCATTATTATTTTTACTAAAGATCTTGACTTCTGAAAAAGAGTTGTCTTCAATATTAGATGCAATCATTGTGTAGCCTGGAATCATATCAAAAAAATATCCTGGTTCTATAATGAGTTCTGGTTTTTTTTGATAAATATCTTTTGCAAGAAGTCTAGCCTTAAAATTCATTTCTGGTAAAAGAAAATTATTAAAAAGGCATAAAAGGAGACCAACCAATGTGCCAAAGTACAAGCTTGGACGGATTAAGCTCCAAAAATCAATACCTGCAGATTTTAATGCAGTAATTTCATTTTGTTCAGACATTCTTCCATATGTCATTACACTCGACAACAGGAGTGACATAGGAACAGAAAGAGCAATAATCCATGACAAGTTCAAAAATAAATATTCTACAATAATACTAAAATCAAGTCCCTTACCTAAAAAACGATCAAAAGAACGAATTAAAAATTGTAAAAAAAGAACAAGCGTTATGGTCAGCAAAGAAAGTATAAATGGAATCAAAGATTCGCGCAAAAGATATTTGTTTATTGTGGTCATTTACAAAATATTTTAAAATTTAACTATACTTGTGTTAATAGCTAAAGTATAATAAGTTTTCAAGCTTATTTTATAAGCTTATGGTGACTGTAGCTCAGTTGGTAGAGCCATCGATTGTGGTTCGATTGGTCGTCGGTTCAAGTCCGATCAGTCACCCAAAAATTCGGGGTGTAGCGTATTCCGGTTAGCGCATCTGCTTTGGGATAGTGTTACACCCTCTTTTTATTTCGCCTAAATCTAATAATATCAACACTTATAAGAATTGGTGATCTGTGAGGGTGATGACTACCAAACGACTACCATAGAGGAGATTTAATTATTCAAGAATTGGTAGTCAGTCCAAAA
>Ga0181567_10000222_pt1 | contig 40344 bp, 32 predicted proteins | sample 101ome_14_FD_133761 | JGI IMG/M metagenome (GOLD analysis project Ga0181567, IMG submission 133761) | Coastal salt marsh microbial communities from the Groves Creek Marsh, Skidaway Island, Georgia - 101403AT metaG (megahit assembly) | ecosystem: Environmental > Aquatic > Marine > Intertidal...
CGATCAAAGGTTTCCCGCATCTCGCTGGCGCAGGTGCGTTCGATATAATCCAGCCTGCCGGACGCGAACGCCGTAAAACGCGACCGCATCAGGGCCTCCGCGGTCGGTGCAGCTGTCCGGTTCTCCACGTAGGGGCCGCAGCAATCTTCATAATCGATACCCAATCCGCAGAGACAGGCATTCATGCCGTGGCCCTTCCTTCAGGGAGCTTCGAACAGTCGCTCGAAGACCATATCCCGCAGATCGCGTTTCAGCACCTTTCCGAAATGGCTGCGGGGCAGGTCGTCGATGAACGCAATTTTCTTTGGCACCTTGAAAGCGGACATCCGATCTCGTCCCCACGAAAACAGATTTTCGGCAAGTTCGGGATCCGCCGGTGCATCCGCGTCGGGAACGGCCACCAGCACGATCGCCTCTCCCCATCGCTCGTCCTCGGCACCGATCACAGCGCAATCGCGGACCAGAGGGTGCCCCGCGTAGATGGTCTCGACCTCGACGGACGGAACGCTCTCCCCGCCGGTTTTCACGACATCCTTCGACCGGTCGACCAAAGTGATCCGGCCATCGGCGTCCATTACGCCGATATCGCCGGTGAAACACCAATGCAGCCCTTCCGGATCGTCCCTTCGGGGACGCCATGTTTGCGCGGCGGCTTCCGGGTTCCGGTGATAGCCGAGCGCGGTATTGAAGTTTCGCATGGCGATGTGCCCCGGCGTGCCGCGCGGTACGGGGCGGTCGTCGTCATCGAGGATCAATACGCGCGTATCGAGATGGGGCTCGCCGATGGCATGAGGATGATCGAGAAATTCGCCCCGCCCCTGTGTCGCCAGGTTCAGGCTTTCGCTCAGACCGGCGGCGGCGTAGATGTCGGCGCCGGGAAACATTTCGGCCAGTTTCCGCCGCAACGCCGGCGGCGTCGGCGCGGCGGTCGTTACCACCGTACGCGGCGCCTCCAGCGGCGTTCCGTCCCAGGCATCGTACAGGGGATTGATCACGGCCGGAACCAGCGGCAGGTATTCAATCCCGCGCGCGCGCACCTCTTGTAGGTATTTCGCCGGGTCGAAAGAACCGTCTGCGGGAAAAACAACCGTGCCGGCGCGGGCGAAAATCGTGAACATGCCCCACTCCATCCCTGCAACGTGATAGCCGGGCAGGATCGTCAGCGTCTGCCAGCCGCGTCCGATCCCGTATTCCGCCACATCGGCGAGGACCGTGATTACGGATCCGCCCTGACTGTGCAGCACGCCCTTGCTCTTCCCGGTCGTGCCGCCCGTCATGACCAGCCGGTACGGATCGTCGAGCGATGTGACGGCAGGGAACGCAGCATCTTCTTCCGCCATCAAAACGGCATCGTAGTCGGCCCAGCCCGCGGTCGGCCCGTCGCCGAAGACGATTCGGGTCTGGAGGGACGTGCCGTCAAACCGTTCCGTAAAACCGGCATCGGCGATCACTGCCCGGCAACCGTGATCGTTGACGTATTCGGCAACCTCGCTTGCGATCAGGCGCACGTTGAGCGGCGCGACGATGGCGCCGACCCGCGCGCAGGCAAATACGGTTTCCACAAGCGCATGCTCGTTCCGCATCATCGCGGCGACCAAGTCGCCTTTCCGGATGCCGAACCGATTCAACGCGCGCGCAAGCCGGTTGATTCGCGCATCCAGCTCGGCATAGGTGAGCTTGCGGCCATTCAGCAGGTCGTCGATCGCAACCCGGCCGGGATGCAGTTCGGCAGCCCGGCTGATGAAATGGCCGATCCCCATCTTCTGCCGTTCGGGATTCTTCAGTTCTTCGAACACCATGGTCGCACCCGTCTCATTGGTGTCTCGGATTATCGGGAAATTTTCGACGGAAACCAGCCAGCGCCGTCAAAAAGAAAACGGTGACCCCAATACGCCGGGCCACCGTTCTCGTCAGCTGCCGAAGGTGGGGTTCAGACAGCCCGGTTGCACCGGTATTGGAACGGCGCAACGCCTTTCCGCGCCGTCCATACTTCTGGCGCGAATGGAAATTCAAATGACGTGAAAAAGAGGATGCCGTGGTATCCCGCCCACCGTCGAGCATCGCCGGTCTCGGTTCTCTCTACCCCTGTCCGGTCATTGCAACCGGCCGTTCGAATAAACGTACTCAACATCTTTTGCGTCCTGAACCTTCGTTCGGTACGCCAACCACAGACCGCGCAGGACATGCCGCCTCCTACCCTGCGTGCAGTCCGTTAACCATAAGCAAAATTCATGCCAAAGATTTTTGTTCCATTATTTCAGTTGGTTAGATTTTTCCACCTCCGAAGGAACCGACCAGAATGTAAAATATTTCGACGCCAGCGACGGCTCCGCTCCGCGGTACCGGCACTGACTCGGCCTCTGGCTATACCGAAGCCGGGGTTCAGATCGCCATTTGACTTCGGGCGCCGGCGGCCTGACTCTCCGTCGCGATGAAACCTTCCCACATGATTCTCGCCGTGCTGGTGATGGCGGTCTGGGCATCCAATATTGCCGCCGCCCGGATCGCAGCAACGGAGATTCCCGGCTGGACGCTGATCACGGTGCGCATGGCGGTGATCGCCGTGACCCTGATCCCGTTCGTGGGTATTCCCCGCGGTCATATGTGGAAGCTGTTCGGTCTGTCGATCACGATGGGCACACTGCATTTCGGTCTTATGTTCACCGCGCTGGAACACATTCACGTTGGCACGGCGGCGCTGATTATCCAGACATCGGTGCCATTCGCGCTGCTGCTGGCATTGATCTTTTTCCGCGAGACATTTGGCTGGAGAAGGGCCGCCGGCATCCTGATCTGCTTCGTCGGCGTCACGATGCTGGTCGGCGAACCGCGGGTCTCCGACAATCTGCTCTATGCTGTCATGGCATTGATTTCGGCGCTCGCTTTCGGGGCCGCCAATCTGCAATTACGCGGCCTCGGAGACGTCAGCGTCCTCGCGATCAACGGCTGGATGGCGGTTTTCGCCATTCCGCAGATGGCGCTGATCGCGCTGATCTTCGAATACGATCGGATTCATACCGTTTTCTCGGCCAGCACGGAGGTCTGGATTGCCATCCTGCATATGGGCATCGTCGTCAGTATCGTGGGTCATGGGTTGTGGTATCGGCTGGTCCCCAAATACCGGACCAACCAGACCATGCCTTTCACGCTGCTGATCCCGGTGTTCGGCGTCAGCTTCGGCATCGTACTGCTGGGCGAAACGCTGACCTGGCTGATTTTCGCGGGCGGCCTTGTGACCCTGGCCGGGGTGGCTATCATCGTATTCCGGAAATCGGAAACCGCCACCGTGGAAACGCCTCCGCCAAAGGAAAGATAACGTGGACATCCGGGATCGTCCTTCCCCGAATTTCGGCGACAGGCCGGCAAACACGGCAATCGACACGGTCGTACTGCACTATACCGGCATGGACTTCGCCCGTGCCGCGCTGGACCGTATGTGCGACCCGGCTGCAGCGGTCAGCGCCCACTACATGGTAGACGAGGACGGCGTAGTGTTCCGTCTGGTCGACGAAGACAAGCGGGCCTGGCACGCGGGCGTCAGCTTCTGGCTGGGCGCCACAAACATCAACGACCGGTCGGTCGGGATCGAGATCGCCAATCCGGGTCATGAATTCGGCTACCGGCCGTTTCCCGAAGCGCAGATGGCGTCGGTTGAAACACTACTGGGCGACATTCTTTCCCGTCACGCCATCCCCGCTTCACGGGTGATCGGCCATTCCGATATAGCGCCGGCGCGCAAGCAGGACCCGGGGGAGTTGTTCGACTGGCAAAGGCTGGCGAAGAAAGGCCTGGCGGTCTGGCCGGACAAAGCGGTCGATGCGGTCGATCTGTCCGGGGTGGCGCGTATGCTCGCCGGCATCGGCTACGATCCCGACGCGGCGCTGAAGGATATCGTCACCGCCTTCCAGCGCCGTTACGTGCCGCATGCCGTCAGCGGCGAGGCGGATCTCCGCACCCGGTCCATGATCGCCGCCGTCGCCGCCATAAAAAGTTGACCTGACCCCCTTTCGGACCGACAGTGCCACCGGTCCAGACGGTCGGATGGCCGCCTTTCGGCAACGGGGAAACCCGCCGGGGGGAGGAAAGTCCGGGCTCCACGGAAACACGGTGCCGGTTAACGGCCGGCGGGGGCGACCCCAGGGAAAGTGCCACAGAGAGCAGACCGCCGCCTCTTCGGACGCGGTAAGGGTGAAAGGGTGCGGTAAGAGCGCACCGCGTCGGCGGCAACGTCGATGGCAGGGTAAACCCCACCGGGAGCAAAACCGAATAGGGACGGCATGCGGAGGCTACTCCGCAGGCGTGTTTCCGCGCCGCTGTCCGGGTAGGTTGCGACGAGGCGTCCGGCGACGGGCGCCCCAGATGAATGGCCATCCATCGCCGCTGCCTCGGCACGGCGGGGACAGAACCCGGCTTACAGACCGTCTGGACCAGATTTGACACAACCGCCATCGTGAGATCCCGCTATGCTGAGCGGGAAAATGCAGGACGTACCCGCGATGACTTGATTGCAATCAAGCCACCGTGGGCGCCGATGCCTTATCAGACTCACCACCGGTGTCGCGGCAACCGCCGCGCGGCCCGTGTAACCTGCATCGAAGGGAAACCAGATATGATCAACATGCGTAAAATGGCTGCACTTACCGGGACAGCAGTGCTTGTCGCACTCGCCGGTTGCGCGGGCGAACAACCCGCAACACAGACCGAATCGGGCACCTACTCCGTGACGTACGACAATGTCGGCGGTCTTATCGCTTTCCGCACCGGAACAGGCAAACTGACCCTGAAAGACGGGTCCGAGTACGCCATCACGGCGGACGGGTACAGTCTGGCCGCGCTCGGCTATACCGACGCGACCGCAACGGGCCGGGTCTACAATCTCGGCACGCCGGAAGATTTCAACGGCGAATACGGCGCGGTCGGCGGATCCGCGGTTCTCGGAACCGGATCGTCAAGCTTCAAACTGCGAAATCGGGGGAACGACGTCCTGTTGGACGCCAATTCGACTGAAACCGGCCTGCGGGCCGGTCTTGGTGGCGGTTTCGTCACGTTCAAGCTGGGCGAACGCCTGAAAGGCCCGCGTGTCGCCGCGGCGCCGCCAAAACCGGCCCCGGCCCCCGCGCCGGTCGCCATGCTGCCGACGCGCCACGAAATCGAATTCGGGTTCAACAAGTCACGCGTTAATCTGGCCACCGGAAGGCTTCTCGACACGATCGTCGCCGACTGGAAAGACAAACCGGCTGCGTTCGAGGTTGTGGGGCACGCCGATACCGTGGGTAGCAATCGCTATAACGAGCAGCTCTCGACCGCGCGGGCGCAGAACGTCCGCAACGCCCTGATCGCCCGTGGCATTGCCGCGAACCGCATTACCGCGCGGGGCGTCGGGCAAAACAACCTCGCAGTCCCGACCCCGGACGAAACCCGTCTCCGCGCGAACCGGCGGGTAGTGATCGAGATCGCCCCCGGAACCAGTAATTCCGGCATATCTTCGCTCGCCGACGGGTAGATTAGTACATCTCATATTGACGGCCTGCATCTTCACGATGCAGGCCGTTTCCTGTTGCCGCCGCCAACATCCTCCCGGCATGTGCGTCCTTCACACCCCAAAAAGAACATAAGTAGAACACAATATCGCCGCAATTGGCGGCGACAGTTCGTTGACTGACATCTTGCAATCGATTTGGCGGAGCCGCGGAACGCCAAATTCTGGCATCGACGAATGCTATTAAGACCCTGTTCTTAACTGTTTCTTTACTGTTAATGGCATTGATTCCCATAAAAGCCCATGATATACCATCATGTCCCAAGTTGCCTTGCGGGACGATGGTTTATGCCGGTTCGCCGGCGCAACTGAACAGGAAAGCCGGATCGCCCCGTGACGTCGTTTATTTCGACATACGAAAACAAGGTCGACAAAAAGGGCCGCGTGTCGGTGCCTGCGGCCTATCGCGCGGCGCTGGGAAGCGAGGCGTATCAAGGGGTTATCGCATATCCGTCCTTCACCGGACCGGCCATCGAAGGCTTCGGGCGCGGCGCGCTGGAAGAACTCAACAAGCGCCGGTTCGATCAGTCTCTCGACGGGGGAGATTTTACCCAGGCCCTGGTGGGTCGCTCCGATGACGGGCTGGTCGAGACCATCATGTCGCTTGCCAGCGAGATGCCGTTCGACGGCGAAGGCCGAATCATTTTACCGGCGCGGCTCGCCGAACATGCCGGGATTGCGGACCGTGCCACATTCGTCGGCCGCGGCAACCGCTTCCAGATCTGGTCGCCGGAAGAATACGCAAAAGCCCAGGCGGCGGAGGTCGCGGCGCTGCGCGCGAGACTGACCGGCGGAGACGCCCCATGACGGAGGCGGTTCCCGCCTTCTCCCACGACCCCGTCCTGATCGACGAAGTGATCGGCGCGCTTCAGCCCCGCGACGGCGGCGCCTATGTCGACGGTACGTTCGGCGCCGGCAGTTATACCCGCGCGATCCTGGATGCCGCCGACTGCCGCGTTTGGGCGATCGACCGCGATCCCGATGCGGTGCGCAATGCCGCGGCCCTGGTTGACGAATACGCCGGTCGCCTGACCGTCATCGAAGGCCGGTTCGGCGACATGGCACGCATCCTCCATGAAAACGGGGTCAGCGCAGTCGACGGCATCGCGCTTGATCTCGGCGTTTCGTCGATGCAGCTCGACGACGCGGCGCGGGGGTTCAGCTTCCGAAACGACGGCCCGCTCGACATGCGACAGGAACAGGACGGTCCGTCCGCCGCAGATCTGGTGAACGAGGCCGAGGAAAGCATCCTTGCCGACATCATCTACCGGTACGGCGAAGAACGGCAGGCCCGGCGCATCGCCCGCGCCATCGTCGCCGCCCGCGCCGACGGCCCGCTCACCCGGACAGGCGAACTGGCCAACATCGTGCGCGATACCTATCGCGGCGGCCGCAACGCCAGGACGGATCCCGCCACAAAGACGTTTCAGGCCATCCGTATCCACGTCAACGACGAACTCGGCGAACTGAAGCGCGGTCTCGACGCCGCCGAAATCCTGCTGGCGCCGGGCGGACGTCTCGCCGTCGTTTCATTCCATTCGCTCGAAGACCGCATCGTAAAGGAATTCCTGCGCGCCCGTTCGGACGGGCAACCGACGGGCTCCCGTCATTTGCCCGTTGCCGATGCGCGCCTGTCGGATCCGACCTTCCGGCTGATCAAGCGCGGCGCCATCAAACCAGCCCGCGAAGAGGAAAAACGCAATCCGCGATCGCGCTCCGCGCGCCTTCGCGTCGCCGAACGCAGCGTTGCCCCTCACGCCAAACCTGCAGGAGGTCGCTGAGCCATGCGCAGATCGACCCTTCTCTGGTCGGTGCTCTGTATCGCCGTTGTGATCGGGCTGTTCGTCGTCAAACACCGGGTCCAGGATCTGGAGGACCGGCTGCATGCACTGAACGCCGAAATCCTCTCGGATCGCGACGCCACCCAGGTCCTCGAAGCGGAATGGAGCTACCTCAACCAGCCGGCCCGTCTTGAAGCGCTGAGCCGCAAACTGCTTGGGATGGAGCCGCCCACCGCGGAACAGACGCTGACGCTGGACGAGTTCCGCCTGCAGACCGCCCCGGCGGAGCAGGAAGGCACGGCGATCGCCGACATCCTGCCGATGAAAAAACCGGTGGCGAAAGCGGCGCCGATAACCTCACAAAAGATCCCGGAAGGCAAACCGGATACCGACGACTGGCTGAAGCCGATTCTCGCCAAGATGAAGAAAGAACAATGACGGACCGCCGAGCCAACCCGCCGGAGAAAATCCGCATCGAGGGCGATCGCAAGACCGCCATCGAAACCGGCCGGAACCGGTTGATGGTGGCGGGCGCACTGTTTTCCGCCGCCTTCCTCGTCATCGGCATTCGGGTCGTGGACGTTTCGATTTTCTCCAGCGACGCGGAGCCGCGCTATTCGCGCAGCATTTCCGAGACGGAAAAATACACTGGCCGCGCCGACATCGTGGACCGCAACGGCGTGCTGATGGCGACCAGCCTCAACACGGCGTCGCTGTACGCCAATCCGCGCCTGGTGCTCGACCCCGAGCAGGCGGCGATAAAACTGTCCGGTGCGCTGCCGGATATCGACGTCAAGGCGATCGAACGGAAACTCCGGTCGGACCGCGGTTTCGTCTGGTTGCGCCGCCATCTTACGCCGCGCCAGCAATACGCGGTCAACCGGCTCGGCATCCCGGCGCTGAACTTCCAGCGCGAGGCCAGGCGCATGTATCCGCTAGGACCGCTGGCGTCGCATGTTCTCGGTTTTACCGACATCGACAACAAGGGTCTCGCGGGCATCGAACGCTATTTCGACAAGGAACTGCGCAGCCGCCAGGAAAACCTGTCGTTGTCGGTGGATGTCCGGGTCCAGCACGTGCTCGAACACGAACTCTCCATCGCCATGAAGAAGTTCAGCGCCATCGGCGCCGCCGGCCTGGTGATGGACGTCGAAACCGGCGAAATCGTCGGCATGGCCTCGCTGCCGGGCTTCGACCCCAACCAGCCGGGGGCCATTGACAAGGAGTTGCGTTTCAACCGGACGACCCAGGGCGTGTACGAGATGGGGTCGACCTTCAAGATTTTCACGACCGCCATGGCGTTCGACGCCGGCACCGCGACCATGCGCAGCGGCTACGACGCAACCGACCCGATCCGGGTCGCCCGGTTCACGATCCGCGATTACCACGCCAAGAAGCGCTGGCTCTCGGTACCCGAGATATTCATGTACTCGTCGAATATCGGCACCGTGAAGATGGCGCTCGACGTCGGCATCAAGGGTCACCGCAAGTTTCTGACGCAGCTCGGCATGCTGAAACCGGTACGGGTCGAACTGTCGGAAACCGGTTCGCCCCTGTCGCCCAACCGCTGGCGCGAAATCAATTCAATGACCATTTCGTTCGGTCACGGCCTGGCGGTCAGTCCGCTGCATCTGGTGGCGGGGGTTTCAGCCATCGTCAATGGCGGCATCTACCGCAGTCCGACGCTAATCCGCCGCGAAACCGGAGAAACGGTCGTCGGCAAACGCGTCATATCGGAAGAAACATCGCTGAACATGCGACGCCTGATGCGATTGGTCGTCGAGAACGGCACCGGCCGCAATGCGTCGGCGCCGGGCTATCTGGTGGGCGGCAAGACCGGGACCGCCGAAAAAGTGTCCGGGCGCGGCTACAAGAAGAAAGCGCTGATTTCGTCCTTCGTTGCCGCCTTCCCGATGCACAAGCCGAGATACGTCGTCCTCGCCATGCTCGACGAGGCGAAAGGCACCAAGGAAACGTTCGGATACGCAACCGGCGGCTGGGTCGCCGCACCGGTGGTCGGCGCGGTGGTCCGCCGCATCGCGCCGGTGCTGGGGCTGCGGCCGATTAAAGACGAAAACGCCGTCCGCGAGGCGCTGTCGGTGGAAATTTCCGAAAAATCCGGCCGGGGGCGGCGGGTTGCGGCTCATTGATCTGATAGCGGGAGAGAAAACACAGGTGACCCTGACAGCCGACATAGGCGATCTGGAAATTACGGGACTGACGGCGGATTCCCGCGCCGTGCAGCCCGGCTTCCTGTTCGCGGCGCTGCCGGGATCGACCGTGGACGGACGCGACTATATCAATGCCGCCATTGAAAACGGCGCCGCCGCGATCCTTGCGCCGAACGGCTCCGATGCACCGCAAGGCGCTGCGATGATCACCGCGCCGGACGCCCGTGCCGCCCTTGCGCATATGGCGGCCGCGTTCTACGGCGACCAGCCGGACACCATCGCTGCCGTAACGGGGACCAACGGGAAAACGTCGGTCGCGCATTTTACGCGCCAGATATGGACCGCGCTGGGTGACAGCGCCGTCAGCCTCGGCACGCTGGGCCTTCAGATGCCGGACGGATCAGTCAAACCCAGCCTGACGACCCCCGATCCGGTCACGTTACATGCCGATCTCGCGGAATTGTGCCGCCAGGGCGTGACCCATGCGGTGCTCGAAGCGTCCAGCCACGGTCTCGACCAACGGCGGATGGACGGCGTCCGTCTCACGGCGGCAGCCTTCACCAACCTGACCCGCGACCATCTGGATTATCACGGCACGTTTGAAAACTACCTCGCCGCCAAGGCGCGCCTGTTTGCGGACCTGCTGCCGGCAAACGGCATCGCGGTGTTGAATGCCGACATTCCGGAGTTCGACACGCTCGCAAACCTGTTCCCGGGAAAAACCCTGACCTACGGGCGCAATGGATCCGATCTCATCCTGCACGAGGCAACGCCTACCCATCGCGGCACCCGCGTCTCTCTGACAGTGCTTGGGCGAAGCATCGGCCTGGACCTGCCGCTCGCCGGCGCCTTTCAGACCTATAATGTCCTGTGTGCCGCCGGCCTCGCTATCGGTTGCGGCGCCGACCGCGACGCCGTGATCGGCTGTTTCGACACGCTGAAAGGCGTGCCGGGACGGATGCAGCTTGCCGGCACCGTGTCCGGCGGCAGCGTCTATATAGATTATGCCCACACACCCGATGCGCTGGAGAACGTCCTCTCCGCGCTGCGACCGCACACGGAGGGCCGCCTGATTGCCGTCATCGGCTGCGGTGGTGACCGGGATCGCGGCAAACGGCCCATGATGGGCGAAATCTCCGCCCGCCTGGCGGATATAACCATCGTGACGGACGACAATCCGCGCTCCGAGGACGCTGCGACAATTCGCGCCGAGATCATCGCCGCCGCGCCGGGTGCCGTTGAAATCGGCGATCGGGCGGACGCAATTGCAGAAGCAGTCTCGACGATCGACGAGGGCGATGTCGTCATCGTCGCCGGCAAGGGCCACGAAACGGGCCAGATCGTCGGCGACAACTTTCTGCCGTTCGACGATGTCCTCGTCGCCCGCAATGCTCTCAAGAGCGCGGGAGGACAGCCGTTATGACCGCGCCGCTCTGGACATCCATCGACGCCGCTGCGGCCACCGGCGGGACGGCAATCGCGGAGTGGGCCGCAACCGGCATCTCGATCGATACCCGCACACTGGAAACGGGCGATCTATTCGTCGCCCTGGCAGGGCCCAATTTCGACGGCCATGACTTCGTCGACACGGCGTTCGCCGCCGGTGCCGCATCGGCATTGGTATCCCGGGAAGCATCGCTGAACGGACGGCCCGGACTGGTTTCGACCGACACGCTCGATGCGATGGAAAAGCTCGCAACCGCCGCCCGCGACCGGTCGAGGGCCAAAATCGCGGCGATTACCGGGAGCGTCGGCAAGACCGGCACCAAAGAAGCACTGGCGCACGTTCTGTCGGCCCAGGGCGAAACCGGCTACAGCAAAAGCAGTCTCAACAATCACTGGGGCGTGCCGTTGTCAGTGGCGCGTCTGCCGGCCAGCGCCCGGTTCGGCGTTTTCGAGATCGGCATGAACCACCCGGGCGAGATCACGCCGCTCGTGGGCCTTGTCCGCCCGCACGTCGCCGTGATTACCGCGATTGCCTCGGCGCACCGCGAATTCTTCGACTCGGTGGAAGACATTGCCCGCGCCAAGGGCGAAATTTTTTCATCCCTCGACGGCGGCACCGCGATCATCAACCGCGACACGGAATTCTTTCCGCTGCTGGCGGACATGGCGCAAGACGCCGGCGCAAATGACATCGTCTCGTTCGGACGCCATGCGGAAGCCGACATGCGCCTGATCGAATGTCTTTCGGATGCGACGGGCAACGCTATCGACGCCCGCTGGCGCGGCGACGCAATCTCTTACCGGGTGGACCAGCCCGGTGTGCACTGGACCTATAACAGCCTTGCCGTTCTCGCCACCGCGGATGCGCTGGGCGCCGACATGAAAAAAGCGGCCGCCGATCTGGCGACCCTCCCGGCCCTCCCCGGCCGCGGCGCGGTGCACGTCATCCCCTGGGGAGACGGCACGATCCGGCTGATCGACGAGTCCTACAACGCCAATCCGGAATCCATGAGCGCGGCATTGAAAACCCTCGGCCACATGAAGCCGGATGGCGGTCGCCGCGTCGCCATCATCGGCGACATGCTGGAACTGGGCGACACCTCGCGCGCCGCCCACGCCGGGCTGAAAGACCACATCGAAAAGAACGACATCGACGCCGTGTTCATGGCGGGCCCGGAGATGTCGGCACTGGCCGACGTGCTGGATGCCGACCGCATCGGTGCGACGGCGGACAGCGCCGCCGCCCTGCTGCCGGCGGTCCTGTCGGGTCTTCGGGCCGGCGACGTCGTCACCGTAAAGGCATCCAACGGAACTGGACTCGGCCGGATCGTCGCGGCCCTGATCGATTCCGAAACCGTTTCTCACGCCGCAAACGGCAACTGAGGCAGGAGACCGCAAAGCATGCTCTACAATCTTCTGTTTCCATTGGCCGACGAGATCAGCGTGTTCAACCTGTTCCGATACATCACTCTACGGACGGGCGGCGCGACGGTCACGGCGCTATTCGTCAGCTTCGTTCTCGGCCCCGCGGTTATCCGCTGGCTAAAAAGCAAACAGGCGGAAGGCCAGCCGATCCGCGAAGACGGTCCTCAGTCCCACCTGATCACCAAAAAAGGGACCCCCACCATGGGCGGCGTCCTGATACTTTTTGCGCTGGGGATTGCGACGCTGCTGTGGGCAGACCTGACCAACCAGTATGTCTGGGCGGTGCTTCTGGTGACGCTGGGCTTCGGCGCCATCGGCTTTATCGACGATTACAAAAAGCTGACCAAACGCTCCAGCGACGGACTGCCCGGCCGCGTAAAACTGATTCTGCAGATCATCATCGGCGGCGCCGCGACGGTGTGGATCACCGCGATTTCGGAACCTCATCTGGCCAACGGGTTGGCCATCCCCTTCGTGAAGGATTTCCTGGCGCCGCTGGGCTGGTTCTTCCTGCCCTGGGCCATCATCGTCATGGTCGGCGCCTCGAACGCGGTCAATCTGACAGACGGGCTCGACGGGCTCGCCATCATGCCTGCGCTGATCGCGGCGGCCTGTTTCGCCCTGATCGCCTATGTCGCCGGCAACTTCGTGTTCTCGAATTACCTTCAGATCCATTTCGTCCGCGGCTCCGGCGAACTGGCCGTATTCTGCGGCGCGCTGGTCGGCGCGGGACTCGGTTTCCTCTGGTTTAACGCCCCGCCCGCCATGGTGTTCATGGGCGATACGGGTTCGCTTGCCATCGGCGGCGCGCTGGGCGCGGTCAGCGTTGTGACCAAGCACGAGATCGTACTCGCCATCATCGGAGGCCTGTTCGTTCTGGAAACGGTCTCGGTAATTGTCCAGGTCGCCTCCTTCAAGATGACCGGCAAGCGCATTTTCCGAATGGCGCCGCTGCATCACCACTTCGAACAGAAGGGCTGGGCGGAATCGACGATCGTGATCCGGTTCTGGATCATTGCGTCGATCCTCGCGCTCGCCGGCCTCGCAACCCTGAAGCTGAGGTAGGTCAGGAACCGATGATCCCCGTCACGTCCCGCAACAACCAGCATATCGCCGTATTCGGCCTCGGCGCGTCCGGCCGGGCGACGGCGCATGCGTTGACGGCCGGCGGCGGCGCCGTGACGGCGTGGGACGACAACGCGGACTCCCGGAGAGACGCGGCAAACGAGAACATAGCCCTGGCCGACCCGGCGACCCTCGACTGGTCTGGACAGGATGCGCTGATACTCAGCCCCGGTGTACCGCTGACAAATCCGCATCCGCACCCGGCGGCACGGGCGGCGCTGGCGGCTGGCAAACCCGTGATCGGCGATATCGAGCTGTTGTTCGAAAACGCCGGCGAGGCGACGCTGATCGGCATTACCGGGACCAACGGCAAGTCGACGACATCCGCACTGCTTCATCACGTGTTGCAGGTTGCAGGCACTCGGGTTCAGATCGGCGGTAATTTCGGTCCGCCTGTCCTCGGGCTGGATCCCGTGGGCAGGGACGACACGGTCGTTCTTGAACTGTCTTCCTATCAGCTCGATCTGATCGACAGGGCCGCCTTCGATATCGCGGTTTTTCTGAACCTGACGCCGGATCATCTGGACAGGCACGGCGACATGGATGGTTACGTCGCGGCCAAGAAACGGATATTCCGAAACTCCCGGGGAGCGCGGCAGATGGCGGTCATCGGCGTGGACGACGTCCACGGGGCCGCCATCGCCGCCGAATTGTCCGAACGGCCGGGCTGGATCGTGACGCCGATCTCCTCGACCCGAGAACTGACAGGCGGCGTTTCCGTCGTTAACGGCATTCTAACCGATCAGGACGGAAATCGCTGCGACATCTCCGGCATCGACACGCTGCGCGGCATGCACAACTGGCAGAATGCGGCCGCGGCCTGGGCGGCGGCACGCACCCATGGCGTCGCCCCGCATATCATTGCGAATGCTTTCGAAGATTTCGCGGGACTGCCGCACAGGCTGGAAACCGTTGCAACCATCGACGGCGTCCGCTTCGTCAACGATTCGAAAGCGACCAACGGCGAAGCCGCCTCCCGCGCGCTGCGTTCATTCGACGATATATACTGGATTGCAGGCGGCATCGCGAAAGAAGATGGCCTTGCGCCCACGCTGCCGTGTCTTGACCGGGTCCGGCGGGCCTATCTGATCGGCGAGGCCGCCCGCGATTTCGAAGCGGAACTGACCAAGAACGGCGTTTCGGTTCGAATCGCCGGAGATCTGGCGGCGGCGCTGACGCTGGCAGCGGCGGACGCGACAGCTGACGGCGCAACGGCGCCGGTCGTCCTGCTGTCACCGGCATGCGCGTCGTTCGACCAGTATCCCAACTTCGCGAAACGCGGCGATCATTTCCGCGATCTGGTCATGGCGCTGCACGGGGGACGTGCGACATGACCGTCTTCGCCCGTTCCGACACTTCGATCCTGGGCCGCTGGTGGTGGACGGTCGACCGCTGGACCCTGACCGCGGTCGGCGCACTGATCGCATTCGGCATCATCATGGCCCTGGCCGCCAGCCCGGCGGTCGCGGAGCGCATCGGCCTCGATTACTTCTATTTCGCTCGGCGCCAATTGATCTACCTGCCGGTCGCGCTGGCCCTGATGATGGGTGCCTCTCTGCTATCACCGACCGGCGTGTTCCGGGCTGCCACGGTCATGCTCGCGATCTTTACCGTGCTTGTCATTGCGACCTTCGTCATGGGCACCGAGATCAAGGGCGCCCGCCGGTGGATCGCGCTGGGCCCGATTTCCGTGCAACCGTCTGAATTCCTCAAACCGGCCTTCGCCGTCGTGGCTGCATGGCTGTTCGCCTCGGCACGCAGCGGCGCCATAAAGCAAGGCAACCTGATTTCCATCGCCGCTTTCGGCACCCTCGTCGGACTGCTGCTTCTGCAGCCTGACGTCGGTATGGCAGTTGTCATTTCGGCGGTGTGGTCTGCACAGTTCTTTCTCGCGGGATTGCCGCTCTACTGGGCCGCGTTGTTGGTCTTCGGCGGCGCGGGCGCCCTTGTCGCCGCATATTTCACGCTGCACCACGTCGCCAGCCGGATCGACAGGTTCCTGGACCCGTCCTCCGGCGACAGCTACCAGGTCGACCGGTCGCTGGAAGCCTTCATGAACGGCGGCCTGTTCGGGCGCGGACCGGGCGAAGGCACCGTCAAGGAAGTCCTGCCCGACGCGCATTCCGACTTCGTCTTCGCCGTCGCCGGCGAGGAATTCGGCCTGTTCGTCTGTCTCATCATCGTTGGACTTTTCGCTTTTATCGTCCTGCGCGGGTTCGCCCGGGCACTGCAGGAAACAGACCTGTTCATCCTGTTGGCAACGTCCGGCCTGCTGGTCCAGTTCGGGCTGCAGGCAGTGATCAATATGGGGTCAACGCTGCGGCTGATGCCGACCAAGGGGATGACATTGCCGTTCGTATCCTATGGAGGTTCTTCCCTGATCGCGATGGGATTGTGCGTCGGTTTCCTGCTGGCACTGACGCGCAAGCGCGTCGGCGTGGAGACGCTGCGATGACCGGCAGCGGGCACATCATGCTTGCCGCCGGCGGCACGGGCGGCCACATCTTCCCGGCGATTGCCGTCGCCGAGGCGCTGCTGTCGCGCGGCTATACCGTATCCCTGATCACGGACGCGCGCGGAATGGATCTAGGCAGCGTGCTGCCGGATGTCGCCGTGCATCGAATCAGCGCATCGGGTATCGGTGGCGGGGTCGTCGCGAAAGCCAAAGCAGTGTTGTCTATCGGTATCGGCGTGATTCAGGCACGCCGCCTTTTCCGGAAATTCCGGCCCCGTTGCATCGTGGGGTTCGGTGGATATCCGTCCGTCCCGACCATGCTTGCAGCCACAACGCGCGGTCTGCCGACGGTCATTCACGAACAGAACGCGGTGCTCGGAAGAGCCAATCATCTGCTTGCGGGCCGGGTATCCGCCATCGCGACGTCATTCGACGAAACCGCGGGCATCGCACCCGAAAATGCCTCCAAGGTCGTGGTGACGGGCAATCCGGTTCGCCACGCCTTTTCCGAGGTGCGCAACCGGCCCTATCCGGCAATCGGGCCCAATGGCGAAGGTGTCAAAATTCTGGTCCTCGGCGGCAGCCTCGGCGCCACCGTCTTCAGCGACATTGTTCCCCGGGCGATCGCCGACATGCCCGAAACGCTGCGCCGGCGATTTGCGATCGTTCAGCAGTGCCGCGCGGAAGATATGGACCGGGTGCGCGAGACGTATGACAGCGTTGGCCTGTCGCCGGAACTCGCAACCTTCTTCGACGACGTGCCGGAACGCATGGCCAATGCCCATATCGTGATCACGCGGGCCGGCGCATCTACCATCGCCGAACTGGCCGAAGCGGGACGACCCGCCATTCTGGTGCCGTATCCTCATGCGCTGGACGATCACCAGACGGCGAACGCCCGCTCGATCGACGATCGGCAGGCCGGCTGGCTGATTCCGCAAGACGGTTTCACACCGGAATCGCTGACCATCCGGCTGGAAGGTTTCGTCAACCTGACCAATACGCTGACCAACGCCGCCGAAGCGGCGAGATCCCTGGGCGGCAGAAACGCGGCGGATGCCGTCGCGGATCAGGTGGAACGTCTCAGCGGCGCGCGACCCAATGGCGGCGCCGGGCCGGCATCCGATCCCGTGCGGGAGATCGCCGCATGAACGCGCTTCCCCTCAGCATCGGCACCATACATTTCGTCGGAATCGGCGGAATCGGGATGAGCGGCATCGCCGAGATTCTTCACAATCTCAATTACTCGGTGCAGGGCAGCGACATCGCAGAGAGCGCGAATGTCAAACGGCTGCGCGATCTCGGCATCGAAATATCGATCGGCCATCGCGGCGAAAACCTGGGCACGGCCGAAGTCGTCGTCATTTCGTCCGCCGTCAAACCGGACAACCCGGAAGTCGTCGAAGCACGTTCCCGCCTCGTACCGGTGGTGCCGCGGGCCGAAATGCTGGCCGAAATCATGCGTCTCAAATGGGGCATCGCGGTCGCCGGTACTCACGGCAAGACCACGACCACGTCCATCGTTGCCTCGGTTCTGGATGCCGGCCAGTTCGACCCCACCGTCATCAACGGCGGCATCATCAACGCCTACGGCACCAACGCCCGGCTCGGCAGCAGCGAGTGGATCGTCGTCGAAGCGGACGAATCCGACGGCACATTCATGAAACTGCCGGCCACCATCGCAGTGGTCACCAACATCGATCCGGAGCACCTGGATCACTACGGCGATTTCGATACGCTGAAAGCGGCGTTCGTCAAATTCGTCCAGAACATCCCGTTTTACGGCTTTGCCACGATGTGCATCGACGATACCGAGGTACAAGCCCTGATTCCGCAGGTTTCCGACCGCCGGATCATCACCTACGGGCTCAGCCCGCAGGCGGACATCCGGGCGATTGACATATCTGCCGATCCCGCCGGTTCGAGCTTTACCGTCATGATCGCAGACCGGTCGTCGGCAACCACCTCCGAACTCGGACGCTTCACCATGCCGATGGTCGGCGACCACAACATCCGGAACACCCTGGCGGCGATCGCGATCGCGCGGGAAATGGGAATCGACGCCGATGTCATCCGCCGTGCCCTCGGCGAATTCAGCGGGGTCAAACGGCGCTTCACCCGCACCGGCACCGTCAACGACGTCACGATCATCGACGATTACGGTCATCATCCGGTGGAAATCACAGCGGTCCTGGCCGCCGCCCGGACCAGCACCCGGCGCAACGTGATAGCGGTCGTGCAACCGCACCGCTATACGCGGCTGCGCGACCTGTTTGACGAATTTTGTACCTGTTTCAATGACGCCGATACCGTCATCGTCACCGACATATACGCTGCCGGCGAAACGCCGCTGGACGGATACGACCGCGACGCGCTTATCGAAGGGTTGCGAAGCCGGGGGCATCGTCATGTCCTGCCGCTGGAAAACCCGGAAGCGTTGCCCGGCCTCATCGCCGAGCTCGCACAGCCGGACGATTTCGTCGTCTGCCTCGGTGCCGGGAACATTACGGCATGGGCAAACGACCTGCCCGATGCGCTCGCCGCCATATGGAACGCAGGCGACGCCGCCGCGACAACCGGTGGAGGCGCGTGATGCTGGCCCATGCCCTGCCCCGTCTGATCGATCGTCTGCCCGCCGTGCGCGGCGAAGTCTCGGAAAACGCACCGCTCGGGGGGATCACCTGGTTCCGGACCGGCGGCCCGGCGGAGGTCCTGTTCCGGCCGGCGAACGTCGACGACCTGCAGACCTTCATCGCCGCTCTGGAACCCGACATCGCCGTCACGGTGCTCGGCCTCGGGTCGAACGCCATGATCCGCGACGGCGGGGTGCCGGGCGTGGTGATCCATCTCGGCAAGAATTTCGGCGACATATCGTTCGACGGCGATGACGTGATCGCGGGCGCAGGCGCACTGGACGTAGCGGTCTCCCGCGCCTGCCGCGACCGGTCTCTGGCGGGTCTCGAATTCCTCAACGGCATTCCAGGCACCATCGGCGGCGCGCTGCGCATGAACGCCGGCGCCTATGGCCGTGAAATGTCCGACGTCCTTAAAACGGCGACAGCGATGGATCCGGCTGGCCGGATACACGAATTGAGCCGGGCGGATTTCGGATTCGCATACCGCCACAGCACGGTGAACCAAGACTGGATTTTCCTGTCCGCGCGCATGACGGGCAAGCCGGGCGACCGCGCGGATATCGATGCCCGAATGAAGGAAATTGCCGGCGACCGCAAATCGTCCCAGCCGATTCAGGAACGGACCGGCGGATCGACCTTCAAGAACCCGAAGAACGCAAAAGCCTGGGAACTGATCGACGCTGCGGGATGCCGCGGTCTGGTCGTCGGCGATGCAATGGTGTCCGAACAGCATTGCAACTTTCTGATCAACCGCGGCAAAGCGACCTCCCACGACCTCGAAACCCTCGGCGAGGAAGTCCGCCGCCGGGTAAAGGAACGGTCAGGCATTTCCCTGGAATGGGAAATTCGCCGCATCGGCATACCCGCGGAGGGGGCATCATGAGCGCGTCCGTCGCAGTACTTGCCGGCGGCTGGTCGAGCGAGCGCGACGTATCGCTGATGGGCAGCGGCAACATTGCCGCGGCGCTGCGCGATGCCGGTTACGACGTGCGCGAGATAGACGTCAAACGCGACATTCCGGCCCTGGTGGAAGCGCTGACCCCGCCGCCGGATATCGTCTACAACGCGCTCCACGGTCCCTATGGAGAAGACGGCTGCATCCAGGGAATCCTCGAATGCCTGGGCGTACGCTACACTCATTCGGGCGTCCTTGCTTCGGCGCTGGCCATGGACAAACCCATGGCAAAGCATCTGTTCCGGAGCGCGGGAATTCCCTGTCCGGAACACCGCATCGTCACGCGGGCGGAATTCGATGCCGGCGAACGGATCGATCTACCGTTTGTCGTCAAGCCGCTCAACGAAGGCTCCAGCGTGGGCGTCCGCATCGTTCGAACGGAGGCCGATGTCGCCGCACTGGACGACGCTATCTGGGCTTATGGCAGTCGCATGATGCTCGAGAGTTTCATCGACGGACGCGAAATCACGGTTTCCGTCATGGGCGACAAGGCTCTTGGCGTCACGGAGATTCGCGCGCTGGAAGGTTTCTACGACTACGAAGCCAAATACACCGACGGACGCGCGGAACATCTGGTTCCGGCCCCCATTCACCCGGAGGCATACGACGCCGCCATGGAATATGCCGTCCGCGCGCACAAGGCGCTCGGATGCCGGGGCGTCTCGCGCGCTGATCTCATGTACGACGACCGCCGCGGCGAGCCCGGCGATCTGTTCCTTCTCGAAGTCAATACGCAACCCGGCATGACGCCGCTGTCGCTCGTCCCCGAGCAGGCCGCCCATGCAGGAATCGAATTCGGCGACCTGGTTCGCTGGATGGTGGAGAACGCATCATGCGATGGATAAACCTCAGGCGATCGAAGCCGGCAAAAGGCAGGCGCGGAAAAGCCGCCCGCAAACGGCCCATGCCGCGATGGACGCGACGGTCGCTGCGTGGCCTCGGCGCCGTTGCGGTTTTCGGCCTCGCGCTCGGCGGTCCTGCCTGGCTGTGGCAGTCCGGCTGGGTTGGAGACGCGGCACATTCAGTCTGGCAATCTGCCGCCACGCGCATGGGACACGCCGGCTTGCGCGTAGAGCAAGTCCTGCTGCAGGGCCGCCGCCACGAATCCGCAGACCGCATCACCCAAGTACTGGACATCAAGCGCGGTGCGCCGCTGCTGGCAGTGGATCTGGAACACGCGCGTGAACGGCTTGAATCCCTGCCCTGGATCCGGGCGGCCAGTATTGAGCGCCAGTTCCCGAGCACCATTCGCGTCAATATTCTCGAACGCCGGCCGATGGCGCTCTGGCAACGCGAGAACAAGCTGGTGCTTGTCGACGACGAAGGCGCCGTCATTACATCCCGCAACCTGGAACGGTTCCGCGACCTGCTGGTCGTCGTCGGCAAGGACGCGCCGACCCATGCCGCATCGCTAATGACCATTCTGGCGCACGAACCCGCACTCAAACAGCAGGTCAACGCCGCCGTCCGCGTCGGCGACCGGCGATGGAATATCCGCATGGAGAACGGGGTCTACGTTCGGCTGCCGGAAAAAAACCCGGAAGCCGCCTGGAAACGCTTCGCCCGGCTGGAACGCGAACACAAACTTCTGAAACAGGACCTGCTGTCGATCGATCTGCGGATACCGGACCAGCTTATCGTCCGGACCCGCGGCGGCCGGCCAGGTCCGGACCGCAAGGTAAATCATCGCAAGGGAAAGAACACCTGATGATATCCCGGATAAATTTCTACCTGCGGCGGGAGGCCGCCTGATCATGGCGAAGTTACGCACCGGAATCATCGCGGCGCTCGATGTCGGCAGCACCAAGATCTGCTGTTTCATCGCGCATATGAATGCCGAAGGCGGCATTCGCGTGATCGGCGTTGCGCAACAGGCTTCGGCCGGCGTGCGCAACGGTTCCGTCATCGACATGGAAGCCGCCCAGAACGCAATTCTCACCGCCATCAGCGCGGCGGAAGAACTCGCAGGCGAACGTATCGACCGGATATTCGTCAATCTGTCGGGTGGCGCGATCTACTCGCACATCCAGGAAATCGAGGTGTCGATCGCCGGTCACGAGATCGGCGCGACTGACATCCAGCGCGCACGGGAACGGAACTTTCACATCGAACAGCCGGAAGACCGTGACCTGATCCATTGTCTGCCGGTCGGGTATTCGATCGACGGCAATCGCGGCATACGCGACCCGCGCGGCATGTTCGGAGAGCAACTCGGCGTCAGCTTCCACCGCATCAACGCGGCGCCCGGCCCGGTTCGCAATCTGAAGAACTGCGTGGCCCGCTGCCATCTCGACATCGAAGAGGTCGTGGTTTCACCCTATGCGGCAGGACTGTCCTGCCTGGTGGAAGACGAAAAGGATCTTGGCGTCACCCTGGTCGACATGGGCGGCGGCACGACGACGATAGCGGTCTTCTATGACGGTCAGGTGGTTTACGCGGATTCGATCCCGGTCGGCGGCGGACACGTGACCAACGATGTCGCACGCGGCCTGTCGACGCCGGTGGTGCACGCTGAACGGATGAAAATACTGTACGGCAGCGCCGTTCCGTCGCAGTCGGACGACAACGAGATCATCGACGTGCCGCTGGTCGGCGAGGACGAGCACAATCACCCCAATCACGTCCCACGTTCCATCCTGACCGGCATCATCCGCCCGCGGATCGAGGAAACCTTCGAGCTGGTGCGCGAACGTCTGGAGATCAGCGGCGCGGACCGTGTCTCCGGGCGCCGCCTGGTCCTTACCGGCGGCGCCTCCCAGTTGCACGGCGTCCCCGAACTGGCCGGCCTGGTGCTGGAAAAGCAGGTCCGGATCGGACGTCCGCTCCGAATCAGCGGCCTCGCCGAAGCCACCAGCGGACCCGCCTTTTCGACCTGCGCGGGTCTGTTGCGCTACGGCGTCGAAAAATACGCCGGCATCATCGAAGACGCCCCTGCGAACGAAAATGCGCCGGCCAGCCGGATTTCCCGGATCGGCCAGTGGCTGAAAGAGAGTTTCTAACCCGATGACCAGTCCATGACCCCACAACTTTCAACCCAACCCGCAGCGACTCTGCGGCAACACCGACCCGGGTGGATCGGCACCACCCGTTCTGTCCCTTCCCTGGCTAGGAGGCCTCAATGACCATCAATCTCACCGTTCCCGAACCTCAGGACCATCTGAAACCTCGGATTACCGTTATCGGCGTCGGCGGCGCCGGAGGTAACGCCGTAAACAACATGATCTCGTCGCAGCTCGAAGGCGTCGAGTTCGTGGTCGCAAACACCGACGCCCAGGCGCTGGCGCAGACGCTGGCCGAACGGCCGATCCAGCTTGGACCGGGCATCACGCACGGCCTCGGCGCGGGATCGCGCCCCGACATCGGCCGCGCCGCAGCGGAGGAAGCCATGGACGATCTGATGGAAGCGCTCAGCGCCGCCCACATGGCCTTCATCACGGCCGGCATGGGCGGCGGCACCGGCACCGGCGCAGCCCCCGTCATCGCCCGCCTGGCGCGCGAACACGGCATCCTGACCGTCGGCGTGGTCACCAAGCCCTTCCAGTTCGAGGGCATCAACCGGATGCGCATCGCCGAAGCGGGCATCGAAGAGATGCAGCAATACGTCGATACGCTGATTGTCATCCCGAACCAGAACCTGTTCCGGATCGCGAACGAAAAGACGACCTTCGCGGATGCGTTCACGATGGCGGATGAAGTGCTCCATTCCGGCGTACGCGGCGTCACCGATCTGATGGTGGTCCCCGGCCTGATCAACCTCGACTTCGCCGACATTCGCGCCGTTATGAGCGAAATGGGCAAGGCGATGATGGGGACCGGCGAAGGCGACGGCGAGGATCGCGCCAGGCTGGCAGCCGAAGCGGCGATTTCCAACCCGCTGCTGGACGACGTGTCGATGCAGGGCGCCCGGGGCGTGCTGATCAACATCACCGGCGGACCGGACATGACCCTGTTCGAGGTCGACGAGGCCGCCAACCGGATCGGCCAGGAAGTCGATCCCGACGCGAACATCATCTTCGGCTCGACGACGGATTCAAGTCTCGAAGGCAAGATGCGCGTGTCGGTCGTCGCTACCGGCATCGATGCCCAGGCGGAAGTGCAGCCACGGCCTGTCCTGAAGGTCTATTCCCAGCCCCAGAAACTGGTCAGGGCAACGGAAACTGAAATGCCGGCTGAAGAAGCGGCGCCGGTCCCGGCGACCGCCGAGGCCGCTGACGAACCGGTTGCGGAAAACAAGGCGCCGGAAACCCCGCCCGCACCGGCGGCCCGCGTGACGACCCCGATCGAACCGCCTAAATCGTCCGCCGAGGTTGCCCGGGCCGTTCAGGAAACCGTTCCTCAGCAGGTCGCGGAAACAATGACGCCCGCGCCTGAAGCGCCTGTCGAACGGAACGTCGCCGAATCGCCTGCACCGGCGGCGGAAACGGCGCCGGAGCCGGAGACACCGGCGGAACTGACGCCCGCCGTGGCCGAGATGCCGCAGGAGGACCTTCCGGCGCCCGCGGAACCGCGGCTGGTGGCCAAGAACGATGCGTTCATGCCGCCGCCGCCAGTCGATCCCAAGGCCACGCCGGAAACCGATGCCGCAGCGGATCCGTTCAAGGAAGCCGATCTGCTGAATGGCGGCCAGAAAGACGATTCGCGGCGCCGAGGGGGGAACCTGTTCCAACGCATTACCGGAACAGGCCGCGAACGTCGCCCCGAACCGCCTGCGGCAGCGTCGGAGACCGAAATCCGGTCTGAACCGTCCAAGCCGGCCACGATCGCCGAAAAACCGCAGGAAAATGCGCCCCAGCAGAGCCGTTTGGCAGGCGTGGACCCTGAAGACCGGGTTCAGACGTCGCAGGGGGATGACGATTTGCTTGAAATCCCGGCGTTCCTCCGCCGTCAGGCAAACTGACGACTGCGTTAACCCTACGGAATCCGTAACATTCTGTAACATTTGTTGATTTGAGTTTCTTGGGGGGTGTTTGGTAAACACCCTCCGAGGACTTGAATCCACTGCGGCGCTCGCTCCCCGAAAAACCGGTCACACTGCGAACTGCGCAGCCGCCGACCGAGCCGCAGCGGAAACGGGTCCCAGGGGACCATAGAGTAAAGATCGCTGGTGTGATTAAGCAAAAAACATTGAAGACCGAGATCGGCTGCACGGGTATCGCCCTGCATTCGGGACGTAAAACCGCCCTGACGCTGAAACCGGCAGAAGAAAACTTCGGCATCCGCATATGCCGGACCGACCTTTTCAACGGTGCCCGTGAAATCGTCGTCGACTGGCGGAATGTGGTCGATACCCGCCTCGCGACCACGGTGGGCAACGACCACGGGGCGACCGTGAGCACGATCGAACATCTGATGGCGGCGCTTGCCGGCTGCGAAATCGACAACGTCCTGATCGAAGTCGATGGCCCTGAAATTCCGATCATGGACGGCAGCGCGGCACCGTTCGTGTTCCTGCTCGAATGCGCCGGCAAGGTGGAACAGAAGGCCCTTCGGACCGCGATCAAAATTCTCAAAACCGTTACCGTTGGCGACGACACCCGGTCTCTGACGATTTCGCCCTCCGACGAATTCAGTCTCGATTTCGAGATCGATTTCGATTCTTCGGCGATCGACTGCCAGGAACGCGTCTTCGCGGGCACCGGCGAGAACTTCAAATCGGATATCGCCCGCGCCCGGACATTCGGCTTCGAACAGGAAGTCGACGCCATGCGCGATGCGGGTCTCGCTCTGGGCGGGTCCCTGGACAACGCCGTCGTGATCAGCGACGACAAGGTGCTGAACGAAGACGGCCTGCGCTACGACGACGAATTCGTGCGCCACAAGATTCTAGACTGCGTCGGCGATCTGTATCTGGCGGGCGGACCAGTCATCGGCGCGGTACGGGCCAGCCGGTCGGGACACGCCCTCAACAACGAACTTCTTCGCGCCATCTTCGCCGACGACGATGCATGGACTCGCATCGACGCTTCGGCGCCCAGGGGCAACGTGAATACGATGCAGCCAACCTCCGCAGTCGCCTGAGCGACCTGTCATACCGGAGCAATAAAGGGCGCCGTCAGGGCGCCTTTTTTCGTTCCCCAGTGCCCGAGCCCGCCTTACATTCGTAGCATCAACAATGGTATACATGCTGCCTGTTCGAATTACGGAAGCCAGAATGTCGATCCGTCGTCTACGCCTCGTCGCCATGGGAGCAGCGGTCTGCCTGCTGGTGACGGCCTGTGGCACAGACGAAGAGGTGTATGTCGAACGAAAGGTCGAGTTCCTCTACAATACGGCCGTCAATTCGCTGGAAGCCCGGGAATTCAAAGACGCCGCCAAGGAATTCGAAGAAGTCGAACGCCAGCATCCCTACTCCGTCTGGGCCGTTAAAGCCAAGTTGATGGCAGCCTATTCCAATTATCAGGCCAATCGATACGACGAAGCGGTAATCGGGCTGGATCGCTACATCCGGCTGCATCCGGGCAATCGCGACGTACCCTACGCCTATTATCTTAAAGCGCTTTCCTATTACGAACGCATTTCGGATGTCGCGCGCGACCAGCGGATAACGGAACAGGCGCTGGACGCCCTTACGGAAGTCGTGCGCCGGTTTCCCAATTCCAAATATGCGCGCGATGCCGAGCTGAAATTCGACCTGACCCGCGATCATCTCGCGGGCAAACAGATGGAGATCGGCCGGTACTATCATGATCGCGGCCATTTCCTGGCGGCGATTAACCGGTTCCGGCGCGTCGTGGACAATTACCAGACAACGACGCACGTACCGGAAGCCCTGCACCGGCTGGTCGAAGCCTACACCGCACTCGGCGTTATGGACGAAGCCCGAAAGGTGGCCGCCGTTCTAGGACACAACTATCCCGGCAGCGAGTGGTATCTCGATTCCTATGCGGTGGCCGCCGGTTCGGACCTTCGCGAAGAGACCGAGGAAAAGGGATTCTTCGCGCGCACATGGGACTGGTTGTTCTGATCCCCGATGCTGGCGACGCTTTCCATTCGGAATTTCGTCCTGATCGACAGTCTGGATATCGAATTCAGCAACGGATTATGCGTACTGACCGGTGAAACGGGGGCCGGCAAATCCATCCTGCTGGACGCACTCAGCCTCGCCATCGGCGCCCGCGCGGACGCATCCCAGGTGCGCAGCGGCGCCGGCAGCGAGAACCGGGCCAGCATCACAGCGACATTCGAGCTGCCCGACGACCACGCAATCCTGGACCGTCTGACCGAGCACGACATAGAACTTCCCGTCGACGGCGACCCGCTGATTCTCCGGCGAACGCTGCGGTCGGATGGTCGGAGCCGCGCATATATCAACGATCAGCCGGTCAGCGTCGGGACTCTCCGGAACGTCGGCGAATCCCTGATAGAGATCGAAGGCCAGTTCGCCAGCCACGGCCTGCTGGATCCGGCCAATCACCGGGATGCGCTCGACGCCTTCGGTCGACACGACAAGCTGGTCACGGAGACGCGTACCTCGTGGAACGAACTCAAGGCGGCTGAAAAAGCGCTGGCGGAAGCCCGGGAGGAAATCGACCGCATCGCCGCCGAAGGCGATTACCTGCGCCACGTGCATGCCGAACTCGAGGAGTTCGACCCGCAGGAAGGCGAAGAGGCGTCGCTGACCGAATCCCGGTCGCTGATGATGAATGCCGAGAAGATCGCCGACGCCATAAATCAGGCGCTCGACATTCTGTCGGGCAATAAGGGGTTTCAACAGGTCCTGTCGAAATCGATGAGATCCCTGGAACGTGCCAACGAACAGGCGTCGGGCATTCTGAAACCGGCCCTCGAAGCGATGGAGCGCACCGGCAACGAAGCCGCTTTGGCCGCCGATCTCCTGATCGACGCGCTGCGGTCAACGGACCAGGACCCGGCGCAGCTGGAACGGGTGGACGAACGGTTGTTCGGCCTGCGCGCACTGGCCCGCAAGCATGGCACCGATGTGGATTCCCTGGCGTCACTAAGAGACGAATTCGCCGCCAAGCTGGAACGCCTCGACGACGCGGACCGCGATCTTTCGCGCCTGGAAACCGAAGCGAAGGAGGCACAGGCTCGATACGACTCCAACGCCCGCGAACTGCATGATTCGCGCGTATCCGCCTCCACTGCGCTGGACGCCGCCATAAATGCCGAACTGCCGCATCTGCGTCTCGAAAAGGCCGCCTTTGCTACCGGGATAGCGGTACTGGATCCGACTGGATGGTCCAGCCACGGCATCGACCGCGTCGCCTTCGAGGTAACGACCAATCCCGGTCAGCCCGCCGGTCCAATCCATAAAGTCGCCTCCGGCGGCGAGCTTGCGCGTCTCCTGCTCGCCCTCAAAGTGGCGCTGTCGACCTCCAACCGGGTCACAACGCTGGTTTTCGACGAAGTCGACGCGGGTGTCGGAGGCGCGACGGCGGCGTCGGTGGCGGAACGCCTGTCTCGCTTGTCGGACGGCGTGCAGGTTCTTGTCGTCACCCATTCCCCGCAGGTCGCTGCGCGCGGCAACAGGCATTTCCACATCATGAAATCCGTCGCCGAAACCGCCGACGGCGACAATACCACGACAGCGGTGAACGAACTTTCCGCCGAAGAGCGTCGCGAGGAAATCGCCCGCATGCTGGCGGGCGCCAAGATCACCGAGGAAGCCCGCGCGGCAGCCGACAGCCTGATAGCGGAAATGGCGCGATGAGTACCGATATCTCGAAAATGACCGAAGCCGAGGTCGCCGCGGAGCTGGAAACGCTGGCAGCCGTGATCGCGGCCCATGATGCAAGCTACTATCAGAACGACGCCCCGACGGTGACCGATGCGGAATACGACGCACTGCGCCGCCGCAACCAGGTGCTGGAAACCGCCTTTCCGCATCTGGTGCGGGAAGACAGCCCGAGCAGAAGGGTCGGCGCCGCCCCGGCGGCCGGTTTCGGCAAGATCCGGCATGCGGTGCCCATGCTGTCGCTCGGAAATGCATTCAACGAAGACGACATCCGCGAATTTTTCGCCCGCATCCGCCGGTTTCTGAATTTGCCGGAGGACGACAAAGTCACCCTGGTGGGCGAGCCCAAAATCGACGGCCTGTCGATATCGCTACGCTACGAAGACGGACAGTTCATTCAGGCCGCAACGCGCGGGGACGGGCGGGTCGGCGAGAACGTGACCGCCAATGTGAAGACCATCGGCGATATCCCCGATCGGCTGGCCGGCGATTTTCCCGCCACCCTCGAAATCCGCGGCGAGATCTATATGAGCCACGCTGATTTCGCCGCGCTGAACGAGTCCCGCGCAGCCGCAGACGAGGCACTGTTCGCCAATCCGCGCAACGCCGCCGCCGGGTCGCTGCGGCAACTGGACCCGACAATCACTGCCAGACGCCCGCTGCGCTTTTTCGGCTACAGCTGGGGCGAAATCAGCGAACCGCTGGCCGATACACAGTGGGATTTTCTGCAGCGCCTTAAGGAATGGGGCTTTCCGGTAAACCCGGAAACCAGGCGCTGCGACACGCCGGAAGAGATCATGACGTTGCATAGCGATATTGGCGAAAAACGCGCGCTGCTCGGCTACGACATCGACGGCGTGGTCTACAAGGTCGACCGCCTGGACTGGCAGGAACGGCTCGGTTTCGTCAGCCGGGCGCCGCGCTGGGCCATTGCCCACAAATTCCCGGCCGAGAAAGCCCAGACAATCCTGAAAGCTATCGATATCCAGGTCGGCCGCACCGGCGCGTTGACACCGGTCGCGCGACTGGAACCGGTCACGGTGGGCGGCGTGGTCGTCTCCAACGCCACCCTCCACAACGAAGACTACATCGTCGAGAAAGACATCCATATCGGCGACACGGTCACCATACAGCGTGCCGGCGACGTGATCCCGCAGGTTCTGGACGTGATCGCAGAAAAAAGGCCGAAAGATGCGCCTGCCTACGACGTGCCGGACCATTGCCCCGAATGCGGCAGCCTGGCCGTGCGCGAAGTCGGCGAAGCGGTGCGGCGCTGCACCGGCGGGCTGATCTGTCCGGCGCAGAAACTGGAACGCCTGAAGCACTTCGTCAGCCGTCAGGCGTTCGATATAGACGGGCTGGGCGGCAAGCATATCGAAGCCTTCGGCGCCGACGGTCTGATCGACGGACCGGGCGATATCTTCCGCCTCAGAGACCATGCCGACGATCTGCGCGGCCGCGACGGCTGGGGCGACAAATCGGTCGAAAATCTTCTGGACGCCATCGAGGAACGGCGCACCATCGGGCTCGACCGGCTGATCTACGCGCTTGGTATCCGCCAGGTCGGCGAATCGACGGCCCGGCTGCTGGCGCGGAGTTACGGCTCCTACGATGCCTGGCGGTCGGCGATGGAACAGGTCAGCCGCGAACGCCACGCCAATGCGGAAGAGCAGAAAAAACCCGATCTGATCGGCGAGGCTTATGCCGAATTATGCAATATCGATACTATCGGCATGGCGGTAGCGGACGAACTGGCCGGATTCTTCGACGCAGACAACGCCGAAAACCGCCGCATGCTGGACGATCTTGGCGCCGAACTGACGATCGCGGACGTCTCTCCGCCTGAAACCGCCACCTCCGCAATCAGCGGCAAGACGGTGGTCTTTACCGGCACGCTCGAAACGATGACCCGGTCGGAAGCCAAGGTGAAGGCGGAATCCCTCGGCGCCAAGGTGTCCGGCTCGGTATCGAAGAAAACCGACTACGTCATCGTCGGCGCGGATGCCGGATCGAAAGCGAGAAAGGCCGCCGATCTGGGCGTCGCCGTGCTGTCGGAAGAAGACTGGCAGGACCTGATCGGGGGATCGAGCTGAATGACCAAGCGAGAACTCTATTTCATCTCCGGCTCGCCGCCCTGCTGGACGGTCATGCTGGCGCTCGCGGTGAAGGGACTGAAATATACGCCGCACCGGCTCAGCAACACGGCAGGCGACCAGAAAAGCCCGGAGTTCCTGAAACTAAATCCGCGCGGCCATGTGCCGGTTCTTGTCGAGGGGAAGAACGTCGTTCCGGAGACCCTGGCCGTGCTGACCTATCTCGACCTCGCCCATCGCACCCCGCCGCTGTTCGGAACGAATCCCGCCGAACGGGCAGTTGTTTGGCAATTGATCAGCGAATGCGACAGTCATCTTCGCGGCCCGGTGGGCAACATATCCCGGCCGCTTTTCCGCGGGAAATCCGCGGAATTCGCGGCACAGATCCAGGAGGCCGCCGCGACGGTTCGGGAAGAACTGACGCTGCTGGAAAACCGGCTGACAGATACCGACTGGCTGGCCGGCGATACGATCAGCGCCGCCGACCTGATCGTCTATCCGGTCCTGATGCAGCTCGCCCGCGCTGCCGGACGGGAAGACGCCGCGGCCTTTGACCTTGCGATCGTACTGCTGAATGCGCATTACCCCGCGCTGGCGTCTTGGCAGACCCGTATCGAGGCGCTGCCCGGCTACGACGATGCCTATCCGCCGCACTGGAAAGGCAAAACCGCCTGAAACAGTGTCTGGTTTGGCGGAACCGGACGCTATATCGCCGCCGTCGCCCCTTCCAGCCACGCCCGCACGTCTTCACCCACCAGCGGCGTCAGCGTTTGCCGTACGCGGGCATGATAGGCATTCAGCCAGGAGCGTTCGTCGTCGGTCAGTAAATCCGCCTCAATCAGATTGCGGTCGATGGGGGCCAGTGTGATGGTCTCGAAATCCATCATCGACCGCTCGGCACCCGTAGGCGCGTCGTCGGCCTCTTTCACCACCACCAGGTTTTCGATCCGGATGCCGTAGGCGCCCTCCTTGTAGTAGCCGGGCTCGTTCGACAGGATCATGCCGGGTTCCATCGGCGTGCCGCCGCCCGTCTTGGAAATACGCTGCGGCCCTTCGTGCACGCCAAGATAGGCGCCGACGCCGTGCCCGGTGCCGTGATCGTAGTCCAGCCCCGCCTCCCACAGCGACATCCGCGCCAGTGCGTCGATCTGGCTGCCGTGGGTGCCAGCGGGAAACCGCGCGGCAGCCACGGCGATATGGCCTTTCAGGACACGGGTAAATCTCTCCCGCGCTTCGGCCGGGGCACCATTGCCATCGTCGATAAAAACCGTGCGGGTCACGTCCGTCGTGCCGTCCAGATACTGGGCACCGGAATCGACCAGATAAACGTCGCCCGGCAACAGTTCTCGATCGGTTTCGGGCGTCACCCGGTAATGCACGATGGCGCCGTTGGGACCGCTGCCGGAAATGGTCTCGAAGCTGAGGCCCCGGAACCGGGGGTCGGGGGCCCGGAAGGCGCGCAGTCGCGCGGCGGCCGACAGTTCCGTCACCCCGCCTTTCGGTGCGTCTTTCGCCAACCATGCCAGAAACGACGACAACGCCGCGCCGTCACGAATATGAGCCTCGCGGGTGCCGCTGATCTCTGCGGGGTTCTTTTTCGCCTTGGGCAACGTGCAGGGATCGCTGCCGGGCGCGATATCCGCCCCCGTCTTGGACAGCTGGAGGCGAACGGCTTCCGGGATCGTCGCGGTATCGAGACGGACGGATTTGCCCGCGCTCCCCAACGCCGCCAGCCCGGCCGCGAATTCGGCCGGCTCGTGCACGATCACGCCGCCATCCAGGGCGTCGCGTGTTGCCGCGGTCAATTTGCGTCCGTCCACGTACCAATCGACATTGCCGGTCCGGTGGATGATCGCATAGGACAGGGTCAGCGGCGTGTTGGCGACGTCGGATCCACGGATATTGAGCAGCCAGGCGATGGAATCCGGTGCGCTGAGCACCGCGGCATCGGCGCCGGTATCGCGTAAATCTCCGGATACAGCACGCCTCTTGTCGGTCGAGCCCACCCCGGCGAGTTCCTCCGGATAGGCGATCGCCGGTCCCAGCGGCGGCGGTGGCTGGTCCGGCCAGGCGGCATCGACCGGATTGACGTCCACCGGCGCCAGTTCCGCCCCCGCTGCTTTGCATGCCTTGCGCAGACGGTCTATTCCCGCCGGTGTATGCAGCCACGGGTCGAAGCCGATTTTCCCACCCGCCGGCGCATTCGCCCGCAACCATTTGTCGGGCGGCGACTCTGCCAGATGTTGCGGCACGAACGTCGCGGTATCGACCTGGTCGCGCACCTGAAGCGTATAGCGGCCATCGACGAAAATCGCCGCCTTGTCCCTCAATACGATCGCCATGCCGGCGGAACCGCCGAAACCAGTCAGCCAGGCAAGCCGCTGTGACCGGGTGGCGATGAATTCGCCCTGGTGTTCGTCCGACAGCGGCACGAGGAACCCGTCCAACCCCTGCCCCGACATTTCCGTGCGCAGAGACGCCACCCGTTCCGGCGGCGCAGGTACGCTGCCGAAGCTCGCCATCTGCCGCTCGCGTACCTCGTGGATCCGGGCGGCCACGTCTTCCGGGGAAGCCCCTGCGAACAATTCGGCGAGGACGTCGAAGGCACCGTCGATATCGGTGGAGAAGGCGGACGCGGCGAGGCCGTCAATCAGGTTCGTGTCGATCTTTTTATCCTCCCCGGGAAACCGCGCCGAGCCTGCCACGCAGGCTCTAACATGCTGTATCCCAATGATAATACGGGGACAATATGATTGCGAACGTCCCCTTGGATGCCGCAGGTTCGCCGTGTGGCGGTGAAACGGGTTGTAATCAGGGTAAGCGAGTACAGAACATGCGAATATTTCATCTAATGGCGTCGGTTTTTGTCTTTGCCGCCGTTTCGACCGCTAATGCGCAAACCCCGTCGCCGACGGACAAGAAATTCGGCGACTGGGCGGTTGCCTGCCGCCAGTTGAAGGAAGACGCGCCGTAGCGTTGCATCCTGTTCCAGAACATCATCCTGCGCCAGAGCGGCAAACGCGTCCTCAACGTATCCATCGCGCGTCCGGACAAGGACAAACCCTACGTCGCCGCCGTGACCGCGCCGCTGGGAATCCTGTTGCCGGCGGGCCTGACGCTGCATGTCGACGAAAAGGAACTCGTCCGATTCCAGCTTCGGCTGTGCAACGTAAACGGCTGCCAGGGCCAGTTTCCCGTCAGCGACGACGTTCGCCGTGTATTTTCGGAAGGCAAGAACGGACGCGTTGTTTTCCGCCAGCCCAACGGACGCCCGCTGCGGGTCGAATTTTCCCTCAACGGCTTCCGCGACGGCTTCGCGGAGCTGGAGAAAAACTAGTCGCGCTGAAGGGTCAGCGTCACCCAGTCGCCGATTGCGATCCGGTCCTTCAGGGTTATGCCGTTTGCCCGGTACACGCCGACAACATCGTCTGCCTGATCCGACAAAATGCCGGAAAGTACGACATGGCCGGTGTCGGTCAGCGCGCTTGCGATTTCGGCGGACAGGGCAATCAGCGGATTGGCCACGATATTGGCGACAATAAGATCAAAGGGCGCCTCGGCCTCAAGCGCCGGGTGATCGAGGCCATCCGCAAGATGAAAACCGATCAGGCCGCCGACCCCGTTCAGGCCGGCGTTTTCAACGGCCACCTCGACCGCTATTGGATCGTTGTCGCTGGCCGTCACCGTCGCACCGAGGCGTTTCGCAAGTGCTATGGCAAGAATGCCGCTGCCCGTGCCGACATCCAGCGGGTTGGACGGCGCCTGCACCGCGCAGAGCGCCTCGATCGCCTGCAGACAGCCCCCGGTGGTTTCGTGATTGCCGGTGCCGAATGCCTGACCGGCATCGATGCGGATGGCGATCGAACCGGCGGGGGGCGGGTCGGTCACATGCGAACCGAACACGTAATAGGGTCCGACGTGTATTGGCGAAAGCGCGCGTTCTACCTCCGCGACCCAGTCCCGCTCTTCCACCGGCGAAACGTCGATATCGGGCACCGCGATATTCGCCGCCGCGGCGGCGGTCCCGAGGCGGGCCAGGATGTCCACACGGTCGGGTTCTCCCGCCGTGTAGGCCGTGACCCGCCAACCGGGCGTTCCGATAATCTCAAAGCTGGACAGACCGGTGACCACGTCCTCAAGCGCGGCTTCGAAAGGCTCGACTGCGGATTTGTCCGGCAATTCGATGTCGATCTGCCAGATATCACCTGACGAAGATCCGGTCCCGGTCATGCAGGTTCCACGAAGCTTTCGAGGACTTTTTTGGCTCCGGCTTTTTCGAAGTCGATTTCCAGCTTGCCGCCATCGCTGGACACCACTGTGCCGTAGCCGAATTTCTGGTGAAAAATCCGATCGCCGATGGCAATGGAGCTGACGGTGGAGATGTCGCCGCCCGCCGGCGGGCGGGCGGCATTGCCCCTGTTCGCCCGCATGCGCTGGAATCCTGGGCCGCGTCCTGCGGCGCTGCCGCCCCAGTTATCTTCCAGCGAATTCAGCCCCGGTTCGGCCACTCCGCCGTACAGACCGGCCTCCATTCGGTGTTCAACCAGATCTTCCGGCAACTCGTCGATAAACCTGGATGGCGCGCAGGCAAGCCACTGGTTGTAGACCCGGCGGCTGGAGGCATGGCAGATCCAGACCCGGCGCCGCGCGCGCGTCAGCCCGACATAGGCCAGCCGGCGTTCTTCCTCAAGCGCGGCTCCACCGCCGTCGTCGACCGATCGACGGTTCGGGAAGACCTCTTCCTCCCAGCCGGGCAGAAAGACGTTATTGAATTCAAGCCCCTTGGCGGCATGTAGCGTCATCAGGCTGACCATATCGCCGGCGGCGTTGTCATCGCGGTCCATCACCAGACTGATATGTTCCAGAAACCCGCCGAGAGACTCGAATTCGTTCAGCGCCGAGACCAGTTCCTTCAGATTCTCCAACCGGCCCGGCGCGTCGGCTGCCTTGCTGGCCATCCACATGCCGGTATAGCCGGATTCGTCCAGCACCGTCTCCGCCAGTTCGATATGATCGATCGCCTGGGCCTGGGCGCGCCAGCGGGCAAAATCATCGATAATCCGTCGCAGCGACGACCTCGCCTGCGGTTTCAGTTCGTCGGTTTCGATCAGCTGGCGCGCGGATTCGTGCAGCGATATCCCTAGCGCCCGCGCATGACCATGCATCGCCTGGAGCGTGGCAGCGCCGAGGCCGCGCCTCGGGGTGTTGATGATACGTTCCAGTGCCAGATCGTCATTCGGCTGCGCAACGACGCGAAGATAAGCGATCGCGTCCCGTATTTCGGCCCGCTCATAGAAGCGGGGTCCGCCAACAACCCGGTACGGAACCCCGAGCGTAATCAGGCGTTCCTCGAATTCTCGCATTTGAAAGCTGGCGCGGACCAGAATGGCGATCTCGTTCAGGGATTCGCCGTCGCGCTGCAGAGTTTCGATCTCGTCGCCGACGAACCGGGCTTCGGATTCGCCGTCCCACACGGCATGAATGCGGATCGACTCGCCCCCCTCGGCCTCGGTCCACAGCGTTTTTCCCAGCCGTCCCTGATTGACGGCAATCATGTGCGACGCGGCGCTGAGTATCTGCTGGGTGGAGCGGTAGTTCTGTTCCAGCCGGATCACTTTGGCGCCCGGGAAATCCTTTTCGAAGCGCAGAATGTTGCCGACCTCGGCGCCACGCCAGCTGTAGATCGACTGATCGTCGTCGCCGACGCAGCAGATGTTGTTCCGCCCCTGAGCCAACAGCCGCAGCCACAGATACTGCGACACGTTGGAATCCTGATACTCGTCGACCAGGATATAGTGAAACTGTCGCTGGTATTCCTCCAGCACCTCGGGGCGGGACGTGAACACGGTCAGGCAGTGCAGCAGCAGATCGCCGAAATCGGCGGCATTCAGAACCACCAGCCGGTCCTGGTATATTCTGTACAATTCGCCGATCCGGCCGTCGGCGATATCACCCGCCTCGGCGACGCCCACCTTGTCCGGCGTCAGTCCCCGGTCCTTGAACCTTTCTATGGCGGCATGCACCGCCCGGGCCGGCCAGCGCTTGTCGTCGATCTCTTCCGCTTCGATGATCTGTTTTACCAGGCGGATCTGATCGTCCTGGTCGAGGATCGTGAAATTGGATTTCAGACCGACTACTTCCGCATGACGGCGCAAAATGCGCGTTGCGATGGCATGAAACGTCCCGATCCACAGCCCTTCGGTGGCGCCGCCGATCATCCCGGCCACCCGGTCGCGCATTTCGCGCGCCGCCTTGTTGGTGAACGTGACCGACAGTATCTGATTGGGCCAGGCCCGCCGTGTCATCAGGATGTGACCGATACGCGTCGTCAGCACGCGGGTTTTGCCGGTGCCGGCGCCGGCCAGCACGAGCAGAGGCCCGTCTGCCGTCTCCACGGCCTCGCGCTGCGGGTCGTTAAGTCCGCTCAGGTAAGGTGGCGCCGGTCGGTTATCGGATGCCGGTTGCGGAAGAGGTTGGTCGTTCATGGGCTGATTATATCAGTCTGGCGGCAACGTATCGTGGCGAATGGCACATTTTCCGAATCGAATGCCTGTTCGGTCACGAAATGCGGAGCAGACGCAATATGGTTTGGCCGGACTCGCGTACCGGGATAAGGTTTGTCTGAACAGGCGGGAGACGCGGCCATGAACAGAATCAGCGCCCTCGGGTCGATAGTGGCCCTTCTTTGCTTCCTGGCCGCCCCGGCGGCGGCGCAGCAGAACGCGGCCGAGCACTTCAAAGCCATCGTCAAAGTCACTTCGACTGTCCCCGGCGAAGCCAGGACGGCCGGTACACTGGGCACCACGCGCGAGGGCACCGGCGTGGTGCTGGACAGCGAAGGTCTGATCGTGACGATCGGCTATGTGATTCTGGAAGCCAGCGCCGTCGAAATCGAAACTGCCGCCGGTAAAAAAATTCCGGCGGAAATCGTCGCATACGACCACGATACGGGTTTCGGCGTCATTCGCACCGCGACGCCGCCCGGCGTCAAACCGCTCGAACTCGGAAGTTCGAAGGATCTGGCGGAAAAGCAGCCGGTCCTCGTCGCGGCATATGGCGGCGCCGCAAGCGCGATCGGCGCATTTGTTGTCGACCGCCGCGATTTTGCGGGCTACTGGGAATACCTGCTGGAAAACGCAATCTTCACATCGCCCCCCTTCGCACAGTTCGGCGGTGCGGCGCTGATCGACGCGGGTGGCAAACTTGTTGGCATCGGATCTCTGATCGTCCCCAATGCGATGGAACAGGACGGCGGCACCCTCCCCGGCAACATGTTCATTCCGATCGATGCGCTCAAACCGATACTTGGCGATCTGATCTCCAAGGGACGATCGTCGAAGAAGAACCGGCCCTGGCTCGGCCTGTACTCTGAAATGTTTCGGGGCCGGTTGTTCGTATCCCGCGTGCCGGAAAGCGGTCCTGCCTGGGCGGCCGGCATCCGGCCAGGCGATATGGTCCTGGGCGTCGCCGGAAAACCGGTGACGGGTCTCGCCGATTTCTACCGTAAAGTCTGGACGCTGGGCGATCCCGGCGTAGAGGTCCCGCTACTGGTCCTGCGCGGCAACCAGCCGTCGGAAATGACCATTAAATCGACCGACCGGTACAAGTGGCTGCGGCTGAATCCCACTTACTAGAACTTTTTGAACATTGCAGCGGCAGGTACGGTCCGATAGGTTTTTATCGCAGTAGGTACGGCGTGCCCGATTTTTGAACCGGGCGTTGAGATTCATAGGTAATGAAACAGATGTCCGAGTCCGAGGACCTTGCCAGACTATCGAGCTATTTCACGGCATGCGAAACGCTTGCGGAATCGATGTTTTCCGACATACCGGTAGAGCGGCGGCAGCGGATCGCGACCTGGAGCGCCGCAGTGCTGGAATCCCTGAAGGACGAAAACACCGGAATATCGGACATCCAGCTGATTCTGGGTTCCGTGGCCGGGCTCGCGGTCTTCAATGAGAAACTACCGGAAGGATTGGAACGCAACGACCTCCGCGCCCATGCGCGCAATCTGCTTATCGGTGCGTTCGAACGCGGCAGCGACGGCATTTCGTCGCTCGACCTGACTGCCGGACGGTCCGACGAAAGCTGACGCGCCCTTTTTCCCCTAAAGTTCGCCACGCTCCTCACGCCGCGCTTCAAGGAGCGCGCGGTTGTAGACGAACATCACATCGATTTCGTGGATAAAACCGACCAGTTTCATGTTTTCCCGGTTTTCGACGACCGCGACATGTTCCTCGCCGGTGTTCTGCATCATCTTTAGCGCATGATCGAGACTCGCACCCGCCTCCAGCACCGGCGGATGCAGCCGCGCGACATCGCGGGCGTTGACGACATCGTCGATGGAATGGTCGAACGCACCGTCAGCAAGGTCTTCCAGCGTGATCGTCCCGGTCAGGGCGCCGTTTTCATCGACCACGAACAGTTCGCCATGCGGTGCAGTCAGCAGTTTCTCCCTTACGCCGTTGATGTTCAGCCCCTGCATGACCGGCGTGTATTTAAGGCTCATCACGTTTTCGACCTTGGTCGTCGCCATCAGGCCGGTTTCGCGCCCGCCGCGGATATTGATCCCCCGTCGTTCCAGCTGCCAGGTAAAGAACGAATTTCCGCGCACCTGCTGGGTGATCACGGAGGCGATCACCACCGCAACCATGACGGCGATTGTGAGTGCATAGTCAGCCGTCAGTTCGAACACGATCAGGATAGTGGAGATCGGCGCACCGAGGACGGCGCCGGAAACAGCGCCGAGACCCACCAGTGTGTAGGCCGAATGCCCGGACGAGAGTTCAGGAAAAATCTGCGTCGCAATGACGCCGAACGAACCACCGACCATGGCCCCCATGAACATGGACGGCGCGAATACGCCGCCGCCGAAACCGGCCCCGATGCTGATCGCGGTCGCGGCTACTTTGGCGGCAACCAGCGCAATCAGGATCGCGAGCTCGTACTTGCCGTTCAGCGCCTTGTCCGTTGCCTCGTAGCCGACACCCATCACCTCGGGAAACGCCAACGCGATGACCCCGACACAGAAGCCGCCCGCCATCGTTTTGAAATACGGTGCCACCGGTATTTTCGCGGCGATATCCGTCGCAACAGCGGCGGAACGGAGGAATATGATCGCCGTCAGCGCACAGACCACGCCGAGGAGCGCGAAGGCGGGAAATTCCCAGAACGACACCAGCGACTGGTCGGGTACGATGAATGCGGGAAAGTCGCCGAAATACACCCGGGAAATAATGGTCCCGATGACGCCGGCGATGACAATGGGCGCAAACGCGCTGAGCGCATAGTGCCCGATAACGACCTCCAGCGCGAAGAAAACGCCTGCGATGGGCGCGTTGAACGATGCCGCAACCGCGGACGCCACGCCGCAGCCGAGAAGCGTAACCGCCTGGGATCGGCTCAACCGCAGCCGCGTCGCAACGAACGATGACAGTGTCGCCCCCAGATGCACAACAGGTCCTTCACGGCCGACCGAGGCACCGACGCCGATGGATGCGGCACTGACCGCTGCGGCGCCAAGGCCGGCTTTGAGCGATATAGCCCCCGAGCGCAACGCGACGGATTCCATCACGTCGGCCACGCCGCGGCCCCGTTTTCCGGGCATGAAGTAATAGACGAACAAGCCGATCAACAGCCCGCCGACGGTTGGCACCGTGACCACCTGCCAGTTTGGCAGGCTGGCAATCACATTGGTGGAATTTTCGAGCGAGGCGCCGAAGGTCCCGGTCTGAATCAACACGACAGATTCGCGAAACAGCACCGCGCCGAAAGCCGCCGCGGCGCCCGTGACGATCGCCAGAATGATCATGATAAGCTGCTTGTTGCGAATGAACCGGCGCACCGGTTCCAGCAGCGCCTGGGTGTTCACGCCCGCGCGCCCCGTGCGGCCCCGCGACCGCAATCGAAATAACAAAATGGATTCAAGTGCTTGAAGACCATCTTTTTACATTTATCCCGTCCCGGCGGGCGGGAAAAGACATATTTCGCAACATAACGTTTAATTGCGGGAGATTCCGATGC